>Ga0157362_1000646_pt1 | contig 12463 bp, 10 predicted proteins | sample AttlaeALBM3_FD_111480 | JGI IMG/M metagenome (GOLD analysis project Ga0157362, IMG submission 111480) | Fungus gardens microbial communities from leaf cutter ant in Ribeirão Preto, State of São Paulo, Brazil - Atta laevigata ALBM3 | ecosystem: Host-associated > Fungi > Mycelium > Unclassified ... | reverse complement strand
TACCGTATAGATATGGGCGAAAATATTTGACAGCCCAGAGCTATCGCTAACAATTCTTTCTTCGTAGTGTTAATTTCGTTCGGCTTTATTTAATATTCTGCTCGCGTAAGTGATCGAACGATCTTGTGATAATACGGCTCCAATTGCAAGGTCCGATGCGTCCGTAGTTACCAGGAATTCTCTAAAAAATCCGTGAAATCCAGGTAATTTAGTATAGTGTTGTTGTAAGCTTCACTTTTAATAATTCGAATGCGTTCTGTTGCTCCATTTTCAGTCGAATGTAACTCCCTTTTTAGTCAAGCTTGTTATAGGTTTCGCAATTTTTGAAAAATTTCCGAATTTGAAAAATTTTTGAATTTCCTGTAAATTCTTTACAGCGCTTATTTACTAGAATCTGGACGTATTCCTTTCTCAGTTATTATATATCTGAGATATATGATTTCTTTTCATAGGAATTCGCACTTCAAATTGTATGTAGTCGTTGCATTACCTCGACAAGACGCTTATTATGTTCCTCGGCTTAGTCCGTAGATAACTATATCTAGATGCATGAGGTATCTCAAACCTTGTATTCCCGCTAATATTGTGTTCATTAGTCTTTGAAACATCGCGAATGCATTTCTTAATCCGAACGATAAATTCATAATGCAGTTAAATTCATAATGCCCGTGCGAGGTAGAGAAGGCAGTATTATTTTTGTGTTCCTTACTCATAGGAATTTGGTGATATCCCGATGCTAAATCCATTGTAGAGAAATATTTGGCATTTCCTAACTGATCTAAAATGTTAATTATGTTTGGTAGTGGGAATAAGTCGCCTATTGTTAATTCGTTAAGCTTCCTGAAATCTATCTCATCACTACTCCAAGTTTTTGTTTTTCTAAAGCGTCGCTCTTTTTTGGAACGATCAGTAGTGACGCGTTCCACTGACTCGCGCTATGACTAATAATATCGTGTATCATCTTTATTTGTTGATTCAGTTCTTCTTTATGTTTTTGGCAACTGATAAGGTTGCACATTTACGATGCACTATCGGTGCGCGTATTAATTTCAGGTGCTGTTGTGTGCATTAATATTACTCCTTCTAAGTGAAAAATTAAAGTTTTCGCATATTTGCTCAATGATTTTCTTTTCTTTCTTGTTAGATGTTCTTATCTGCTTTCGTACATGCTCGTGCCGTAGTAGTGTTAGTGTGCCGCTTTCATTGCCTGTCTCTTGCAGTATGTGTACATTTTCTCGGTCATTCGCTTGTAACTCTTCTATTGTTATAAGTGGCGTAATTATTTCGACGTTTTCCCCTCTCATATTTAACATGCTGATTGAGCATGTATATTCGTCGGGTGCTACTAGGCAATTCCCGATAAATATTTCTGGTCTAGTTTCCTCTTGGGAATTTGAGTATTCCCACATAGTTCTTATCTGTAACCGCTCGCACTATCGTTTTGCTGCGGGGGGATCAGCGTTATTTTCCTGTACGGGTGGAGTTTCAAAGTTATTCCGTCAATTTGCAAATAGTTTTGTGCTAATTGCACAAGTGACAATTGCGCCACGAACATGAGATAAATATAAACGATTAAATGAATGATTGCCGAAACCGATTTATTAAATATATTCAAAGTTACTTAAATAATTAATATAAAAGAAGACTTTGAGCGAATATAAATTGTAAATTTAAGGCGCTGAAGCTATCCTCACCCGATATGCGGAACGCTGACGAGCCAACATGCTCAAAGATGATCCGAAAAATCCTGAATATAAGCGCGACCGCGGTCGTCGGTCAGAAATTTAAAGAAACTTGTCGTGTTACTCTGCCCATCGTTTAAACAAATTTGTAACAGTACTTACCGCGACGTAGAAAGTGGAAGTGTAACGAAATAATCACTTGTTATGTGTAAGGTTAAATATATTATATTTTAAAACTACAAAGCTACTATTCAGTAATCCCCGAAGTCCTCTGTGGATTCCGAACCAATTTGTTGTGCCATGAAATACCGGCACAACAAATTAGTGGCAACGATGGATTCCACACACTTAATCCGAGAGCGGCGATGATAGCAGCAACAGCCTGTAAATAGAGTGGATCAGTTAAAACAAGGAAGAAGCTCCCCATTCAAAGCGAGCATCAGTACAACAACCGATGACCAGGACGTAGATAACAACGTAACTCGAAAGACGCGATGTACCTCTACACGATGATTAAGGCAACAAACAGCGAACAAGTAACATGCGATTAATCATTTTAATGTTCGAAAAACCTTATTGCAATCATTGTAAAGGGATAAATATCCGGAAGCGAAAACAATCGCGATAGGCGTAGCGCTCGCGAATATACAGCGAGCCTGTACCAAAGTGTCCTAGAACTAACCAAGTAAATCCTGTGCGGATTGTCAAAGAAGTCGTACGAGATACGCAACAACGTGCGCCGCGTGTTGGAACCGCGATATACAAGCGATAGCGCATCCGATTCGGAACCACATCTGAATATTGTTGCGAACGTGTATTTCCATTCGTGGATTTAGATTATAATTTACTAACTGATAATAGGATAGAACAACGAGAACTCTCGTTAATTTCATACGAGAGTAATTTATTTGTAAACTAATTCGATACCAAGAGATACGACGCATCAATCGTCAACCTCGCGCGAGATTGGTGAGATCGTGAACAATCCGTCAGCAGCGAACGCGGAAATAGAAACAGAGATATTATAGAAGAAACGCGCGCGCGAAGCATCAATTCAAAGTAGGCAAGAGGAAATATTAGATAGAATAATGGAAACAATTATGGGATTGCAAGATAGAATGAGCAGGATGGAAATTGCAAATTACGATCCTGAAAACTTCCGACTACCCCTACGATATCAAAGTGTTAAACGTCACATACGGACGGACACAGGATGATGTGGGAAGCAAGAAATCGACTTGTGGGATATTTAAGATTAAAAGATGCACAGAATTTACCGGCACAGAAGATACCGGAAATAGTCGGACATTCGCGTCAGAAGGAATTCATAAGCGCTAGTACCTATGCGATGGAGAAGATTAACTTCGCGGAAAAATCAGCCTTATTAGAAGAAATATTAAATACGAAAGGAAAATTTCTATTAGATTTCCAAACTAGAAGCGTGGTAGACTTCGAACATTTACGATGAAAGATAGAAGCCAACTACTTAGGAAAACGCGGAACATCACGTCTACAATTAGAATTTAACGCTTTAAAACAAAAGTCAGGCGAAAGCGCTCACACCTATGGACTATCAGTGGATATTTTAGTTATGGAGTTATACAAGTCGTTGATCAAGAAAACACAAAGCAGAAGCGAGCATTCTGAAAACAATCAAGCTTTATTAAATTTCGAACTGGGATTGCGCGAAGATATTAAATTAATATACGATCATAAAATATTCAAACCTGCAAAAAGCTATCAATGCAGCAAGCGCAGAAGAATGCGTAAAAAGGGTCTCCCCACGAGCAAATAATAATGATCACAATAAAGCAAAAAAACTCGAAAATTTTGAGTGTACAGTATAGCAAAAGTAAGCCATTACTGTCGGTCAAACCGTTACGCTAACAGATTCTCATTGTCCCGAGCCGATAAATCAGCAAGTATAAATGCCATCGAGAAATTTTGCACACATTGTAAGAAAGCAGGACATAAAAGAAACGAGTGCTGGTCGCTGAATGGACGACCCGACAAGAAGCCGAAACAACACGCGAAGCGAAACACCGATCATGAGACGAAACGTACAGAAATAAAACGAAATAAGCGACAAAGCAAGAGTGAAGAATCCTCGTACACTAGCAGCAAAGAAGAAAAGAAGAAAAAGAGGACGCGAAAAACGCGAGCCGCTAGTGAGCATTAAATTACGCATAAATGATTGCATAAGAGATATGTGAATACCCGTCTTAGACTCAATCTTACTACTGACCAAAGAAATGAAGAAGGGTCGGATAAATTTACTATTGGATATAGGAGCTACACTTACTTTAATTAAAGCAGGAAACCTAAAAGGTGAGACACTTATACGAGAAAAGCCAAGGCCTTCACCGGCATGACAAATCATCAAAGCAAAGACAATCGGAAAAATAAGGTGCATTTACAAGAAATTCGATATACCATGCATGTTGTGAGAGATGATTTCCCTGTCGATTATGAAGGAATCCTCGGAATGGATTTTCTGCAAAAGCACAAAATTAAAAGCGATCAGAAAAACTACAAAGCTACTATTCAATAACTCCCCCTCTGTGGATTCCGAATCAAGCCGTGAAATATCGGCACAACAATATTAGTTTAAAACCAATATCGAGCAAAGTGCAATCGTAAGAAACGCTCGAACAAAGATCAATTGTAGGAAATTACAAAAATTCTAAACAATTTCATAATGCAGCTTGCGTCACGATAAGTATATGCACGTACTGACTACGTACATGGAAAAATCAAATACACAACATAATGTTATATAGAATTTGCGAATTGAACAAGATATGATATATATTGCGATATATTATGCGAATAGCACATGAAAAGATATCAGACGTTTTGAAATTTGAAACAAACCGCCGTGGTTATCGATTAATAGTTGTTTCGTATATATGGTGAAAATATGCCGTATTAAATATTTTATTAGAAGTCTAATTTGTCATATAATCGAGTGCTTTCATAACATGGCGACATGTTTTTTATGATGCTGAACAAATACAGCAAGAAATAAGATGTCACTATTCCGAAGGAAAAAGTCACGCAGATTCTGTCTTTTCTGTCTACATCTCAAATGCACAACTCGAATTTAATTTAGAGCTCAACAAGCAGAAACTTGTTTGATCTGGAATGTTTTATGATATAGGACTGAAAGAAATATGATATTTTGGACTTCAATACGAAAAGTATTTTATTTCTTGGTTAAAATTAGAAATAGAAAAAAGTGCAAAATCCAGGCATTTTGCATCAATTAACATTATTCATATTTTTAGCAAAATTTTATCCTGAAAACTTAACTGAAGAATTACAAGAAATTATTCAACATCTATTCTTTTTATAAATGAGACAAATTATGATAATTACCGATGTATATTTATTATCCACTTGAGGCAAGGAAAAAAAGGACTCTAGCCTTAATAATTGAAAGCTAGAGGTCATAAGAAACAATACAATTGTTTACATAATAAAAAATTAATAACGGAATATTAATCTTTTTAAAGTTTTCGGAAACAACATGTGTCTCTTCCGAAGTATGCGAGAATGTAATTATTTCTTTTGAAATATCGTTCAGAAAATCTATCTCTTTGTAGCACACTCTCACAAGTTAAAATGCTGAAGTTAAATCGATCTCCTCCTTGTCAAAGCGAACATTTGTTTCCTGCAAATCTTGAAAATTAAAAGAAATTTGAAGGAAATTAAATTGATGTACATACATGTATGTTCTCAATACATTTTCTTTCATCTTACTATTATTATTGTATTAAGGATCTGGACAATAGAACAAATATTAGGAATAAATATTAAGATTTTAACTTATCAGATACACCAGAATACATTTCTGATAGGTTGAAATCTTATTATTATTTATTCCCATTCCTAATATTTCTTCCATGTTGCAAGGCTTAACTAAGTTACTATTATTATACTAAATCATAAAAATTACATTAATACATGTTTTTCTGCTGACAAAATTGGTGCCATGAGACTTGTCACTTGGATAGAATGTTAACCTTTCGAATTTTTTTATAATTTCAGCACATCGCCTGCGATATTCGGAAATGACTCTGAAACTATAAATAAACATTTTCTAATAAATCATATTACTACAGTTTTAATTTAACCTGCAAAACTCACTGTTTCATCGGACATTTTTCGCACGACTTCTTCAATGTAATTTTTTATTTTCACTCTGCTTTTTTTATGTTTTATCAATATTAATTCATCATTGTCACTTGATGATGATGATGATGTAAAAAATTCTATGAGCACACTACCTCTCACTCATGAAATCAAAATTGACGCTACAGGTTAGATATCAATTTTCAGACGAAGGCTTGATTACGGTCCACTTAATGCTATGAATATTTCGAAGCATCAAGTGACCGCATCCGAAATCAGACATTACCGACAGAATTAATACCACGTGATCACACATACGCTATTTTTTAGCCATAGACTTATAAGATAGACGGAACATTCATACGAGAGAAGCTGAAGACTTGATAGAAAGAGAAAGAAATAATCGCGGAATAGTTCTTTTCTGTGATGAATTGATTGACCGCCGCGGCAAGCTGGGAAGTAGCTGAGAGCAACGAAGATAGACGTTCGAGAGTTGTGACCTTACGAGCAAGTTGATTGGTCTTCCACCGTTCACTGTAAAAGAGAGAAACAACTATGTCTGGAGTAGAGCTGTCCTTCAATGTTGTATGAATGCTCCGTCTATTTTATAAGTCTATGTTTTCAGTGTCTCATGAAAGCACCAAGCTCAACAATTACACCAACTCAACAAATTGTCACACAAAACAAACAATTTGTCTTTGTGTACATTTGTGTCATGTACCGAGTCCAGATGAACATGCGACACTGACGAGAAATAGCATCATTCAATCAGCCGAACAACAGTTGCATCGACACTCGAAATGTGCAGTCCCAACCGAAATGAGTACAAAAATGAAATGGAAATTATTAAATACATGTTTTATTAACAGTACAATAAAATATATTGGGGAGTGTGATTTACTCTGTTTTTAATACATTTTTACGGCAATTATGTATGACAGTTTATGTGCACTATATCCCATACAAAACATATCCCATAACAAAATCGCTATTTAGGCACACACGTACATGACAGGTATGGTACCGGCACATATAGTACGCCGTATATTCATCGTATCAATAACATGGAGATATATATCTGAGTATGATGAATTTGAGTTAAACAGCAAAATAATTACTTAAACCTACTAATAATAACAATATATATAGTTTTAAAATAAAAGGAACGAAATACACACATTAAAATAAATCTTTACATGGAAAAAGTTATATATCTATCTTACATTCATTAAGGAATTCGGTTAGAATCTCGATTACTGGCGCTTTCATTTTTTTTAGAATTTCTCTAATCGAAATTGTCAATCGAAATGTCAATCGAAATTTTTATATTCAATTTATTGAATTTAAAAAAAAAACAGCTAATGAAAAAAAAACAGCTTTGAGAGAGAGAGTTCAAGTGGGAAAGACAGTCACGAGTGGAAAAATCTTTAAAGCGAATGCTCAAGTAACAAGCCACAATTTTTATTATTCGCAATCTACAAAGTTGATAATTTCATAAACAAAAACCAATAATAAATTCTAAAGTTAACACACGCGCAATAACTAACAATAAATCCGGAAGGAAACTGATATTCTTTAATTTACAGAAGAATACATCTCGAATTTCAGCGGCTTTCTTTTGACGGAGCGACAAAACAATTATATAATAGCGGAACGTCTTAAAGGCGATTGATTAGGGAAAATCATAGCCTGATCCGGCTTTTTATACAATTGACCGAACAAAAGGCCCCTTTGTCGCCTATAAAACTCGAAATTATAAATTTTGAGATGACCAATTCGAGCAACTATTTCAGACGGAGATAGCCAAAGGCTTAGTTACCGACCTGAAAATCAGTGTTCACGATTGGAGCACGAGCGAATTACGCTTTTAGCGTCATGCGCGCGCGCGCGTGCGCTGCGATTAACAAGAATTGCCATTTTAACTAATGTTTTTGTATAAAATGTATGTACAACATGCAGAATGATTATAATCTTAACGTTTCACAAAGAAAAATGATCTTCAAGATTGGAAATTTCTTGAATGATTTTTTAGCAACATAAAATTTCTAGATGTTTCTCACCTACATGCCGTAAATATATTTATTCCATTAAATTTATTTTATCGATGTTAATCTCGAACAAATTTTTTTATCGTAATCTTTCCTTGGTAAACTTAATGCATGCCCATAATATGGTTCTCATCTTCAATGAGATCGCAAGAGCATAGATCACTATTGGTGATATCTTAAATCTAAATAAACTATATTGCAGTGAATTATGTTCATTGCGAATACGGTTGATTGTTATAATGACTTTTCTATTTAGGTTACTAGGCTAATCACGGATTGGCAGATTGGATATAATACGACAATACGCCTTTATTACGAACTATACCTCTGTACTTCAAGAAATCTTCGTTATTCTTGTAGCATTAGGATATACAAATACTAGTAATATGAGGTACCTTCAATTCCAGCAAATGTCCTTCAGTAGTAGTCCTTTTGGCTAAAATATCTGCATTTTCGTTACCCTGGATGTTACGATTAAACGGAATCCAAATTAATTCAATATCTTTGTTTTTTTCATTACATCTGGCAATAACATGATCGATTTCTTGAATTACATGAGAGTGTTTAAGTTTGCGTATGTTTTGAAGAAAACTGAGAATACTTTTGGAATCAGAAAAAAATTGTAAATTTTACAAGCTTAGAGTTCCTTATAAGTTTAAGGATGAACAATAAGGCGAAATCCTCAGCTGTGAATATAGAAGTAACATCAAATAATTTATAGCTAGAAGTGAAAAACTCATTTAACCTCTCCAGCTACTCATGCCAATAATCGACCTGTTTTCAATTTCCTGGAGCCATTAATAAAAATTACAGTGCGATCTGCTAGTTTATCTTGGAACATTTGAGAAAATTTATCGCTAAACTTCCTTGATTTCAACACCATTTAGAAGATCAATGTTAATTGTATTATAACTAATTTTTATATTCAAACTGAATTTAAGCATCTCAGATCTAAATAAAGGTCATGTAAGGCGAACAAATTCGTAAGAGCTAGCCAGCAACGACTTATCATAATTATTCTCATGGACAAAATGATTAGCGAAAATGACATTTTCTTTAAAATTGCTTAGTAATTGTTTGTTTTCTCTAACTAGACTTCTTAGGAGAAACTTACAGCTAAGAAATTTAAACTTAAAGTTTAGAGTCATTAGCCTTGCATGCAATATTAATAGGAATAGACATCTTTCTATAACCCATTGCTAGCCTTAGACACTTTAGTTGGATCTTTTCTAATTTATAAAATATTTCCGGTTTGTATAGTAAATCAATAACCTTACGTATTTAATATGAGATCTTATAAAAGATTTATATAAGACAAGCATGGTAGAAGGATCTGTCCCCCACCATGTACTCCTGATGCAGCTGAGGATTCTTATATGAAAAAAAATCCTATATGAGAGAAGCGATCCCACTATTCTCTAGTATTTATTCAGCACCGCCATGTTTAGTCCGCTCCTGTTAACTAATTCTGTCATACTTCATTTACTCCATTATAAGTATCAATAACTCCGTCAGGATAAGGTTAAGCAAGTATTAATGTTTTTGTGTTTTCTTGTTGAATAATGTAGTGATTAAGTAGTGCAATTACAAACGTCACATAAAAAGATAACGGCATATTTTATATCTATTTTAGGTATGTATATGTATCAGTTCAGCTGTAGATAGCTACAGAAAGGAAACATATAATAACTCTCCACTGCGTGCACAATATATAATAATGGCTGCTTCAATTAGATAGGGGTATCACCAATCAGAAATCGCGACGTCGATGTCGCTTCTCTCATATATAGTGCTCGCGAGCTCGCGAGCAACGGCATAACTTCGTCGCGAACTCCTTGCTTTCCTCGTATTTAAAAGTACCCTTTTCACTCGATAGCATAATATCTCGACAGCTAGATGGGTTTTCCACAAATCTTAGAATTTCTCGCTAAATAAGTTGGGCGCTAGGCACGAGAAAGCGTGCCACTCTTTCAATAATCTCTTCCACTTTCACTCGCAATTAATTCGACGATAGAAATGAGTCGTCAAAGGTGGGGAAATTGTCAGAATGCGAGAGAAATAGACTATAAAAATCACATACGAAATAGTAAAGAAATAAAGAATAATTATATTCAGCGAATCGCTTACATGCATCTCTGGAGCTTTGCTCCCTCCGCTGGATTCAATCTAATCTACTTCCACAAAGGCAAATGATGACTAACTTCTAACGCCGGTGACAATAAGAATTTTTATTTCTTTCCATGGTCTCCTTCGAGGGTGACTGATGATGACAATTGATTACTTGCAAGATCTCTCGACAGCGTGTAAGAATTTATATTCGAAGTAATACATGTTACCCGGGGGGGGAGAGTAATGCCAACGCGAAGCCGAACGTTAACTTGAAAGCGCGACATAAATAACCATTTCGACACAACCTTTGACATACGATCCGCCCTTAAGAAGCTATGAACCCGAATCAGCAACGTTACAGCAGCGACGATGACGCTCATCTTATCCTCGGCGTCCTATCCTTCCGCTTTTCTCTTCGGCAATTTTCCTCACGGCAGCTACTCTCAGAACTCTTGTCAGCGGCGATTTCGCACATCATTTACAACGCTTCGGCTTAGCCACAGCAGGAGTGATGCTCGGGAGCGGATCACGCAGGCCATTCGGCCCTCCTCCTTCCTCAAAGGGCCGTCACGACGATTGGTTCCGCATATCAAGTTCGCGCGTCCTCGTGAATCCCTCCTCTTAAGAGCGCGTACTTCAATTTCCTTCCAAAGATCCCTTTTCCGCCGAAGGCCCTGGAATTTCCCAGATTATCGGGTCCCAGGGATGTCCTAGAAGATTCTTTTTCGGCTCCGCGCCGGGAACATATGCCTCCTACGTCCGTAGAGTCCCTTAGGTGGCCAGAAATTCTTACCTCCGATAATGCTGGGTAATGAGCACTAACAGCGGGTGCGCGTGTAAGACGATGGGATTCACTCCTGGCAGGCGAGCTCGACGTCTTCCTCGAATACAAATAAGTTTATTCTCATCCAGATAAGGATTGAGAACAAAGAACGGGCTGTTCTTTGGTACCAGGCGCTTATGTGTTAGAGCCACGATCTCATTAGAAAACATGTTGACTGCATGACTTTGAGCCAGTAGCGTTTGGCGAATTTCTTCGGGACAAAGTTGCGATATTCGCAGGTTTTTAAAGCGTCGGAGTCGATTTAAAAAACAGATAAGCAGTAGTTCGTAGCAAGGCCACGAATAATAACGCGACGCGAGATTCCAATTGAGTGTAGTGTGCAAGGCACATACCGGAGGCTCTGAGCGTTGTTCGAGAAGAATATCGAAAGATACCGAAGGGCACGAGTTCGGCCAGGACTTGAGAGGATAATGTAATCCCATGAGGACCTGACCACCATAGAGCATGTGTCTTGAAAAGATCGGGAGCAAGACGGCGAGACGTGCAGTCTGCGGGATTGGTGGAAACATGATGCCACGCGGAACTCTAGGAAGGAGTGATTGCATCGAAATGCGATTGACGACAAAAGTTTTCCATCGAGAAGGTGACTAACTCACCCAGACGAATGTAATGGAGTCCAGCAATGACACTCGAGCTTCGAAAATTGGAAAGCTGAGCGCGCGAAATGCATCAAGCGAGCGAGAAACACTGCAGCAGATAATTCCAATCGCGGGACGCTGATGGTTTTAAGAGACCACTTTTGATTTGGCAGCGAGAAGAGAGACGGTGACTGAGCTATCTATTGGGTTGTTCAAAAAGTCATTGCATTTTTTCCAATAGATGGCGTTGTCCACGTTTATTTGTATGCGAGCGTGATGAATGTCAAATGTTTACGCGTTTTGTTGTTGACACTCAATCTAAAAACCAAAAAAAAAGTTGACGGGATTCGGTCGAGTTTTGTGCTTGCAATTGTGATTCGAACATGGAGAATTTTGAAGAGCATATTCGCCATATTCTGTTTTATTACTTCAAAAAAGGGAAAAAAACAACTGAAGCAAGGGAAAAATTGCGTCGAGTTTACGGCAGAAATGTCGTCAAAAAATACCAATGTCAGATCTGGTTCGCCCGATTCCGTGATGATGATTTTTCAGTCAAAGACGCTCATTGTTCCGGTAGGCCTTCCAAGATTGACGACGATGAAATGAAAACATTGGTGCAAGCAAATAAACATTCAACGGTTCGGGAGTTTGCTATCGCTCTAAAAGTGTCCGTTGGAAATGTTCATCAATGGCCATTTGAAATCGCTAGGCTTCGTAAAGAAGTTCGATGTTTGGGTACCGCATGAGTTGAAAGAAATTCATCTGACAAATCGCGTCGACGAATGAGCGTCTGCGATCAACTCATCAAACGCGAAGAAAACGATCCATTCTTGAAGCGTATGATCATGGACGAAAAATGGATTGTTTACAACAATGTTAGCCGAAAAAGAAGTTGGAGTAGGCGAGGTGAAGTACCGGAAAGGCAAGCAAAGGCGGAAATCCACCAAAAGAAGGTAATGCTGTCAATGTAAATTGGAAGGGACTAGTCTATGAGCTACTTCCAAAGAACAAAACGATTAATTCCGATGTCTACTGTGAGCAGCTGCAGAAATTAAGTGATGCCATCGC
>Ga0157362_1000645_pt1 | contig 12463 bp, 10 predicted proteins | sample AttlaeALBM3_FD_111480 | JGI IMG/M metagenome (GOLD analysis project Ga0157362, IMG submission 111480) | Fungus gardens microbial communities from leaf cutter ant in Ribeirão Preto, State of São Paulo, Brazil - Atta laevigata ALBM3 | ecosystem: Host-associated > Fungi > Mycelium > Unclassified ... | reverse complement strand
ATATTATTATATTTTTATTATTACATCTTTAATATAGATTTTATCATTTTAACATAATTTGTATTCAATTAAATTAATGTGATAAAAAAGGAAACAACAATAAGTTCAATCTAATATATTTAAAACTATAAAATATTCTGAATATAATATCCAATCAAAAAAATTTTTTTTAATATTGAAGAAAAGGTAGAATTTCAAAAATTATATCAATTATTCGATAAATTATATCATTTCTGATCCTTACCGTCAATATCAATCTCATTGTACAGTGATATTTCCTTTCTTCCTATCGCGAATGTCTTGATTGCGGCTCGCTCTCCAGTTCTTGCTCGGACTCTTAGGCAGCGTTTGAGGGGAAAGATTGACCGCGCTACGGTTATATACCTAAACCGGCTGCGATCTCGAAGAACGCAATTAAGTTAGTTTCACACAGGAGTCTGTGATATGCAGATTCGTTGTAAAGCAAGAGCAGTCTTGTTCCTGGTAAAAATCCTGCCACTGTGAGTCTACAGTGAATCATCTTCGTAAACGAACTGCAAACAGATGAAGAGACTCGAAAATTCATAATGTTTCTTTTGCAACCCAAGATGGGTGAAAGCCCTCAATGGAAAAAAATTATCAGGGAAAGGGAAAGGGAAGCAAACTTTTGACCATATCTGCGAAATAATAGTTTCAGGATGTTGTGAATTTTATAAAAGAAGAATTTTATACAGGTGCCGAATTTTTGAATATACCATTATTACTATTATAACTTATTATAACTTATAACTTATAACTTCTTATTATAATTTATTATTTATATTATGTTATATTTTAAATTGAATTTTTTAATGGAAAAGTTGTATGAATATGAGTTGTAATATAGTGAATAAATATAGTGAACAATAAAAAATAATTCTATAATAAAGTAGTACTTATACTATATTAAGCTTACGTTCATATAATTTTTGTATTATGTTAACAATTAGATATTATTGGAAATTGAAGACATTTTTTTAATTTATTATGACACTTGATTTTTATGATGATATAGATACCGAAACTACTTCTGACTTTCATGTAAACTAAGGATTAAGCATTTTCTTGTAATCCACAATGAATTCTGCTAGTGTTAAAAGCCTATTCATTGATCGCTAAACATTTGTACGTACGACTCACACGTGTTGCATATGCAAGCGGTTTTCCCACTCTTCCAGTGACGATGACAGTGTTTCTCATTTAAAAGTAATTCTGATACAAAGAACAAAAATAATAAAATTTATTTTATACTCTTACTATCGATATATAAATAATATGTTGTTTTATATTTAAATTTTAATTAAAATTATTATTGAATGATTTACGAGGTATACATTTATTTACGCTAATTAAGAAATCTAAGGACAAGAAATTAAGACATCACGAAAAATTAGATAACCACTGTCTTACATCGTATGAATGAATAGTTGAAGGAGCAAGTGACTAACTATTCGCCCCGGGGGCATTAACAATGACACATTTACTACAGACTGCAGTAATTTCTACCGTATTCCTAGTAAGTACACCAACAATCGATTCACCGATGAGACCTTGACTAATGTTCGCAATTTTATGTCATCTAATATTAGGAACTGTTCCTATGTTACAAACATACATTTTTCTCCAATATTATTTAATATTAAATGAGCCATTAAAGAAATATTGATAATATATAATATGTAAATAATAAAATTCTTAATACAGTTGCTACAATTAAATATAGATATTATTTTAATACGAAATATATAATAATTTTTATAATAGTGAAACTTAATAACAATTTGGTATTATCATGAAGCAATGCTTTATTTATTGTAAAATTAGTTGCAATTATAATCGTAGAAAACATCGTTTAAGGAATTAATTATTTTTTTAAGCAATCGTTTAAAAATAATCTATATTATTACTTTCTTTAGTTCTTTAGTTAATAAGATTCAAATATAATTATGCATTAATTATCCTATTTTTTAAATATATATAGCTACTTTCGAAAGAAGCATCGGTTTTCGTTTTTCTCATAAAAACAGTAGAAAGATATTAATCTGCATCCACGAATTTATATATTTTTTAAAATGGCACATATTTTTTTTACACAGACTTTATGTTTCACTTTAGAATATATTTGATACGTTTCATTTATGTCATCGTCAGACCCTCTGGCAAACGATCTCTAAATATGCAGATATATATCTCGAGATACGATCTAGTAAATGTTAAATTAATTCCAAAGCTTCCTTTTTTAGCAGTTTAAATTCACAACCATTTAACATATACACACTTTCTATTTTGAGGAATCCATGTAAGATGAGAAAACGTATTTTATTAAATTAAAGACCAGGAATAATTCTTCAAGTCTGTCAGGTTTAAATCTGATTGTGACCATAACTGAGTTGCGTGTTAAATAAAAACAGACTAGAATAATTATGCGATTGCTCATTTAAATATTATATAGCATAAAGATATGGAAGAAAGAATGGGATTAAAGAACAAGGACAAAGTAGAATTAGGTATTGTAAAGTATAATTTATCTTAATTAATTAATTTTTTATTTTCTATTTGATAATTGCTTTTACAATTATCGATATTTTATTAATAAATATTTATTAACTCAAACATTAGTCTAATTCATTTTATTATTTAAATTTTATAGACTTGTTATAGACACTTAAAGTCGAGTTAAAAATATAAAAATCGCAATAAATAATAAATTTAATAAATTATGAAAGATAATTATTTACGCTTGATAAATTGTTTTAATAGTAATAAGAATATTCACTACCGTTAAAATACTAATAATAATTATTGAAATTATCAGAGTCTATATCGATAATTTTGTCTCGGATAAGAAGTGTAAGAATTGTATCTTTGATAAACCGGATTTCTATAAGATCTCTGCTGCACCTCTTGTCGGTATTTGAAGAACGGTCTAAAAACAATATTTGCGGCAACTTCCATATCGTGTGGATCTTTGGGATAATTAATGTCCGCATCCGAAGTCCAAAAGAGTGGTGTAATATCGACACGAGACATTTTGACAGGCAAATTTTCGGAATTAATATCATTCATGTACTTGATCTGGTTTGTATTCGATTTATACAGAGAAGGTGATACTCCCATCTATGATGAAGAAACATCTTTAAATCTTCCTCTAAATATATTCATCTTTATATCTTTAAACATAAAGTTTGTAACTAATTTTAATTTAATTAGATATAATTGTATTGATGATAATGATTATAATTTATTGCAATTTTGAAATATAATCTATAAAATACAGATATACTAATATTTTTATAATTTAATTTTAGATTTAATTTTTTCTGCAGCATTATTTTCTAACATCTAACATATATACATATAACGTATATATAACAGCATATAAATTTAATCATAATAATTGAAGTAATGAAGTTTCTTTATAATTATATTTTAAGCATTTGTCTATCAAATTTCATAGTTCCTAAAAAGTAAAGAACTTAAAGAAATTATCTTAAATATTGTGAGAAAAATGGATTTACCTCCGAAGAGGATAGATCAAGTCGCCAATTATTAGGACGTTCCATGTTCCTTTCATCGACGTAATTTTGAACATTCTGTTGAACTTCATCATGGCTGTTTTCCAATTGAGTTTTTAAAATTTCATCTTGCATTGGTACTGCCGAGATTGGCATGTCAACTTTATCATCAGAAATTTTTGCAGGTTCGAGGAACGCGATGATTGGTATCGATATTGTGAGTGGTGGATATTCTGAGGGCATTATTTCCTGGCTCGGATTTGACATAAGATATGGAATTTCTTGAGATGTGTTATCGGTAAAGAACGGCTTCCGCGTACTTTTAAATGTCTCGGTTGATGCTTCGTATAAATCGTCGTGCTGTGATGCATAAGACGAAAGATCTTTACTTTCCTAGAAGATCATATAACATTACGATAACATTACGTCAATTCATCACATGTTCTTTGACGATTTCTTTATAAATTACATCGGCAGTTAATATACATCATGACAAGTGTCGCTCATTTATATACAGTTCCCAGGCAATACGCATGTTTATAAAACGATCTTTATGGCCAGTATTCGTAATCTGTTTTTATTTCAACCCTCTCTTGTAGTAAGATGCTAATAGTTTTGAATGATTTATGATATCTTAAGACGATCTTACATATAAAAATGGAATATCAGCCTATGACATCTTAAATATGCATGTTATCGGAATATATGTATGTATACTTAAAAAAATATATGTTATACGATAATAGAATATCAATATAGTATTTTTACATATTTTACCGAGTTTATGTATCCATTTTCATCGTTTTCAGTAAAAAATTGAACATCTGTAGATATTAAATCATCTACATCAGTTTTTGCATTCACAGTTTCTGTTATATTTTTCCGTACATCCTCTAAATTCGCCACGGGAACGACAAGAATCTGCTCACTTTGTGACACCACCTTAAAAAAATTTTACTTTTAAATAATAATGTAATAAAATATATGAAAAATTCAAATATATGAAAAATTTAAACATATGCTAAATTTTTTTATTTTCCTAAAAACATTATTTATCTCTATACTAAAAATAAATCGGCATAATATAAAGCAACAATTAATAATTGTAACAACAAAATTACGTAATTCTTTTTAATAACTAATTAGCATTTCCAAACTGCTATTATGTAAATGAATCATAATTATGAATCATAACTATGAATTGGTTTATTATTGTTAATAAAAGCTGATGATAGCAGTCACACTAATAATTAACAAGTATATCGTTAATAGCAGCAATATTCATTTGTATTTTTAAATACCGTTATTCTTTAATAAGATAGATATGTACAGAAATGTTGGAGCAATATTTATAATTAATTGTATATACATATAAAAATATACAAAATATGATGAGTAAACCTTAGTAGGTTCAGTGGCGGGCATAACAAGTATTTTCTTCTTTATCACCAAGCCTTCTAAAGATCTATTGCCAACTATATTTTGTACAGCATCTTGCACTATTGGATCCCGCACAACGGCGGCCAACGTATCATTCGTGGTCTGAGGTTCCGTTGGTAACAAATTTGCAACATCTTCATAATCAATAGGTTTCGCATCGGATATGCACACGAATAATACGAAGATCACAAAAAACATGATACTTCCAAGCTATAAAATGCAATGATATCATTTTTAAAAATACGAGCTTAATAAGTTTTGACTTGAATGCAATTAAAAAGCTGTATACTTTAAACAGATACTTTAAAATTTAGAATTTACTTTCTCAAGATTTTAATTTGAGGAATTTATTTATTACAAAAAATATTTAAAATATTAATGTACATATATATATATTGATTTGTCAAAATTAAATATTTCATCATACTATTATCTAAGTTAATAATTAATAATACTAACTCTAAGTTAATAATTAATTTTAATTTTATAAATTATACGTTCAATTAATTATATACTTTTTATATTTCATATTTCTTATTAACTTTATAAATATAAATAATCTTTCCAAATAAAAAATTTGTATAGATTACACATCTATGATGCAAAATTTAGCGTATATTCTTTGTACATTTATATATGATGTGTTAATTACTATATAAAAAGTGGAATTTTCAAGTGAATCTAAAAAATTAATATTAAATATTGATGTGAAATTGATATTAAATACATACCGATGAGTCGTCTCAATAATAAAACTGCAAAATAATCTTCCTGTAGTTTCAACGAGACTGCTTCGCCAAAGATTTTCCAGCTCTGTCAAGGTATAACGGATCATACTGGTTTTATACGACATGCTGAAAGAATTATCGTTTCTCTGTTAATAAACGTGAGTATCAACCTTGCGGTAAACTTCGTAGCACGGAATGCTGCATCATGAAGATCATATAGACAAACATAATTGTCAATCATATAGCAATTAATTCAAATGAGTTATAATTTTGTATTTTTCATATTTTTTCGTGTTGTATAAAATATTGATTTTTCTATTTTGATTAATATACATGTGCTAGTATTTTATTTCTTATATTTTAATAACTTTAATAAAAAATTTAAATTGTAGAAAATTGTCAAAATTGTTTGTTTTGTATTCATTATATTTATCTTTAGTTTTAAATATAATTTCTTACATTCCATAAATTTATGAAACGCTTATAAAATAATACGTACAAGAACATTTGAATATTACAACAACTACTGTTTGATCAACGAAAAAATATTGTATTTATGATTAGCGAACTCTTAACGATATCGATAGTGTTTAACAAGTAATTTAGCAACGAATCCTGAGTAGCAAGCTATAAAAGACTTGCTTCAACTTTCTGAATCGTTAGTCAGCAATTAAAAATTGTACTCTTTGTACCAAAAAATCCGTGATTCAAATGGAACGCTTGAACGTTATTCTCTTCAATTTCTATTCTCTCGCGATCTTGGCGGAATCAACATCCAATGGATCGTCAGCAATGATTGAAACTTCGTGGGACAATGTACATAACGTAAGAGATATTAAAAAAATCACGTAGCTCTGAAGCAGAATGTATAGAATAATACTAAATATCGTTTGATTAAAAATCCCGTGAAGAACTCTACCCAGGTTGAAGAACACGCGAAGGATTCATTATATTTGAATAACATATCAAATGCATTCACAATTTCAACTGGTGACTTTTCAAGCAGTCATATTAAAGATATGCAACACAATGAGGATAAAGAAAATGATGCAGATCGTAAAGAAGAACCATCTGAAGATTTGTCGTCGCATGATATCCTATTGGATCCTAGTTTATTACCGGCTCGTCTAAGTCGTCAAACTGAAAAAGGTGACACAGATTACTCAAACCTCGCATCGATCTCCAGTAATGTTAAGTTTAACAACCATGACGATAGTGTTCTTCCGTCGAAACTAAACTACGACAGTGATCTCAGTGTGGCTGAAGATAGATATCCATCTACATATCCGTATTATCGAAAAGAGTTTTCGAATCAAAGATATCGAGCGAACGATAGAAGGAAACGTTATCGTAATTACTGGAGATATCCTGTATTTTCGGGAAAATAAATTCGAAAAGTTTCTAAGTTTTTTCTTTTTCTTCTCATTGAAAGGAAATTAAATTTGCATAGCTATGTAAGTAAAAAATAATAATGACAAATGTTCTTGATAGAGAAAATAGAAAAATATATATTAATAATAAAAGTAAAAAAATAATCTTATAAATTTATAATTAAAATAATAAAATCTAAAATGTTTCTTGAGAAGAAAGAAATTACTCCTAAAATAATTTTTCTAAAGTTTTCTAATTAGAATAACTTTTTTGTCAATAAAAGTTGATGCTTAAATAATTAAATTGAGCTGGCGCTTTTTTTAAAAGTTTCATATTTTAAAACAAAGTCTCAGAATATTTTTAGAATGAAATTAAATAATAAATTTTTTCTTTATTATTTTATCAATTTCTTTTCTCAATTCTATATTTTATTATTTTAATAAACATTCTTTTCTATATTATATTTAGTTTATATTACAAGAAACAATTATAATTATGTTAAAAAATAAAAATGTATCTATTATATTAATTTATTATGTTATGTATTTGAGAATGATGATAGGAATAAGAAGTAAAATGAACATATAATTAATATTCTACATTTATTTATAAAATGCCATACACATATTTATTTCATTACGTATGTAACATTTATTCTCAAAGAAATCGTATCATAAATATACTTTCATTGTACATTCGAATATCCATTCGAGTGTATTAAGTAATATTATTAACTTATTTGCTTGCGTAAGGCAACTTTGGTCGATAGCTTTTAATTATTAATGTTACTTTTAAGTAATAATCGACTTATGATTATAAAAGAAAACGCGAATTATTGGATTGTCCGGAAAGTTCGTGCCGACTAACTTATATAATTTAATAAATGTATACTAAAATTTAAATCTTCTGCGTTTCAATTTTCCTTCAAAATCGGCACGAACTTTCCGGACAACCCAATACATTAGAAATTATAAAGTAGTATACCGCTTCCTCTAATTCTTTTGTTTATTATTTTAATCAGCTCTTGTATGTTTAATTTTAATCCGACTTAAATATCTATAGGATTTTTTAAGAGATCATATATGATCGTAAAATAGCTAAATGTTTTCTTGATTTTTTGCTCTTATTATTCCGTTTGTTGTAAAAAGAAAAATCTTTCTGAATCGACAAGATCAGTTCACACCTGTTAATTTATACCGTTAATCTTCATCGAAATAACGTCCATAATCTTTTAGCGTAATTATACTAACAAGTTCAATGCTCTTCGCTGCTGTTTTAAAGTTTACTCGTTTTTTAAAAAAATTTCCTTTTCGTTATCGACTCTCTATATTCTTTTACTTCACATATTTTTTTATCTCGGCGGTAAGCTTCGTCGACAAAGAAACAGTTTTATTTGCGCCCGAAATTTTCATATTGGAGCGAGTCTTCATATTGGAGCTTCGCTGTTTATAAATTTGAGTTTTTATTCTTGTGCTTACACGACACACCTATAAATATCCGCGAGCAGTAAGCTTTATCTTATAAAGCCCTGGTAAGCTACAAATATCAGTTTTGTTTAAAAAAGATTCGTATCACAGCTTGCTATTTTTCAAAATAGATGTTCGTATTTTATTTAATCGAATTATTTTAATGTGAAACCATCTTAGCTTCTCTATAATTTATCCATCTTTCTTTGAGCTTTGCGTATCTTTATTTAAATTTCATTTTTTGAAGTTTTTTTTCTTGCTCGATCTTCTTTCAATCCTTCTTTAAAAGTCTTTAAAGGATTTCAAAAATCTTTAGACCTTTTAAGACTTTATAAGTTTCCAAGTATCTCGAATGTATTATCCTCCCAAAATGAGATAATACCAAAATGAGATAAGTTGCAATTGTTGAAATCTCTAAATCAGTTTTTGTTTCTTTCGCTTATATTCGCCTACCTCTACCTCGGACAGCATCCCTGGCACGTTGTCGATACGCGACCTGTTGTCGATACACAAAGAGAGGACGAAGAACATTGGTACCAGCTGCAATCTCAAGATCATCATCCTTTCCTTCCTCTACACTGCGTTTTTCAATATTGGGGGTTGCGATATTCGCAACTTTAAAATCATCATTTAATGCGTACATCGATTCCTTGTTTATTAAAGCTTGAGGATCATCTAGTTCTTGAACAAAAACCGGCACAACAAGTATGGGAGAACCATACATGCTCATCATTCTAAGAGGTGATGCGTAAGAACAGGCGATGAACAGCAATGCGAAGACAATGAATGTGACAACCATCTAAGGAAGAAAAAAGGATTGTGTCTATATCCACAACATCGACAGATATCTAAAGATTTGTGGAACAGTTCATATTAGAAAAATATCTCAAATTTCAAATAAAACGTACGTATTTTTAAAAAATTCTTAGTAGATGTTCTTTACATATTCCCAGTATATGTATATATATTGTTAAAATAAAACGAGTTTGCTTCTAATAATTTTTACACATAATTCAAATAAGTTTCGGAATGAATTAAATCATTTTTTATTTTTATAAAAAAATTTTTTTTCAAAAATTTTTTTCATAAATCATAGGAAAGACATTAGATTTATAATAGAAACAAAAACTGTATACATATATTTATGAGAAATGATCTGTTAAATTTGAGAAAAAAATATACTTACCATCCTGTACTTGAAAGTACTGAATTATATTTAGCAAGAAAAATAATAACCGCTTTCACTCAAGATTAGGTTACTCAAAAGAGGAAGTAACACGTTTCAATGCAAAGCATTTATTTAAAAGTACAATAGCACGTCGACACTCTCTCACAAGTTTATGGTGACCGGGACCGGGCATTCAGTATTTATATGAAACAATGACGTCAAACCAGAGCACGCTAATTATATAATGATGTTCTATGACAGGTGATAACTGACCTGGTAAATCAGCTAGACATGACACATCGATGATCTATCCTGGGTACTACTACGATGCTCCTTGTTTTGCTGGCCTTGAAGGTGTTAACTTTGTTACAAGGAAACCCCATCAATGTTTGTCTATTTACGCATAAAATATTGATAATTTAGTATGTCAATTCGCGCATGTATTTAGAATTACTCAAAATTATACGCGCAAATATACGCTTATTGAAACAAAGCGACAGAATCATTTTGACGTTATTTTGCTGGTATGTTCTAAAATATGGCTTTTTATTATCTAGATTTAGTATCTTGCTTGTGTCCACGATGTATTTCCTGATTCATAAAGTATTTTATTTAGATAAATTTATATCATTTTTCTTTATATTTTTTATTATAACATTATTGTATTTTTTAACTTTATTAAAATTAAGAACAAATTTAGAAAACTATATTTTGTTTTTAGCTAATATTTTTTTTTATAACGAAAAAGTAATAATTATTCAAAATAATTATAGAACAGTCGGTATATATACAGGATTGCTTCTATATCAAAATCGTAATATTGAAATAACCACGCATATATTTTATTATCGTAATATATTGTCAATTATTGCAAATTTAATCGAAATAAAAATAAATTTCACATAATTTTTTCTATTTTTAATTCGTTATACAGGTCATATTCTTGCGAAATATTTCATTATCCAAGATGCAGTGGTTAGATTCTCACATGATGCATGACATAAGAGAGAGAGCTATCTTTAAAGCCACATTATACATTGTTACATCACAACGAAAACGAATGAAAATTTAATCTTGTTCTAATCAATATTGAATAATAATTCGTTTAAAATACGTTCTCTTCTCATTAATGCAATAAAAAAAAAGTTTAAGTTTTGGTCCCTCGATAAAATAACGATGTAAATCTTTGTTTAATTTATTCATTTTCAGCATTTATTCTATTTTGTAATAAAGTATATTTATATATGAATTAATTAATATAAAACAAATGGAAAATGAGAATGAAATTATATTAAATTTCATGAATGTATTGTTGCTTAATTTTTATTTTCATTCTTTTATTCTTAATTAAAAATTCTTACTTTTTACAGTTTAAAAATTAGGAAAGGACAAAAATCGCGAGTCATTCATCCTTAAATATAATCCAGGACTCGAGAACTCGCGAAAGCGAATGTATGTACATCGTATTTCTGTAGCAAATAGTCTGATTTATTTATTTTTCTTTATTAAGTATTTTTATTATACTAAACAGATTCTCATGTCTAGCATGATTTCCTTTAAAATGTGACAAGGCACATAACAGATAATTATTCTATGGAAGGACGGTTTCTGTTTTTTTTTTCTTTCAATTTAGATGGTAGACTCAGCTTCCTCGTGCACAGATTCGCCGCTTTCGGTAGTTTCGCTTTTTGATCTGAAAGAAATTATCAGATAAGGATCTCTACGGGCTTTAGCTGGATATGAAAGACTAAATACGGAAGAAAAACGAATGTAAAATAATTTACGCTAGGTGATAATTGTACAATCTCAGGATTGTATGATTCGCATCGCTTATGAACGTATGTGTATAAGACATGTCAGGGTCTGTACGATTTAAGAATTTCAAAATCTAGATTGCAAGGTAGGATTATGAATCAAGCCGTTTATTTCGAAAAAAGTGTAATTTAAATTCTGCTATATCAAGAATTAACGAAGATTACATCATTGCTTTTATGCAATTTTAATATCTATATTATGTTTATACAATTTTCGAAATAAACGATCCAATCAACTCTGAGATAGAGAAAGATATCAATAACTGATGTACTATTACCATCTATCAGTAATTTACATAATAAAAATAGATTCGTGACTAATTCAAAGACTAACACTCAAAATATTCATTTAATTATATTGATATTAGTACAGCTGTTATTGTTGCCAAGAAACTAATCTAATTGGAAAATAATATGCGTACCAAGAGTCAATTTCCAACATTCCTTAAAAATCAAAATCGAATGTTATTTACAAATAAAACATAAATGCAGACAGATCCAAAACATTTTGATTTTTATTAAGATTTTATGGAACTCCTGGTAGACACTGAATTTTTTTGATAAATCATCGGATGTTATGGGTATTAAAACAAATCATACTAAACAAAATGTTCCTATCCAATTTAACAATAATAAACACGCTAATCCTAATTAAATCTATGTTTTTCTGAACATATAAACAAAAAAAGTATATCAGGTTAAACAATTTGAAATGTCTTTGTCGTGATTGTCTGGGATCTACTACATTTGCATCATAATTCATAAGAAAACATCTGTATTACCTGAATCCATAGTACATGAATCCGGACTCTCCGCAGAAATGTATTTTGTGAAAATAAATTCGCGGTGAAAAATACATAATTGTAAGAAATATGTGTCTTAAATTCATGTATAAAATCTATAGTGTGAAACATTCTACTCTCACAATGCTACTTCCAGTTGT
>Ga0157362_1000644_pt1 | contig 12467 bp, 4 predicted proteins | sample AttlaeALBM3_FD_111480 | JGI IMG/M metagenome (GOLD analysis project Ga0157362, IMG submission 111480) | Fungus gardens microbial communities from leaf cutter ant in Ribeirão Preto, State of São Paulo, Brazil - Atta laevigata ALBM3 | ecosystem: Host-associated > Fungi > Mycelium > Unclassified ... | reverse complement strand
TTCATCTTTAATTATTTCTTTTATGCTTAAAAATGAAGTACACTAAATTATATTTTATTGTAATTTTTGTAATTTAAGATAAATAAGTAGCTGCTTTGAACTGACTTGCATCTTACTCTATCAATGCAATTCATAGTGCAAGAAGCGCGATAGTGATTTATTTTACGCGAGCACAGACTCAAATCCCATGACATATGCAGCATGGAAGAAAGGGATATAGTGTGGTGAGTACCGAGGCAGGTTAACGTCAACCTATGTACGTAAAGGACATAATCTCCAGGATTTTTATACATCAGCCTGTAGCTCTTTATACAGCCATATGTGGCAGTATACTTTTAACTTGAATACCCGACAGTGTCATCGCTTTAAAATGAGCTTGTGAAGAGACACATCGCGAATATTCGCGAACAGGCATGAGAACGAGGTCTCGGTAACAGGATCGAACGTGATATCGAAGATTACGACGATGAGGACGACGATAATGAGTCGGATATTGGATAGGCTTCAATAACGTTGCAATCATCCGACGCGTTCTCCAGGATCGTTCAGGGCACGCGTCATCGTTCTTCTCCTAGTAGAACGCAAGCAATTACGATGTCCCAATTTGATGCACAAGTAACGCGTTAATGCACGGAAGTTACCGGTGTAAAGTGGAAAGTGATGGAATTACGCGATATATTGGGAATAGTAATACGAACGGTAATGGAAGTAAATCTAATTTACGCTGCGAGTTGTATACTGTACGTTCAATGAACTAATTTTGTATGAAATACATTGTGTGTATAATATTGTGCTTCGTCAACTTTTTTATCAAATTTTAGATTAAAAATATAGTATTTCAGTATTAATATCGCTGATTAAAGTGAAGAATCAGATGAATAGATATATCATTTAATTTAAAGTACAAATATAATAAGAAAAAAGTTTTTAAATATTGTTTTTATTATTGTTTTATTATTATTGTTTTATTTTATATAATATGTTAATGATTATTTTTTTATCCGATATTTATCCGATATTACTAAATTATAATGAATATTTATCTCTCTATATTCTCTAAATTTTTGAAAATGAAATCGCACTCAGACCAAAGGAAAGTACTCTAATCAAGTAAAAATATTGCCATTTGGAATGGAATAATATTTTACTTTTCACATAAATTAAGTGAAATACATTTAACACGAATATAGAATATTAATGGAAGAAATATTTCCGCATAATATCGATTTAATAAAAATACAATGTCGACACGACGACAAAAATGACGATTAGTGTGATTCGCTTACTAAACTTTTCGCTTGGCGCATACTGTTTTTAATTGTTACAGTGATGTAGAACAGATTTACTCTTTATTATGAGTGAAAATATATATATTTACTTCACGATACAAAGTGGAAGAATACTCCATAGAAATGAAAAATCACTTTAACTTGAACGATTCAGTAATCATTTTCACTTCATTTTTCAAATAAAATTTCACTCCAAGATATTTAGAAAGTATGTCTATATATAGATAACGCAATCAATATCTATTTTCTAATAATTTTTACCCTTGTTTTTAAATAGAAGTATAGTCATAATAATATCACAAGAACATTATCATTGACTCCACTTATAAGTTTATTTTTAAATGAACAAATGACGTTCTATAATTATAACTTAATTATGACTATGTGCTCTACCTGAATTACTTCTACCTGGATTCGTAAATTATTCTTTCTTGCTCGTTAATCATTAGAAAATTTAAAAGATTTTGATTATATTATAGCTTCCATCGTGTCCATCAGCCAAGACTAGGGATGACCAAATAAACGCTGACCGCGTCTTTCCTCCGGATTGACCCACTTTGAAACAGTATGACCAATTCCCCTGCTTCGCCGTTATCGCTACCACGAAGAGGGATTTGTTTGTCGGCTGATAACTTTTACAGACGAGACTCCATTTGGACCACAACTAACTTTCCAATCGGTGTTTACCTTGATACGTGCACCCATTCCCTCTTAGTATCCGATGAGCTCGCCACATCAGCCAACTTTCGAATTTCCTGTGGACGCAGGAAGTTCTTCGCAATTTTGAAGTTGTCGCTGACAATTGAGAGAACGATTTCTATGGTGGGTAAGTCGCGGGAACACACCGGTGTCCGACCTAGCGCAAACTACGGGTTGAATCGAGAATATAAAGTGTGCTCAAGAATAGATAATAGAAATGGCGCAGCGTAAGAAAACCGTGAAAACACTCTCTGCATCGCTTTTATTGCTTTTATTAAATAATAAAAAATATGCCTTGACATAAATTATTTATATGTACGACATAAAATACGTATAATATCGATCAATGCTGAACAATTAATGGAAGGCGTTATGCATTCATATCGGTGTTTATTAATATTCACTTACTAAAAAGAATATCTAAATTCAGTGAAAATAATTGAAATAATAACCTTTTGACTTTATTTCTTTCTTTTCATTCATCAAATAACTAAATAAAATCAAGATCATATAAGTAATATACATTTACATCTAATGCATCTATCATGATTATATAATTTACACGAATTAAAATATACAACTAATTTACAAAACATTGCTTTTATTGGTTAATTATGCGTTAATTCTAGTTACTCCACAATTTTCTGTCCAAACAACGGGTTTTAGCAAAATTTCCAGTTAATTAAAACTTCGGACTACATAATGGACTGTCAATTAAAGCGTGACGTTAATCCATTCGTGGTTGCGTGTTTTTTAGTTAACAACCAGCGAGAGTTTTCCTTCGCAAAACAGAAAAGCCTCAGAAACATAAATTACTTCGCAAATGTGTACTTGTAACTATTACTACGGTCTGTATGCCAGTCATCAAGGATTAATTACTGTAAACTTATAATTATGAACGTGTTGACTTATGGCAAGATAAACAGCCTGCGAGTCGCTGAAACAATCTTAGTTTAACTATCAATCCGTAATTGCTTGATGTATATCTGAATATATATAAGATGAAAATTGTCAGTGTTGCATATTAATACAATTAAAGGAATCCTAGAATTTTTTGAACGGGATGTGTAGTAGTCCTTCTTTAAGTTTGTTCAATCTGTACAAACTGAAACCTCTCTCCTGTACGTGGCAGCGTTAATCCATTCACTGGCTGCTATATGCGAGCGAAAAACGACACGCAGGCTCAATATTGCAAAACGCCGGTGGATAACGCTCGAAGCGATATTGACCGGTCCTCCAGCGATGGTACGTGGCGAAACGACTGTTCGGCAGTGGCCAGAATGAAAATTTCAGAAGCGGATGCGCACAACGACACAATAGAGACCAAGGGACGAAGAAGAAAAAGGAAGAGAGGACGATTCGCTAGTGTATGTTCTCGTACTAGCGATATCTACGAAAAAGAGACGGAAAGGGCATTGGAAAATAAAAGCAGAATAAGCCAGACCGGAAGCGAGATCGACGAAGAGAAGCAGCTAGCTGTGCATCCTTCGCGAAATTCGCCGCAAATGCCTGTCATTTCCCGTATCGAACGTTGCTTTACTCCATAGAAAATAACACCACTAACAATTTCTAGAATAGTTAATGGAATAGAATAATTAATGGAAATTGTTATAATAAAAGTATAATTTATAATAAAATTTATCTCATTTTCTAATATATCTCTAACTAGATTCATACCCGAATCATTTATTATTTACAACTAGAATCGATTCCTCGGTTCATTATGTTTGCTGCAAGATTAGATGGTTTTTACTTTTCTAAATTTGGGACATGTGAATGTTTCTGCTTGTTTAACTAAATAAAAAGACAATAACTTTTAAGCAACATCTTTTAGACATTTCTTACGTACACAAATTAAAAATCAACGATATCTTTAAATACTGATTTAAACGCTGATATGCTGTGAAATGCTGTGAATAATAAATATTAAATTTGTTCGTATCGGTAATGCGAGCTGATATTCTTCGTTTTTCGTAAGTGTAAACAAACTGTCTGCTGTATGTTATCCGTGTTCGCGATGCATCGAAACGTGAGACGACCTGCCTTGACGAGGCTTGCTTGGCTGTAGTTTAAAGTTTAATGAATAATAAGCGAGTGCCAGATACACAAGCTGTGTATCTCGAGAGATCCTATCGGTGCCACTGTCAACATCCAACTAATATCACGTACAACGTGGCGGGTTAATTGGAACGAACTTTGGGCTCTAAGGAGTATTTTGTGGAACCTAAATCGCTTTCTCGTAGTAGCCGATGACTTCCTCCGCCGCGTCTCTTTAATATAGTAGCGACTCACAGCTTTCGTTTTTTCTTCCGCTTTGAGAGACACATAGTAACCGACAATCAAAAAGAAGAAAGAACGCATCGTATGACTTGAGGGAATAGAACGGTGGCATTTAGATTTTGTTTTCGTCGTGTGATTTATGCTGCTCGCGTGCAACTTCTTACGCGTGGTATGTATATATCGGTTTTCCTCCCGTTGCGACGATGCATCATCGCTATGCGTTGAATGTAAGTAGACATTTGGCGAAAAGCGAGATCTTGTTTATCCGAGACGATCATTGTTATTTCAACGTGCAAATATCGATCATACATTGCGATGCATGATACATTCGTTATTCACGATACCGCTGCGTCTTCAATAAATTGTACAACTTTGAATAGTTACGTGACAAAGTACTATTTTGGTGATATTTTAAATAAATGTAACCTTCTGTAAAAGTTGATATTGAAGTAGAAAAATTATTAAAACCGATAAAGTTAAGAGTCAATTAATTGAGAAAGATACAACGCGAACATAAATGGATATATCTCACTTGTTATCAATTGAATTGTCATGGATAGTAAATAGGCGTGGCCTATAGTAAATTGGCAGACGGTTCCCAAATTGATAGATTATGATTAATCACGTATTGATCCGAAACTAACTAGTGACGAATTTTTCAAGGTATTCGTCGCGTCAACGCGAAGTAAAGCAAGGAGGAAAGCGTTATTGAAAATGATGAATGATGTTTGCTACGAGGAGGGTGGTTTTTGTCGGTCGCCAGATCCAAAACATATGGGGAATCGTTATATCTACATGGACTATAAACGCGGCTGATATAATCATTGTATTGTTCTAATTGGTGATCAAAATATGTAACATATAAATTTTCTTAAGATAAATAATTATTCTAGCCTCTAGAAACTAATTATTAATTATAATTACGTCCTGTTGCGTAATATATTTTTCACGTGTGTTTATCAACTCTCAACGGAATAATTTGGCGCGCGTACTCGCATTTGCCATTCTTCATAAAAATTTAATACATGCGGAGAGATATGTCGTCAGAGTAAATTAACGGATACATTTGTGTCTCTCTTGTCGCGAATATGTATTAGAGTGCTACAAGAAAGTAGGAATCCGTGTTTTAGCGGACGCGCTTTACAGATACGACTATTCTTCCGAGATTAAGTACTAATAAAAACGGAGATGAGACGGTGAGCTGGTGTAATAATCAAGCGAGATTAAAACTTTTATATCCCGCGGCGAATAATTATAAAAGATGAAATGTGCTTTTGTACGCGAAGATTACCGAGCGATAGAAACATTTATTTGTTTAATCCACTTTAAGACACCGGTTTACCTAAATTCCACTTTCTTCTTTAACAAAGTTATTAGTGTTACCAGTGTTACTAGTGTTACTACTAGTATTCGGTGATATTACTAGTATTATTACTAGTACGAAGCAATTGCGTAACGCCGACACATACTTCGCAAGCGTAAAATTTTCTTCGTGGTTGGTTTACAAACGTCGCGAATAAATGCTCGCGAGATATATCGTATGAACTCTTTTGCAGTGCTAATGGCTTTAATGCAATCTATGTAAATCATAATATAAACTGTTACGTTTTATTGCGTGTCGTAACTTTTCTCATCATAGATACCTAAAGAAATGTAATTTATTACGCACGATCGTAAATGTTAATGCGCAGTTTTTCCTCATAGGCTTTTGATATCAGTAACGGTACAGAATAAATGGTACTTACATTAGGTCGTGTTTTATTATGCGCGTAATGCAAATGTGTAATAACGTTATGTAATAAATTATTACTTATTAACTCTATAATTTCAATTAAAATGATATATAAAGTAAGAACGGAAATAAGACTTATTAAATTTGAAATAATTTAACAAAATTGTAATTTAACTACTGCTTATTAATATCTTTACACATATTGTAATAATATTTTGTTTGATTGTAATGCAATGTAACAATATTTTGTTTAATACAGCAATTTAATATATATGGAGATTTTGTTTATAGAAAAGAGCAAGAGAGTAGATTAGAATTGAGGCTCTTGAATTTGAGGGAGATAGTCGAGTATAGATTATTGGATTTGTTTTGTTTTATATTATTATTTTTAATTAATTACTTAGCAGAGGTAAAAAAATTACAAAATCACACATATTTAATTTACTAATTTACTTTACTTTCCTCTTAAAATTGTAAAATAATTCTTCAAATTGAAAAAATTTTAATTTATAATACTAGCCATCTTGGATTCTCAGAAATTTTTTCTATAACTTTCATCTTCAATTCTTTTTTCCATTCTAAAACTAATTTCTCAGAGAGAATACTCATTAAACTTAGTCTTTATTTAAGCAGCTTTAATTATTATTCTTGTTCTTTAAGATTTAGAAGGACTTTTCTATTCTTAACTATTACATCCACTTAACTACATATATTGTTTAAAAGTTCAGATCTATTTATAATATTGGTTTTTGACAATGAAAATTATTCTGCCTTTAATTTTCCGCGCACATTTCACAACAATTTCTAATTTCGTGAAAATATTGGAAAAGAGCCATCGAATCATTAAGTAAGTACCAATCGTGCACTGTTAAATGATTGGACGCCTGGCAAAAATAGAAAACGACGAGATTCGCTCTGTTCCTTATCGATCTGCCAAGTATACCGGCTAATGGTGAGTAAGTGGAAATCGTCGAATGTCTTTATCGCCTCCCGGATTTAATTTCATAATAGACGCGCAGACTGCGCGCAGCACCGGTATATAAGAATCAGGAATAGCATGAAAACAGCAGGAGGATGAAGCAACGCGGTAAGAGAGAGGCGTTGCCGCGCCACGAGAATATTTCATCGAATCGTTGTTCCTCGTCGAATGTACCTCAGCTTGCTACGTGCTTAACGACCGTGCGTCAAAGAGCCTCCATCACGAAGTACATCGCTAAGTATATACGGGAACTATATATTCGTACTTCGCACGAAACTTGGTAGTTCGACAATCAAAGGAATGTTCGCTCGCGCAATCCCGACGTTGCGCAATAAAATCGAATTTATACGGTTCGCCCTTGATGGATCATTGTAAGACTAATGATTCATTTAAATCTTTCACCGAGCTGTTTGCAATTTTAGAGGATGAAAAAGGTAATTTTGTGAGAATGAGAAATTTATCATTTTCTTTTTAACGTTAAATGCCATTGAATGCAATTCACAATCAGTCAGATCAAGTGAGAGTTTCTCCCGCTTGGCAATAACAGTTTTGCATCGGCGGAATTGTAAGAGCGGCTAGAAGGTGGTAGTATCTAATTCTGGAGCGAGATACTGGCTCGTGCAATCAACCGCGCTGTCTTAAATAATGTAGCCGGATGCGTATTTCCTCGGGTAATACGATTAAGAAGTTTACGCGCCATTCTTGCGGGGACTTCTGGCGTTTCGCTGTAACATTACTTTTTAACTTTTTCCCGCGTAATTACTCTCTCGCTTCGCGGATGAAATTTTAATGCCGGCCACGGATCCCGAGATTGGAAGTGACGGGCGAGAATGCGGCGCGCGTACTTGAGTTTTGCGTCGATAAATAAAGTTGGCGCTGCGCGATCCGTGTAAATAAAATTACAATCTGTTATTGTGGCGCGTTGAGTCGTTAAGAACCATGATGTTGTAATCATACCCGTGTATTGCGAACACAAACTGATCGTGAGAGCGGAACCGTATCTCTTGAAAAATTACTCTTGGATCATATAATTTATATGAGTAAAATGGAACAAATTTCTTTGCACTTGCTTATCAAAGTAAATGTTCCACACAGATGAATGAAAATAATTTTTCAATTTTGGAATGGCGTTATTGTAAACTAAGTCTTCTTTTAAAAAAAAAAATTTGAGCATAAACAAATTATCAACTTAAAAAATAAAATAACATAATCGTTGTATTAATAAAACGTTTAAGACGAATAGAATTTGTGTAAACAATTTAGTAAAATCAATTAACTAAAAAATTGTATATAATTAATAAATTAATTAATTAATACAATTATAATGTACTATGTTAATATTTATTTTGTACTGTTTAACACCAGATTACGTTACTTACTCACTAAAGAAATTAAGTAAATTACTATAAAAATAAAAAAATGCTAAGAAACCAAATATTTTATCAATATAGAGAACATAATTATTTAAAAAATTTCAGAATTTTATCTCTTACACAAGAAATATCAATCTAAAAAATAGAAACGGTCATTAATGACTCTCGGTAATGGTATGACTTAAATATTAAAAAGATCAAACTGGTTTTGTTCATCAGAGGAGTTTCTCTATTGTAGTGCAGATAAGAGTAAAATTAATCAAATAAAATCTCGTTCGATGCTGAAAGGAATGAAAGTCAAGGCACATAATCGAAAGAATACGTGCTTTGATATTCGCCAAAGTTACCACAGTTTCTCCGATGTAGTTCGAGTTAGAGTGGTTGGGAGGAAAAGGAGGAAAACGACGAAAGCTACGAAAGCCGTCAAGGGGAGCTTTAGTTTCCCCAAGCTTACGGTTGCCTTTCATTCCTTTCCGTAGGTCGTCGGTCGCAGTGCACAGTGTCGAGCGGATACCGGACATAGTCCCGTTGTTCCAGCAGGACGCTTTCGGCGGTGTTATTTTTCACATGGTCCCGAGGAAAAAGTTTGATCGTTCCAACCGGTCAAATAAATTGTCTGCGGAAATGCTCACGGCCATCGTCCGAGCTTCTTTCAACCGCAGTAGCCTCCACCCTTCCGTTTTTTTTCTCTTTTTCCTAAAAGCTCTTCGCCACGGTTATGAGAACAAATTAATACAAGCGTCACTTCTAACAGACTTGAAGGCCCGTTAAAGGTTTCCGATAACGACGATGACGCGATACCGCATCCATGGAAACGCTTCCGAATAGGAGAAGCGGGAAGAAAGTTTCTCTTCCTTCGTCGGTTTCGCTGTCGCGACTTTACGCAAGTTGTCGATCGTGAGTTTTTACGCGCGGAAGTTCGCGCCCGACTAAGTGATAGCAGCCCTAATAACGTTTTTAACGTCGCCCGAAGTTGCGAAGTTGAACGTGGAAGCATCATGCGGCCCCCGTTCAATGCAACACCCTCTCAGGAACTACTAATCCCATAATGTCGGAATTTTATTTCTTTAGATACAGAGAGCCAAGTTGTAAATCAATTCCCAATTGTTAAGGGAATTAAAGAATAAATTGTGAGAAATGAATAGAGTTGGAAAACTTTCGGATGCTTGTCTGGTTTCCTTCGACCAATAAACTCTTTTTACACGCCTAATACGAGGTTAAACATAATTACGAAGTTTAAAGAGAAGTAAATTCTAAACATAGGACAACATTCCAAAGATATTGGAATAAAGAGAAAAGTGGCGATGTGTAACGGTCTTAAAACCAACGATCGTTACAAGATTTTACATTTTTGTGCCTCGCAAACACGTTGCGTCATGCATTAATCGCGAAATGAAACGGGTGGAAAGCGTCGACGTGACCATAAGCCCAAGTCCATGGAAAAAAATGTAAAATTCCGTCGACGCGGCGAATGTCACGGCACAGAATATCGCCGTCGACGTCGACGTTGCGCACACGTGGAAACGGGCCACGACGAATATTTGAATAAATAAATATTAAATAGTCCAGGGAGCGTAGGGGAGCGGAGAGTGCTACAGAGGGTTGAGAGACGTCTATCGATCCTCACAATTTGTCGCGGTGAAAGTACGCGTGGTGTCGTCAGGACGCAAAAACAAAGTATAAAAAGACGAGAAGTACTTTTGTAAAGAACTGAAAGTATTTTCACTGGATAAATACGCGAAATGTCTAATTAATCAAGTACTACTCGAAATAATAGAAAATTAGGATCACTTTGATATTAATAATGAATAATTAGGATAAAATAATGACTACGCATGTTTCATATATTTGTTACAAATTGCTGCCAAGCTCAAAGTTTTAATCATCGTATTTAGTATACTTCTATGATTTCCTATGTTTTCCAACCTTTCTATTATAAACTTTAACATTTGCCTTCGAGCAGATCACGGGCACACTCGTATTCCTCCCGAATTTAAATTGGAACAGCTGCTATTTCACTTCCAGTGCATTAATACTGTGCGCTGTTCGGAGACGAGTTGACGGCACGTCTATTAAGCTGACAACCACTTCAGCATAATCGAATAAAAGTTGCATAAAAATTTAGTGCTTCTTTGTTGCTAATTTGTTGATCTATTCCCAATTTTGTTGCTCTAGCCAATTCCGAAAAAACAATGGCTAGCATGAGAACAAAGTTAGCACAGCCACTCAAAAATAAAAAAAAAATTAAAAAATACGGCATTCTATATTCTTTTTGTGCTAATTTGTTGCTAATTAGTTGCTCACTTCCCGATACTGTGGTTTCATCCCCAACCCTCGAAAACCACTTCTAGTCTCCCGAATAAGCACACCTATAAATTGTTAATTCTCGAAATATTTCGACTGATTACGATTTTCTGATTTTGTTGCTCGCGATTCCCGACGAATCCGATTTTGTTGCTTCACCACCTCGCTCCACGAATCTCGTAAACCATCCCTACCAACCTCGAATTAGCAAACCACCCATAAATTGTTAATTCTCGAAATATCTCCACTAATTACGGTTCTCAGATTTTGTTGGTTTTTGTTAAAGCAAAAACATATTGAAAAAAATGATACTTAAACAATTATCTATAAATAATCAGAACTGCACCGACAAGCGTCAAAATCACACAGCAACAAAATCGGATTCGCCGGGAATCGCGAGCAACAAAATTAGAGAACTGTATCAGTCGAGCTATTTTAAGAATTTATAGGTGATATGCTGATTCGGGGAGCCTAGAGGCGATTTGCAAGATTCGGGAATGAAGCAACAAAATTGTATTCGTCGGAAATCGCGAGCAACAAAATCAGAGAACCGTAATCAGTCGAGATATTTCGAGAATTAACAATTTATAGGTGTGCTGACTCGGAGTGGCTAGGAGTGGTTTTCGAAGGTTGGAATACAGCAACAATATCGGGAAATAGCAACTAATTAGCAACAAATTAGTACAAAAAGAATATGACATGTTTTTAATTTTTTTTTTTTTTTTGAGTAGCTGTGCTAACTTTATTCTTATGTTAGCACAGCCATTATTTCTTCGGAATTGACTGGAGGAATAAAATCGGGAATAGACCAACAAATTAGCAACAAAAAAAGCACTAAATTTCTGTGCAACTTTTATTCAATTGCGCTGAAGTGGATGTGTCAGCTTAATACATGCCATTAATGAATATGTAATATAGTCCTCAAAATTATTTGAGGACTATACTATGCGTATTTTTTACGCATAGTTATTTATGCTTGTTGCTCGCAATAATTATCATATAAACTATTGCTAGCGATAATCATAAACAATTATGAAAGAGTAGGAAATGCGTTTTAAGGACTATTATAGGTACATATTCATTAATGCGTTTTAGGGATGATTATATATATATAAATTTATATTATAAGAAATCGATTAGAATAACGTTTATATTCGAACATTGAAAATAACCTAATAGGGTTAATAATCTAATAGTCGAAACGTATGTTAATTATTATTTATTCTTACAGAAATACATGTATTTAGAATAAACATCCAGCTTGGCCCTCCTTCCAATTTAATTTATTATTTATTGTTTTAGTTAAATTAATGAGATATTGAACAGTGGCAACTTATAGAAAGAATTAACTTAAACTGAGTGTAATGTGATATTAAAATTTAACAATGTATGCACAGTAAATTTCACAATTCAGAATTAAGTTTATCCTAATCTATCACAACTTATCCATTTTAAGACAACGGATGTGTGTTATATATATATATATATATATACATTTATCAGTTAATTTTTGTTAAATTGATATATGCATTTAACATTATTTACATGTATAGTATATTAATAAAATTATTACATATCCGTTGCCTCAATAAAAACATTAATTCATCACTTACCAACCGATGCGCAACAGTGGAGTTAAATCTGCAAAGTCGCTACGATGATTTTGTAACAAATAAATTAAAGTTCAAATTAAAACAGAGTAAAGAAATAATCATTTAAAAAATAATTGCTATACTAACGCATGCAGTTTGCTAAAAAATAATCATGCAAATTTGGAAATATAATTTTTATAAGTATCGAATTTTTTGTAC
>Ga0157362_1000643_pt1 | contig 12467 bp, 7 predicted proteins | sample AttlaeALBM3_FD_111480 | JGI IMG/M metagenome (GOLD analysis project Ga0157362, IMG submission 111480) | Fungus gardens microbial communities from leaf cutter ant in Ribeirão Preto, State of São Paulo, Brazil - Atta laevigata ALBM3 | ecosystem: Host-associated > Fungi > Mycelium > Unclassified ... | reverse complement strand
TTAATAAAATTTTTTTAATAACTATAAAAAATCGTAATTCTCATAATTTTATTTATGTTAATTTTATTTCTTTTGTGAAATATTGCTCAGCTTAAAAACGTACCAGATGTGTCTTGTCATATTTTTGTTTTGCTTTGTTTCTTATCTCTCTACTTATTTCGCAGCTATTGTTTCACATGCATTTAGTCTTATCTGAATTAACCAAAGTTACTAAACTCTGCAAAATTCTCGTTTTCATTGTGATTTGGATTTAAGAATAATTAATATCAAATACATTAATTATAGACTTATATTAATTGTAGACTTTTTAGTAATTTTACATAAAAAAATCGATATTCATTTGAATTAAATCGGGCTAAGTAATTTATATTTTACGATTAATGTTGTGTTATTAAAGTTTTAATGAATCGAAAGTATTAATACATCAATATTGTTATTAAAATAGATTTTAAATTCTTCTATTTCATAATTATTCAAACTTTCACAATTATTTTTTAATATTTTAAATATATATATCGCATATACACATTTAAATCGTATAAATATTTATCATATATTTATAGTATCATATAAATATCTTTATCTGGAGACGCGGTAGTGTGTCTGGCATTAAAACATGACGCGAGACGCTGTTTATATAATATTTAGAAATAAACTTAATATGCTTAAACTTAATATAATATTGCTTTTAACTGGCGAAGGATAAATATAAATATGTATACGTATGTTGTGTGTATATCATCATTTCTCACTTCTTAAGAAAGTGCGTTTCTTGAGAACGGATTTTCGCATAGATATAATATGTGATACCTTCTCCTCTCTCCAGCTATGATAACAATGTCTCCTCTGAAACTTCTTTGTAATTAATATTTCATTATAGGTTATTATTTGGCATACAGTTCAGTCCAAAAATTGAAGACTCAAGAAAACGGTCAAAAACAACTCCTTTTTTGGGATTACTCTTTTAAGTTCGAATTAGGAATTAGCATTCTCGGAAACTCTTTAATATTACATTCGCTGAAATCGAAGATTTTTAACATTTTAGCTATATTAGTCCATTCCATTTAAAAATTGTCAAATGTTTGATCCGGATTCGAAATTAACAGCTCTGGAAAACTTTTAATACTACATTTTATTTTCAAATTTTAAGTTCTGATTCAGCATCAGCATTTTCGAAAATTCTTTAATACTACATTTTTTTAAATCGAAAGATTTTTAGCATTTCTCTCCGCCATATTGATTCAGCCATTATGAATTTTATGATACGGATTCGAAATCAGCGTCGCCGAAAACCAAAACAGGCCTAACGCTACATTTCACTGAAATCGAACAACTCTTAGCATTTTCGTCCACCATATTAATTCAATCAATTTTGAATTTTTTAATTTTGAGTCCTGATTTGAAATCAGTGATCCCGAAAATCCTTTAATACTACATTTTACTGAAATCGGAAGATTTTTAATATTTCCGTCCGCCATATTGATTTAGCTATTTTGAATTTTTTAATTTGGGTTCCGGATTCGAAATCAGTGACTCCGAGAATCTTTAATATTATATTTTGCTGAAAGACTCGAAGTATTCTAACAGCCTCAACGAAAAGAGGCTTCAGGGCATGTAGCACGACAATTTTAAGATAGGAGGAGTGCTTTATATATAATTCTAGAAATATTTTAAGATCAAAATTAGCCCGCAATTAATTGCTTTAATTTTTTCTATTTTATTCTTTACGCGAGCCAGCACAGCCACACTGGTCTTGATCGAATTTTTTTACTTAAACAGTGAACGAAAAATTTCAATTTGGGATATTCTTAGAACAATTAATTTTAGAATCATTTTAAGATCAAATTTAGTTCAGAAATTAATTACTTTAATGCACTTCGCTCTTGTACAAACACAGCTACACTGTTGGTTGAATTTATTGTTTAAGTCAAAACAATAAAAAAATCAGAAATACAGCAAAAAACATAGTCCTTCAAAAATATGTACTTGATTTTTCATTTGCTATTTTTTTTCTTTGTTGCTAATTTTAGTCTTAAGTTAGTACAGCTATGGGTTTTAATGAATCGGCTGAAACACAAAAATTGGGAATGGAGCAGAAAATAGCAAGAAAATGTGATACAGGTCGCGTATTATTGTGCTAAAATGATTGTGCCTGCTTAATAGACATTTTAATAGACGCTTAATAGCTGAATAGATTTAAACTTAATAATAATTTAAATACAAATATATTTGGATGATAAGAAGCGTTTCATTCTCAAGAAATTGATCATTACAATGATTCTCACGTACATATTTTATTGACTGAACATTGATTAGAACAAGTATTCCTAGAATCAGCGAATCCAAGGATCCAGAAACTCAATGATCCGATGACCCGGGCGACCCGAGAATATGTTTTATTTACCTCCGTAGAATTCCGGATTCTAAATTTCGCGTCCCGGCGAGGGCACTAAAATCACTCTTTTCCGTTTCAATGAAAAGGGATGGGAATATTTTCGAGCTGGCTAACCATGAAACGAGATACGAAGAAGTTGACCCCGACAGGTATATAGTGATCGATGAAGGTTCGAAGGATCCTCGAAGGTGGAAGTTACCTCTTCGCGTGTGAGTGTCATTTCGTGCGTGTGACTGTACGTGCCTACGCAAGAACACACGTATTCGTGTACTCTCTTGGTCGAGATGATCCTGAGGTCGAGAAGGACCTGCACTCCTCGAGTACTAGACGATGCTTTCCTTTCGAGGGAATATAGGAACTTTTACGTTGTTCCTCCGGGGATTTCCCCGGAAAGGGCATCTCCTTCCATAGATAAGCCTTCGGAAAGGATACCCACCACCGTTCGGGCAAGGAGATGTCTAGCCTTCGGATACACTCTGGCTCGCTTCTTCACGAAATGTATGTGAGTGGATGAAACGCGAGAATGACTGCACGTTTTCTGAAAAAATCAATAATAATACGTGTGTCTTTGATCTTATTGTATTTTTAAGGAAAGTTAACGCTAATTATTCAAATTAAATATACAGAGTACAGATAAGATTAGATTATTAATCTAAATCTTTAAATAAAATTATTAATCTTAATCTTAAATAAAAAGTTAATGCTATACGTTTTTTAATTAATCGAACGTGCTTTCTTTATAAATGAAAATATGTTCTAACAAATATCTTAATATAAATGAGAGGCAAACATAGAGAAAATTTTTATTAAATCCAACATGATTAATGTCAGTGATAGTTTTTATATCTTCGGATCTTTACCTTAACAATTTGCTGGGCGATTTTAGCCATCTAGAAACATTTTCGAGTTGACGTTCCGGTATTACATCGCGAAATGAAAACAACGTTCATTCTTTCGAAAATAATAATAAGATACACACGCAGAAGCTGGTATTATCGTGACAACAAAATCTTGTTAATTTCATGACAATCGTCGACAATTGTCGTTGTCGTTGCCATCTTACACAGAGGGAACTTTTTCACGCTCGATTCACGAATAATATTCGCGGAAATTGACGTAGAGATCCGAATACGTGCTGCGCAGAAACGCTTGTCGAATAAAATATATATCTTCACAGTTGAAATCCTCAAAGAAATATTTTATAACATCTCCGTGCACGCCCGCCGGAAACCCGGAAATATTCAACCGTGTTCCACCGCAGCGAATCCTCCTTGTCTCTTTCTCTCGGTTTTCGATTATCCGCGCAATTGCCACAAAGGATAGTCTCCGGTCTCGACGGTTGAGGAGCATTATCCCTTCAGCGATTACGAGGTGGATCGATGATCCGACGTAGTTATAGAAATGTGCGAATGCAGCCATCGATCTTCTCCTCGAACGCTACAGAACGCAACCGAATATATTTGCTGTAGATAATGGTAAAATTAAAATTGCATGAAAATTGCACAATGACAATCGTATAGAAAAATTGTCAAAGATATACAATTACCAAAGATTTATTGTATTAAAAGTAGCGAAACAATTGAGCGATATTGTTGCGTCAAAGACATCTCATATATTTCAATTTACTTTAAATTGTAATAGAACTTTTATAAATTAAAATTGTTATCCTTTTGGACGGAAGAACTTCGCCACAAGAACAATAATGAATCGGAAGAAATGCAATGAGGAAACGATAAGTTTTCGTATAAGGAAACGACGACTTTTGCTTGCTCCTTCTGAGCGACCAAAATTTATTGTGAACATAAACTTGCTTTATATGCATATATATATATATATATATATCGATCTTGTTCTATATTATTCTACCTTAACTGAAAATTAAAGTAGATATTTCCAAGACCTTGATGTAACTAATTAAAGAATTCTATATTAAGTAAAAAAGGACTCAAAAACTGTTAATTTCATATACATAATTAAATTCGTTTCATTATAATATTTATTTTATTACTGCGTAGCATCGGAATAGCCTTACTTAAGAATAAAAGATCGCGAACAAAGCTGTGGTAACATTGCAGTCGTAAAGAAACTAAAGCGCTGTATGCCGCACCATTGAATTCTTAATTAAATCTATTCAGAATCGCTTCTTATTTCAGGTCCAAATGGGAACGTGCTGGTTCGTAGTGTGGATGCTGTTCGTCTGTTTTATCGGAGATGCACGGCCGCAATACAGGGACAAAAATATAAGTAAGTAATATAAGTAATTCACATCGAAATTTTTGAAATCTATTTTTCGAAACGTTGCAAGATCGTAAACGTTATTCTTAAAATATTTCAAAAAAGTTTTTTAATGTTAAAGATTACATTTCTTGAAATAATAGAAACTCTTTACATATTTTATAATATTCTCACAAAAAAATCTATGGAAATTCATGCAGAAAAAATATTCCGTGATCCAATTAATCGTCACATCGTATCTTTTTAGATGAATATATTGATCATGTGCTATAGACTAGTAATTCGTCTTACTTCAACCTTAATGAACTGTTTTAATCGTGAAAGCAAATCCTGATCCACGATTGTCTGGCTACACAATGATAGATTATCTTTCACGCTCCGAGAAATGACGTCACTGCAGAGACTATGTGCTCGATAAATTACCTTTGCTCGGGCTTTAACATGTCCATCCGTTTTACGTAACCATCATCGGAATAGCCATGCTCAAACGTTTCACTCGTTGTCGCGATAAATTAAATGGTTAATTGTAGAGAAGAACGATGAAAATGCAATTATGTGGTTTGATAAACGCATACCCGAAAATAACACATTTGCGTTTAAACCGACATTGGACAAATCTGTGAATATTAAATTCGTGAAATCCACGTATTGCGTAATTATTTTTTTAACTTTGATTCAACAACTTGTCAATGAACAGCAAGTGTCATTTTATGATTTAGTCGCATTTCGCAGTTATTGACGCTAAAAGTAAAATAACGCGCATGTTGAAAAGCTAATTATTCTCGAGACAATTTGCTATTTCAAACTAATTAAGTACCAATTATAATTCAATGTATAAAAGTAATCCATTTTATAAAATATTTTTGATATCCCATTCTACAAAAATAGGTATTTGCAATAGCAGAAGAAGATAAATTATTATATTTTTATTTTCTTCTGCATTTTATTTTGTAGAAGAAGATATTAAGAAATATATTATAAGATTTTCTAACTTGTTTAGAAAGCTATTTGATGATGTTTAAATTAATTATGCAAGAAAGAGAGTCAAGGTAATATAATAATTATAATTATTACAATTGTTATATTACATTTTTATTCTTATAGTTAGTATTATTCTTATAGTGATTATTTTCTGAAAACAAGTTCATTATGTTAATAACATTTAATTAAATTAAAATAAATAATTGTAATGACCCAATAATCAATATGGCCTTATCGTAACGAATCAAAAAGTAAGAATTTTATTAAAATAATTATACCTTCTGTTATCGTTGTAATACTCGACCTAAATTTAGTGGAATTGTTAAAATATAAAAATTTTGCAGCCATTATGAATATAAATTTTGCAATACATTTCTCTCATTTTTAAAAGTATTGCATTTATCAAAATTATATAAGATATTATTACATCAACTTTATAACTAAGTTCTTTTATCCATTTTTCGATAATTATTATCAATAATTCGATAATTATATTATAATAAGTAGAATAAACAGTAAGTAAGTATTAGTAAAGCGTACTTAATCTGTTTCTAATAAAGAGATCGTTTTTTCACAATTAATTATACTCTAGTTCCCTTTTTTAATTATATAATAAGATATCAATGTCTTAGTAGTTAATCTAATTTTAATCTTGTAGTTAATCTTGTTTTCCTGCACTTTGCGCAGAAGTTATATAAATAGAGAGAGCGCATCTTCGTTGAAAATCTTGATTGTGTGATATCATGATATGATATCTTGTATGATATCTTGATTTCATGATATCTAATCTTATTTCCTGATTAGAAAAATTTACTGTTTATTGCGACAGAATAACGATGATGGCGGAAAAATAAAATCTACATCTTCACTTCACCTGTTCTTTGAAAATCTTCAATTTGTCTGGGAACGATTTCACGGAATTGCGAAAGATGCAGAGTCTTAACGTTTTCTCTTTCCGGTGCGCACAGTTTTCCACAGGATTAAATCCTTGGAACCGACGCGAAGTTAATTAGACCTACGTGTTGCCCCTCACTGATAAGGACTGCAACATTCTCTTCTTCTCTTACTCTTACACTTCCTTTTTCTCTTTGCCTTCTTTGCAATTTATATCTATGAAACCAAAATGGAAGATAAATCTCTAAAATTATATTCTAATTTTTTATCCAATTTTTAGAATGTACTTATATATGATTATTCATCAAGTATTAATTTATAAAAGAATTAATTATAACAGCTATTTGTATAAAATGTAAACTAAAAGATATATTTTTAAAATATTTTAAAAGCAAATGAAAAATTTTTTAAAAAATAATTATTAAAAAATAATAACAGTTTCATAACATATAAATAGAAAAGCAGTCGCTGAGAAATAATATAAAGGAAATAAATTACAAGTTACGAATAAAGTTGTGAATTGAATTTTTTTAAATATTATTTTATTTTAACAATTGTCATTTTTCATCTTAATTTTATTGATTATTGTACTACAGCATTAATTTAAATTTTATAATTATTGCAGCAAATAAAAACTATGTATACGTTAAATATAATTGTCAAGAATACGTAGGACGAGAAAATTGTGTTCGCATTGAGACGCGATCGATTCTTATACTTGTTCGCCTCTCACCAGCTGCAAAGTTCATCTCCAAAACGGGCTATTATAGAGACTAGAATATCATGTCTCGTGGATGGTTTCCACATAAAATTTTTGCAGCTCGAGCGATCGCGAAATAGATACAGCGCATACACAGACATTCTATCCGCTCAATAAACTCAAAGGCAACGAAATCGAGAAGCCTTGGAATTCGAGTGAGTACCAACGAATGATGTTCCGCGAGATTGGGAAGTAGATTGGAACCGAGATCCGAGATATAACAGCCATGATATAAGGAATTTCGAATCGTTACTAATCCGTTAGATCTGACGAAGAAGATGGTTAAAGGATCGAATTAAATGAGAATATCGCGCGAAAGAGATTTTAGGATGAATATCTTTGCTGTGAAAAATCCCCGGAAGATCCCTCGCGGCCAATATTTTATTCATTCATCGAATTATGGAAATCTCTTATAAGATACCTGACTTGCTTTAACATTAACGATTAAAAAGTAAAACGTTTCCTTATCAAGTTAGGAACATATTATTTTATATTCGTACTTCTATTAAAAATTTTTTGACATTTAAAGTTAAAATAATTCTCTTTCTCTAAACAAAAAAATTGATTTTCACAAGTTGATTTAATGAGTTCCAATTATATGATTTTAGAGTAAATATTAATAAGATTATTTTGGAAACAGCTTAAATTGCAAAGAATATTCTCATAATTTTGCCAACAAATTTAATTCAAAAAACCAATAGATCAAAAATGAATAAAAAATTGTTGAATTGTTGTTAAAAAATTGTAATCGAAATTATATTTCTGTAACTTATTAAATTGCAAGCTATTGTAAAACATATAGTGATGCTAAATACAGTGATTGAAGATCGAGAATACTGCAACTAAAAAGCTGTCTTCGCAAAGAGAACTTTGAAGCTTGTTAGACTCGTCTAGAAGCACATAATAGGCAATCAGTGTTGGGCAGATGTAATTAAAGCGGAATCGAAATCAGGATTTTCTCTTAGTGAAACGAGAGTAGGACGTTGTCGTTGGAAAATTGATATCTAATTGATATTCCATCAGGAAATTGAAAATCCTATTTTAATTGAAATCAGTGACACTTAATGAAAATTGAAATTTTCATTTTATCTATTAACATATGATGGTAATATCACTGAACTATAGCTTCCGCTCCGTTAATAAGGTCCGTAATAATGTAAAAGTGATAAAATTTCATAATCGTAATGGATATAATCCGGGACATCGCTGTGATTTGATTTATGTACGCGCTCGAGTAAACGAATTCATTGTCAACATATGTACGACCAAACTTCGTTTACAGCGTTCAATAGGTAATTAAACCGACGTATTTAACGTGAGCAACGTCGGACAATACTCGTGTCTGTCCTCTTTCCAAATTCGTTTAGCAAACGAATCGCGAGCGCAATGATTGCGCGTACTGATCACGATTTCATCGCACCGCTCGTCGATTAAGCGTTTTGTTTAAACGAAGGTCGTATCATCTGGAAAATCGCCATCGTTGTTGGTCACCTTGTACGTACAATAACAATAAAATAAAATGAAATAAAATCACTGCGTTTGATTTATATCTGCGGAAATGTATAATAAAAAGTTTTCGGGATATGGTACAATCATGTGGAAGATAATTAAATTAATAAATGTACTTAAAATTTCCGATTTCGAAATCTCCGAATTAATATCAAATTTCTTCTATTGTAAAGTTTATGTATATGTATATGAGAGATTTTAGATTATTATATGAAAAGCTGCAGATTATTGTTGTATTTGTGAAGATTGTTCGTAAACGTTGCTGTTGCCGTTAACAACGCTGAAAGTACTAATCCGCACGTAATCGTGAGCCAGGCTTAGCATAATGCTCAGCTTTAGATAAGATTTCAGAGCGAATCGGATTTGTGCTCGAGCGTTTATGGCACGCCAACATCGCAATCCACGATCGACCGTTCGAATCTATTTCGAGGTATGATTTACGTTACCACGTACCTCGTACACGCGCGCCGTCCGTCCTCCCTTTAACGCCGCACGCCACGTTGCTCTCCCTTCACCCTCGTTCCCATTTGAACGAAAAAAGGACCATTGTCCTCCCGATGCAGTGCCTGCTGTATTGTATGCGAATATCGCGTAGCCGCGATACCTCGATAATTTTGCACTCCGCGCTTTAGTCGCCAAACCTTGCCTGTGTTCGTTTCGCATTGTCGGTTAGATTATCACTACTCGCATTTTCAAAGATCCTTGACTTTATATTTTATCGAGAAAGAATCATAAAAAAATCATGGCTAAAAATGATAAACTTATAATTGAAATAAGAGAGAGAGAGAGAGAGAGAGAGAGAGAGAGAGAGAGAGAGAGGAGAGGGAGGGAGGAGAGGATATTCTCTTAAATTAAACACAAATATTTTAATTTGGTAGAAAATGATTCTTTCAATTAATAATTTTAGAAGATATTTTGAAATGAAAAGATAAATTATTGGAGATATTCACATCTTCAGTTCAAAATTATGATAAATATTACATTTTAACATTAACTGTTGCATAAAATGATTCACACACAGATAACATATATATTAGAACCAAGCAATCAATGTACAATTAACAATAAGTTTCTATTGCTGAAATTAATAAGGCTTCGCAGTATTTTTCTTATACAATTTGGTAATAATAATAATATGTGGATAAATAAAAGGCGAATCGAACCAAGAGAGAACTCATTACTCTCATAATATAATATTGAAATTGTATGTTATTCAGATAACTAACAATTTCCAGCAGCGAGTTGCAGGAAATCACAATCGAGCGACACCAACCTTCACATTGGTCACGATGGGTTTATTTGAACGAGCACAGCGATTTAAATGAAACTTTCGCATATGTATACTTTTTCTGTACACCACCAATTTGCAATGCGGGCAATAAAAGCGGAAAGAGGTCACCCGGATCGGTCTACGTAGAAAAGTTTAACCTACGAAATATCCGAGAGCCAAACGGGCCAATTGGAAACCGGAACTTCGGATAATTGCGTCGGTAGGATTGAAGGAAAGTTTGCTGATTTTCTTGAAATGAATGGACGTGTTCATTTCTCGTGATCTGTGTGATCTTTGTGGTTCGTATTATGTGCTTTATTTGCGACGCAAGAGTAGCAATAATTTACAGGGAAATCAATATAGGAAACTACTTTAGTTTTTGCCTTAGCGAATTTTATCTCATAATTAAAAACTTTTCAATATTCATTAATACAGCAAAATATTGAGATATAAAAATTTATAATTTATTTCAAAAATTTTTAATTTCAAAGTATTGTTAAACGCTGTTTTCATATTTGGATATAAAAACAAAATCCTTGTAGTTTTTATCTATTTTTAAAAAATTTGAATAATGTCTACAATTCAGCTACATTGAGTTAGCGAAACGTAACAACACTGTCATACATTACACAATAGCATATTTTTTCATAGCAATCTGCATCAACACATCGGTGTACATTAACGAAAAATTATTGTCGTACAAGCTACATTCGCCATAACAGAACGATGGTGAACGCAATGTGATCCGATATATAAAAAGCAAAAACAGGTATAAAAACAGGAGTAATTGATTTACGATCAGCACACTGATTTATATTCATCAAGCCGGAAATAACGCGTAATTTTTCGAAGTGACTTTATTCTTTTTCAGATTATTAATGAATATTCCGCTTTCTATTCATCTGTTTTCTATTACCTATCTGTTTTCTATCTTTAGGTATTGTCTGTTGCACTTAATAAAAACGTTAATTTAATCGCTTGTATGAGATATTTTCTCGTTAAAAAATTTGTGTTAAACTTAACATATTTCATATCCCAAATCGTCCACCAAAATTTTTCTGTTAATTGAAAATCAGCTAAAGACATTAAAAAGCAACATAAATATTATATAAAAAATTAACATAAAAAACCGTAACATTTGGAAACGAATTCAAAAAATATATTTTTCTTCAGTAAACATTTACAATATGTTAAATTAATATGTATATTTTATTCATTTATATTAGAATTTTTAAATATATGTTTTTATGTTATTCATTTACTTATAAATTATTAATATTAAAAAATGTAAAACATTAATTTAATACAAAATATAAGTAACAATCATAACACTTAAATATGTTAAGAATGTAATACAAAAATTTTAACAAAAACTGATTTTAACACAAATACAAAATGCTTTTTCACTATGTAGAGATCTCTTTTTTACAACCTTCGTATTGCAATGTTTAATTATTTAACTAATTGATATAGGGGTAACATCGAAATATGGAACGCACGTTTTTGCAATTCTTTCTACTCAACTATAATCTACCTTCATAGCGCATTGCAGTGTAGCCTTATTACTACTAAGATACCGTATTTTTCTGTAAATTCGATGTACGCGTCAAGCATATCGAGATGTACTTATATATATATATATATACTACTATATATACGTGAAAGCGATAACCAGAATTTTATTCCCATATTTTCTATAAATAGAAAATATGGGAATAAAATTCTGGTTCATTCTGGGAATCAAATTCTTGGAAATATATGTTATTATTATTAGACTAAAATACGTAGCGATACGTAATATTACTTTTTTTTAATATCACTGCGTGTAATTAATAGATTTTAACGATTATCATGAATGTCACAAAAATATGTTTTGCAAAACAATAGTAGAAATCTATAGAATATTTTTAATGTATCAAATAAAATTTTCAAATTCATCAAAATAGAACAATTTTCGAAGAATAATAAAAATATAGATGTGTGAATGTGTGTTTCGCATTGCAGTGTGATAATATTCATGTTGCAATCTAGCGATACTGACAAGCAGTCCTTTGAAACGTTCCATATGATAGTCATAGCTTCGTCCCGTGTGGTAACATATTTCGCGCATAATATGATGCTACATTACATGAAGTGACGTGGATTACACGAACTTACACATAGTCTTGGGAGACGCTTCGTATTTTAGATAGTTTGAAGCCACGAAGTTACCCGTGAGGATTATCTCGTCACGAAGCTTTCAAACAAAATTATGCGACTTTCTGTGTATGCGACATATCTTTCGATATTATTTTTGTCAAGTTCTTTATTCATATTTATCGAGCAATGAACATCATGTCATATTAATTAAAAAGCAATTCAATAATTAATGTAGCAATTACCACACTCTAATCCCTTGTTTTATTATGCCATTTTAACATCTC
>Ga0157362_1000642_pt1 | contig 12472 bp, 12 predicted proteins | sample AttlaeALBM3_FD_111480 | JGI IMG/M metagenome (GOLD analysis project Ga0157362, IMG submission 111480) | Fungus gardens microbial communities from leaf cutter ant in Ribeirão Preto, State of São Paulo, Brazil - Atta laevigata ALBM3 | ecosystem: Host-associated > Fungi > Mycelium > Unclassified ... | reverse complement strand
GCGCGGCAGATCGGCTGGTGCGGGCCATGCAGCCTCAACGCTGTGAAGCGCTGTACGAACTTCAACAGTCAGACCGGGTGACAACACGTCCCCACTGTCACCACAGCTATCGAGCAGCGGCCCCCAGGCAACCGGAGACAAGGCATTCGGCCGGACAGCATCATACCCTTCTCCAGCAATGTGCAGCCGGGCCAGTGCCTTGCCGAGTTCGAGACACAGGTTCGCGTCAAGCTGCGTTGCGGAAACGCCGGGAAGAAATGTCGTGATGGCGGCGGGACGGTCTGCGAGGCTGCGTAGGGCAGCCCCACTCCGGTCCGATACAGGCAGCGGGCAGTTCAGCCCCCTGCCCGCCAGATACTGCATGAGCCCCAGAAACCATGGAAGCTCATGGGCATTCACACGCCGCTCGAACAGCGTGAGAATGAAATCTCCCTCCGTCGTACGGAGGAGAAAGTTGCTGTTTTCGACACCCTCGGCGATGCCATGAAACGAGACCAGTGTCCCGATATCGTAAGTGCCAAGAAACGCCTCGAGCGTCTCGGCCGCCAGTTCCGTATAGACGGCCATGAGAGGTCAGTCGTCCTCGCCAGCCAGCGGACCAGGCAGACGGAAGTTGATGTTCTCTTCCTTCACGATCCGCTCTTCGATCTTGAGCGTGTACTTCTCGGCCAGAGCCGTCACCATTTCCTGCACGAGGCTCTCGGGAGCGGACGCACCGGCACTGATACCCAGCGTTTCCACACCTTCAAGGACGCTCCAGTCAAGGTTTTCGAGCTTCGGTACCAGCAGAGCACGACGCGCGCCGGAACGTTCAGCCACTTCCCGAAGACGCTGCGAGTTGGACGAGTTGGGCGAACCGATCACGATCACAAGATCGCTCTCGGGCGCGATGGCCTTTACGGCTTCCTGACGGTTGGTCGTGGCGTAGCAGATGTCTTCGCGCTTCGGCCCTTCAATGAGCGGAAAGCGCGAACGCAGGATGTCCACGATCTCGGCCGTGTCATCGACCGAAAGCGTCGTCTGTGTGATAAACGCAAGCTTCGTCGGATCTTCCGGCTGAATCGTGCGGGCTTCTGCCGCATCGTTGATAAGCGTGACAGCGCCCGGCGGGAGCTGCCCCATCGTACCCACCACTTCCGGATGACCGGCATGGCCAATCATCAGGATATGACGCTGGTCCGGGCCACCACCCGCGAAATGGCGCTCTGCCTCACGATGCACCTTCGAGACCAGCGGACAAGTCGCATCCAGATACAGCAGGTTGCGACGCTGGGCCTCAGCCGGGACCGCCTTGGGAACGCCATGGGCGGAGAAAACGACATGCCCGTCTTCAGGAACTTCATCCAGTTCCTCGACGAAAATGGCGCCCTTGGCTTCCAGCCCTTCCACGACTGTCCGGTTATGGACGATCTCGTGGCGGACATAGACCGGAGCGCCATAACGACGCAGGGCCTCTTCCACGACGCGAATGGCGCGGTCCACACCGGCACAGAATCCACGCGGACCGGCGAGCAGGACGCGAAGGGTTTTATGGGCTTCCACACCGTCGGTGCGGGAAGGAGCGAAAGTCGTCTGTTCTGACATGGTGTTCCCCAAGCGGGCGGAGTTCGATATGTAGGACCAGTATCGACCGGATTGCCTCTCGTCGCAACGTCCGGGCCGCTTTGTTGGGAGTTTCTTCAGCTGATGCCAGCCATCCGGCGCTTCGCCTCGCCCCTGTTTGCTCCGGCTTTTGCCTTTGTGGCGCTTTCGAGTCTGGCCGGCTGCGACGAATCCAACCCGAGTTTCTTCGCACCTGCCTGCCCGGCGCTCGATATCCCGGGTTCAGCAGCGGACCTGTTTGTCTATGACGGCAAGAGCGCGGATATCGGCAGCCTCGTCAGCCATGCCCAGATCGCCTCCCTCTCGGGGGACTGCGAACGTGGTCCGGATGGTCCACATAGACACCAGACGGTCCGTACACGCCTAAGCCTTGCGATGAACCTGACCCGTGGTCCGGCTGCGACCAGCAGCACGATCGACGTGCCGTATTTCATCGTTATCATGCGTGACGGCAAGATCGTGGACAAGAAGGTCTTCACCGACAGCTTCCGCTTCCCAGCCAATGTCAGCACGCAATCCGTCCGGACGAACCTGCGGCTGATCGATCTTCCTGCCACGGACAACATGGCACAGGAAAATCCTTACACGCTTGAAATCGGCTACCAGCTAACGCATGGCGAACTCGGGTATAACCGCGAGCATCTCGCACCGGTCGCCTTCCACAGCCACACACAGTAACCAGAACGCCGGGTCAGCCCTTCAGACACTGACGACAGTCCGTTATTTCATGATAACAGACTGCCGCGAATGGCCCGGCATACGGACACGGCAGAATGTTCCGTGCCGGCCTTCATTTCGGGACAGAAATACATGGACAGTCGCGAACTGACCCTCCGCGGGGTTATTCTCGGAGCCCTCATCACGGTCGTCTTTACGGCAGCGAACGTCTATCTGGGCCTCAAGATCGGCCTGACTTTCGGCTCGTCCATTCCCGCCACGATCATCTCAATGGCCATTCTGCGTCTTATGGGCGGCGGGACCATGCTGGAAAACAACATGGTCCAGACCCAAGCCTCCGCGGCCGGAACCCTGTCCTGCGTCTTCGCAGCATTCCCGGCCCTGCTCATGGTCGGATACTGGCATGAATTTCCCTATGTCGTCACGCTTCTGCTGACGATGGCGGGAGGTATGACGGGCGTTATCTTTACTATCCCGCTACGGCGTGCGCTGGTGCGCAACTCCGACCTCCCCTATCCCGAAGGTACGGCCTGTGCGGAAATCCTGCGCGCCTCATCCCCCGAAGGTGATGCCCGGAGCCTGAGATCCCTAACTCTCGGCACCATAGTTTCGGGAAGTATCGCCTTTGCAACCTCCGGACTTCGCCTCCTGTCAGATGGTTTTTCTGCCGCGACCGTCGTGGGATCGTCGGCTTTCCGTCTGAACGGCAGCTTTTCTCTGGCCCTGCTGGGAACGGGTTATCTGGTCGGAATCGGTGGCGGAATTGCCATGCTGCTCGGTGTGTTTCTGGCATGGGGCATCATGGTTCCGGTTCTGGGTCATCTTGCCCCTTCAGCTACCCCACTGGCAGACGCAACCGGGCTTTGGCTACACAAGGTGCGGTTCATCGGCGCTGGCACCATTGCAGTTGCCGCGATCTGGACCCTGCTAGCCCTCGCGAAACCCGTGGCCCAGGGGTTGAGGGAAGCGCTCTCCGTCACTCATCTGGCCACGGGAGATGATATCGACCGCGATTTAACGCCCCGAACGCTGGTTGCCCTTTGCGCAGGCCTTGCACTGCTGCTGGCAGGACTGTTCGCCTACTTCCTGTGGCCCGTCATGCCGCATGGCGGTGCGCTGGCAACCCTGATCCTGCTGGGGCTGATCGCCTGCTTCGGACTGGGCTTTCTGGTCGCCAGCGCCTGCGGCTACATGGCCGGGATCATCGGGTCTTCGTCCTCGCCAATTTCCGGCGTGGGAATCATCGCCATCATTGCCATTTCGATCGCCCTGTGGGGACTGGAGAGCACTGGACTGCTGAGCCTCGAACAGCGTCCCATAGCCATTGCTTTCGGACTTTTCGTACTCTCCGCCATTACTGCCTCAGCAGCTGTTTCCAATGACAATCTGCAGGACCTCAAAACCGGCCAACTTGTCGGAGCGGCGCCCTGGAGGCAGGAAGTTGCCCTGCTAATCGGCTGTGTGGTCGGGGCGATCGTCATCCCCTGGGTACTTCAGGTCCTGTATCAGGCCTACGGCTTCGCCGGAGCCATTCCACGTGAGGGTATGGACCCATCACGCGCGCTTGCCGCGCCACAACCTGCTCTGATGGCCGCCATTGCCACCGGGATCCTGACCCACCAGCTTGACTGGCTCATGCTGGAAATCGGAGCGGCCCTTGGCGTACTTCTGGTCATTCTAGATGTCGTATTGCACCGACGCAATCTCGCCCTTCCGCCTCTAGCGGTCGGGATGGGTATCTATCTTCCAGCAGATGTCTCGGTCACGATCGGAATTGGCGCAGGACTGGCATGGCTGCTGCGTCGCTTCCCCAAAGAGCAGGGAACGATGATCGCGTCAGGATTCATTGTTGGAGAGAGCCTGATCGGCGTGGCGCTCGCCGCCATGGCGGGAGCAACAGGAAGCGCCGATACACTGGCACTTCCTGTCCCGACCCTGCTGAATACAGGGCTGGGTTGGGCGGTTTTCTGTAGCGTCCTGCTCTGGTTTGGGCGGCAGGTCAAACAGTCAGACTGAGTTCAGCCGGGTGAAGCCCCGAATCAGGCCTTCACCCACCACTGGACCGGTTCCTGCTCGACCACTTCCATTTCTGCCATTTCCGCAGCTGCGGGAGCAGCTTCCTTACGGGGACGGCCGACAGGACGTGGCGAGCGACGTGCAGCCTCGGCAGCCTGTTCGCGGGCCTGATGCAAACACGCCTTCAGCGTCTGGATCGCATCCTGGTTTTCACGCAGTTCGCGGTTCAGTTCAGTGATCTGGATTTTCGCATGGGCTTCACGCGTCTCGAACGCCTTGAGCTGGGAGCGGACTTCCATCAGGCTCCGCTCGGCTTCTTCCCAGCGACGCTGCTCGCGCTTTACGGACTGACGCAGACGTTCGATTTCTTCCTGGTCTTCCTGACTGGGATTGCGCGCGGCAATTCCGCGGCTTCCCTGATGTTCGACCACAACCTGTCCGTCACGGACGAAACGCCGGCGACGTTCGGGAGTGGTTGTTAGAGGCCGGGGCTTCGAAGGGCGGGAGGAGGCTCCTGCCCCCAGACGGGCCAGAGCCTGTCGCAGCTTGTCTTCTTCGTTAACCTGATGCTCGTCCTGCATTCTGTATTCTTCAACCAATATGATATTTGTAGATTTCGTCCCTGCCGGACAGGACTGCCAAAAAGACAGAAAAGCTGACCGGGCTACGGCCCACCCAGCAACGACTTGCCCTGACAAAGATATGAAGAGTCGACTCGTCTGGAGAAGCTCCAGCGTTCTGACGCGAGTTTCCTAGCACTTCACCGGCATTCTGTCATCAGAACAATAAGAGAAGGCTTATATTTTCTTCTGATGCCAGCGTCCCGGAGACCAGAGAATATCCGTTTCACCATGATTATTGGCATGACGGGCAAGAACAAAGAAATAATCGGACAGTCTGTTCAGGAAGCGAAGTGTTTCTGCGGGCACCTGTTCGAGCACGACCACCCGGCGTTCGGCCCTCCGCACGACTGTTCTGGCCAGATGCGCGTGTGCTGCGATGAGGCTCCCGCCGGGCAGGACAAAGCTTCTGAGCTCCTGCTGGGACTGGCGCATCTCCTCCAGCCGGCCTTCAAGCCAGAGACTGGCATCCACAGTCAGGCTGGGAGCACGATCTGGATCGGGCATGCAGAGATCCGCGCCGAGATCGAACAGACACGACTGGATCTGTTGTATTTCGCCTTCAAGATAGGCAGTCTGGGTGTCCTGTGCCATGTAACAGCACAGGACACCCAGCAGAGCATTGAGTTCATCAACAGTTCCCATCGCTTCGATACGGTCCGACGACTTGGAAACGCGTGTCCCGTCTCCAAGTGATGTCTGCCCCCCGTCTCCGCCACGGGTTACAATCCTGTCGATACGAATGCTCATGCCCTGATCCTGCTGCTTAGCGGCTTCTTTTATGCTTCGCGTGATGGCTGATCGTACGATCGCCCATCAAGTCATGCGCACGGGACGTATGGTCCGTCAGCATCTTGTCGGTATCCGAAGCGAGGGTCTTCACATCGGGAGTACCACCCGAAGCTTTGGCCGTCGTAATAGCCTTGCTCAAATCAGCCGTCCGCGTGCTCACGACGTCACGCAGGAACATGCGATCAAACGCCGCACCATAGAGATGCGAAAACGAATCAACACGCTCCTGATCAGCAGCATCGATCTTCGCAGTTACGGTCAGATTACCATCCGAGGCGATCTTGGCGACGGCCTTCTGATTGGTCGTATGATCAGCCTGAACGGTCGACGCGAATGCCTTGATTACGTCGCTGTTGCTGTGCGTAGCCGCAAGTGTCGCAATAGCGATCTGCGTCTGGTCCATCTCATCGATCTGCTGGATGAAGGCCGCGTCCGCCGTAGTAAGCTTGTATGTGGACGCCACGCTCGGAAGAGCAGGAGCCGGCGGCGCATCCGGGGCATTACAGGCGGCCAAACCAGCAAGAAGGCCGGCGGACAGGCACAGACGGAGATACGAAACAGTCATCGAAGCTTCCTTTTTCAAACGCACCTGGCCTCAACAGGACAGGCCGCGACAGACTGACACTCCACTCATGACAGTCTCTCATTCGCTGTTCAGACAACACATGATACATTCACGGCATGTCCGCAAATCCTGTCCGTGTCAGTATGCCCGATCCGATCCGGGGAAGTTTTATTTTCGCTAGCCTGTCGGCGGCTTCCGGCGTCATGCTCAGCGCGTTGTCCGCCCATCTTCCGGACCGGCTCTTTGCCGTTCCGGGTGGACGGGCCATGCTGCATTCCGCAGTCGAGATCCAGATGTGGCATGCTCTGGGACTCTGCGTGCTGTCATTGAACGCATCCCGTCTCTCGCAGAAACTGATCCGCCTGTCTTGTCTATCCATGGCGATGGGCATGGTGCTGTTCTGCCTGCCGGTCACACTGCTCGCCCTGTTCAATCTGAAACTTGGCCCCATGTCCGTAGGGCGGATCGCCCCTTATGGTGGGACGATGCTCATGATCGCCTGGTGCCTGGCCGCGGCATCCGCCCTACGGCGTCCGTTCCAGGACTAAAGCCCGTCAGATGTGTTTTTTCTGATTCGCTGAAAAATCACCAGACCGATTGCCTGCACACCAAGAGCCAGAAGGAAGCAAACAATCATGATCCCCGTCAGGATCAGCTGTTCGCGTCCAAGACCGGATTCAATATGAAACAGGCTGTAGAGCTCCTGCCAAGCGGATGTTCCCGACACATGCTGTGCAAGCTTGATCGCCGGCTGCCAGAAGCGAAACACCGATGCAAAGGCGAGCGTCAAACCAACGAGAATTGTGGTCCGGATCAGGGTTTCCGCAACGCTAATCTCGTGCGGAGACGTCACGTCCGGACGTGATGGTGTTTTTTTCAAACGCATGACCTTTCGTCAAAACTGAGCTTTAATTATCTGTTCCCGTCGTTCTGCGTTATGGCATGCAGAGGACCACATCAATGAAAGCCTTTTTCATGCGCCGTTCCCTTCTTGCCGCTGCCGGCCTCGGTCTGGCGCTTACCACAATCCTTCCCGCTCAGGCCTCATCCAATGAAGTCCCTCCGGTGCCGGCCCCGCAACTGGCGGAAACATCTGCTCCGCCCGTCGCCACGCCCTATCCGGACACGACAGTCGCCCATGATCAAGTGGCGCAAGCCTTCGCCCTGGCACAGAAGACCCATCGCAAGGTTCTACTCGATTTCGGAGGCAACTGGTGCCCGGACTGCAAGATGCTCAGCGGCATTTTCGCCCTGCCCGACGCGGTACGCTGGCTAAACAGCCAGTTCGTCGTCGTCCCGGTCAATGTGGGGCGCGTCAACACAAATCTTGATCTAGCCGCGCGCTACGGCGTGACCATCAAGGCTGTGCCGACCGTCATCATCGTGACACCGGATGGCCATGCTCTGAATGGCGACGGATCCACGGCTCTGGGCAATGCACGCAGCATGTCGCCACAGGCTGTCCTGAACCTCATTTCCAGCTGGAATAAACGCGGCTAAATCCCTGAGGCTCCGATTTTTCTGGAGCCTCAAATTCATACTCAGAGAGCAAAAACCTGCTCGGCCTCATGCACAACTTCCGCCAGGACATCCGCCTCGAACGGAGAGGTTAGCCCAGCCTCGGACACGAGCTGCGCGAAAGGTTTTAAGCCCCCTTCCGCACAAAGTCGACGATAGATTTCCAACGTCCCTTCCCGGTCCAGACGTGAGCCCAGCCAGAGCTGCAATGCACAGCACTGGGCCAGCGCATAGTCGATATAATAGAACGGCAGCCGGTAGATATGGAGCTGCGCCTGCCAGCGTCCGCCTTTCGCCGGATAGGCCAGATCGCCCCAGTCCCGCCACGGCATGTAAAGCTTTTCCAGCCGCCGCCATGTCTGATGACGCTCTTCCGGTGTCATCTCTGGACGGGCATAGACTTCATGCTGGAAATGATCCACGCAGACGCCGTACGGGAAGAACGACAGCGCATCGATAAGATGCATCCGACGATAGCGGTCCGCCGCACCATCCTCGACCAGAGCGCCAATCTGCGGCCAGGTCAGGAACTCCAGGCCCATGGAATGAATTTCAGCCGCTTCCATCGTCGGCCAGAGCTGATCAATCCACGGCAGGTCACGGCTTTTCCAATTCTGGAAAGCGTGACCCATTTCATGAGTGAAAACGCCGATATCGTTATGAGTGCCGTTGAAATTGGCGAAGATGTAAGGCGTTCCAACTGTCGGAAAAGACGTGCAGAACCCACCCCCGGCCTTGCCCTCACGGTTCTTTAGATCAAGATAGCCCAGATCCCGCATCTGGGCGTAGAAATCGGCCATCTCGCCTGACGGATCGAGATCACGGAACATACCTTCCGCACGCGCGACCAGAAGATCATGATCGCCCGCCGGTCCGGGATTCCCCTGAAGGTCGATGAGCGCCTCATCCCACGCCATCACCTTGTCCCAGCCCATTTTCAGTCGCCGGCGTTCGATTAGCGAACTGATCAGCGGCGTGACATAGGCCAGGACTTTCTCACGGAACGCCGCAACCTGCTCGGGGCCATAATCCGTCCGCCGCATCCGGCGATACCCCAGTTCGATATAGTTCTCGAAACCGAGCGTCTTTGCCATCCGGTCACGCAGGACGACGAGCTTGCCGTACAGGGCATCCAGCTCGGCACCGTTTTCCTCAAAAAACGCCCAGCGCGCCGCCTCGGCAGCATGGCGGACATCCCGGTCCATTCCCTGAAGGTACGGTACCAGTCCCGACAGGTTGAGCATCTTGCCGTCAAAAGGGATTTTCGCGCCTGCCAGAAGCGCCGTGTATTCCCCCGCAAGCCGGGCCTCTTCCTCAAGATCCGTGCTGATGCGCGGATCGAAGGTCGTCGTGTCAGATTCCCAAAGCCGTACCACATGCGGCGTCACAATGGCTTCAAGTCCCTCGCGGTCAGGATCGGCCAGGATGCGTTTCTTGACCGTTACCTCATGATCGGTCGCGACCGGAGACAGCCGGTCGGCATAGTCACGATCAGCCTTCGCCGCTTCATCCTGCGTATTACGCGAAAACTGCAAATGCACATGCGACGCCCATGACTCATACTCGCGCCGGACAGCATCAAACGCGTGCAGGGCTTCCACACGGTCGCCTGCATCAAGCAGGGACGCGATGGTATCATAACGGGCCTTGAGAGACTGTTCGTCAGGCCGGGGGAAAGACAGTTCGGAAAAGGGAGGGATTGTCTTCGTCATGGCATAATTCTGCCATTCCCCAGCCCCTGCGTCCATGCCTGTCAGACGGTCCGGATATCACCCACAAACTGCGTGATACGACGGCAGGCTTCAACCAGTTGCTCATCCGAAGCGGCAAAGGACAGGCGCAGATACGGGCTGTACCCGAACGCCGAACCCGGCACAGTCGCCACATGCACCTCGTCCAGAAGCGCCTCCGCAAAAGCCACATCCGTATCGAGCAACCGTCCATGCCCCGACGTGCCGCCGATCAGGGCCGCAATCCCCGGATAGGCATAGAATGCACCATCCGGCATCACGCAGGTCAGGCCTGGCACCTGCTGCAAGGCCCCCACGACCAAAGCGCGTCGGCGCTCATAGGTTTCCAGCATCCGGCTGATCCCGTCAGCATCACCATCCAATGCCGCGACTGATCCGGCCTGTGCGAGCGTGCACACGCCGGACGTGGCATTGCCCTGCACCGCAACCATGGCCTGGATCAAAGGGACCGGGCCACAGGCGAACCCGACACGCCAGCCCGTCATGGCGTAGGCCTTGGCCATCCCGTTCACGATCAGGATACGGTCCGCCAGATCCGGCGCGACACTCAGCAGGGAGAGGTGTTTTTTTTCATCAAACGTCAGATGCTCATAGATCTCGTCGCTCATCACGAGGACATGCGGCGCCTCGCGCAGGACATCTGCAATGGCTTCCAGATCGTGACGCTCAAGAATAGCGCCGGTCGGATTGTTCGGAAAATTCAGGACCAGCCATTTCGTCCGCGGCGTAATGGCCTCGCGGATCGCTTCGGGGTCAGGACGGAAGCCGTTTTCTTCCCGGCAGCGGATCTCGACAGGAACCCCGCCCAGCATCCGGGTGATCAGCGGATAGCTGACCCAGTACGGCGCCGGCACAATGACTTCGTCCCCGACTTCCAGCGATGCCATCAACGCGTTGAAAATGACCTGCTTGCCACCATTCGCAACCATGATCCGGTCAGACGTGACGTCCAGAGCGTTATCACGACGGAACTTCCGGATAATGGCGTCAATCAGCGGTTTCTGGCCGGGAATCGGCGGATAACCGGTATCGCCCGCCTTCGCTGCGGCATAAGCGGCTTCGATCGCTTCGGGCGGCGACGGAAAATCCGGCTGCCCGAGTGCGAGCGAAATAACATCCGCCCCCTGCGCCTTCAGTTCACGCGCGCGGGCTGCCATTGCGATGGTTGCAGGACGGGGAAGATCAGCCAGACGGGATGCGATAGTGAAACTCATGAAAGCTCTCGGCAAAAATTCTGGATCCGGGTGCAGGCTTCCGTCAAAAGTTCCGTGCTGGTCGCATACGAGATCCGAAAATAACCCGGCGTCAGAAACGCCGCGCCATGCACGGCCGCCACACCGGTTTCCTCGAGCAGGGCTGTCACGAAGGCTTCGTCATCATCGATCAAACGCCCACCTTTGCTTTTCTTACCCAGTGTTCCAGCGATGGACGGAAACGCATAGAAAGCACCTTCGGGCAAAGAGCACGACAGGCCAGGGGCCTCATTCAACATCCCGATCACGAGATTGCGCCGTTCCTGATAGACTGCGACCATTTCAGAAATAAAGCCCTGTGGCCCGGAGACAGCTTCCTGTGCAGCAGCCTGAGCAATGGAACACGGATTGCTCGTGCTCTGGCCCTGGAGCTTGATGAGCTGTCGGGTAAGCTCAGCGGGCGCTGCCGAAAATCCGATACGCCAGCCTGTCATGGCATAGGCCTTGGACACACCGTTCATCGTCACGGTGCGCGAGCGCAAACGCGGCTCGACCTGCACCACGGTCTTTGCAACAGCCCCGTCGTACAGGAGTTTGGCGTACATATCGTCTGTGAGTATCCAGATATCCGGATAGTCCAGCAGCACGTCTGTCAACGCCTTGAGAGATTCAGTATCGTAAGCCGCGCCTGTCGGATTGCAGGGCGAATTGAGACAGAGCCACTTTGTCCGGGACGTAATCGCGGCGCGAAGCTGCCCGGCCGTCAGACGGAAGCCATTTTCTCGATCAGTCTGGACAATTACCGGCGCGCCCTCAGCCAGCGTCACGATGTCGGGGTAAGAAACCCAGGCAGGAGCCGGAATAATGACCTCATCTCCTGCATTCAGGGTCGAAGCCATGACATTGTAAATGACCTGCTTGCCGCCCGTAGAGACGCAGATTTCCTCGGCTTTGTAATCAAGATCGAAATCAGCGTTCAGACGCGCCGCCACGGCCTTGCGCAGTTCGAGTGTGCCTGCCACGTCCGTGTATTTGGTCTTGCCAGCCTCAATGGCCCGAATTGCTGCCCGTTTAATGAAATCAGGCGTATCAAAATCCGGTTCACCCGCAGAAAGGCTGATAACATCGCGGCCCTCGGCCTTCAGGGCACGGGCTTTCTGGGTCACGGCAATCGTCTGGCTGGGCAGAATGCGGTTCAGACGGTCGGCAATAAAGGACATGACAGGCTTCCGGATCGTTTTGGCGGCACGATCCTAAACGCGTTCCAGGCACTTTGACCACAGGGAGCCCAGCTCCAATCAACAAAAAAAGCGTCTTGAGACCAACAATGCGGGAACGCTAGGCGTGGAAAAATCAGGCCAGCTTTTCCATTTCGCGAAGCACCGCCTGTCCCATCATTTCAGTACCGACGCGAGCCATTCCCGATGACATAATGTCGCCGGTACGCAGACCCGAAGCCAGAACATTTGAAACAGCCGTCTCGATCAAATCGGCATCCTCACCGCGATTGAGCGAATAACGCAACAGCATGGCGAACGAAAGAATCTGGGCCAGCGGATTGGCGATCCCTTTGCCTGCAATGTCCGGTGCACTGCCATGGATCGGTTCGTACAGGGCATTGCGTTTGCCATCCGCGCGAACCGGGCCAAGCGTAGCCGAAGGCAACATGCCGAGCGAACCCGTCAGCATGGAGGCCAGATCGGACAGGATATCGCCGAACAGGTTGCCCGTAACGAT
>Ga0157362_1000641_pt1 | contig 12477 bp, 13 predicted proteins | sample AttlaeALBM3_FD_111480 | JGI IMG/M metagenome (GOLD analysis project Ga0157362, IMG submission 111480) | Fungus gardens microbial communities from leaf cutter ant in Ribeirão Preto, State of São Paulo, Brazil - Atta laevigata ALBM3 | ecosystem: Host-associated > Fungi > Mycelium > Unclassified ... | reverse complement strand
TTATAGCCTCTTCATCATAGTCAAGGTAACTCATGACAGTACCCCCCTTTTAAAGGTCCTCATCCTGAGGACTTCTTTATAGTTTGTTATATGGGTCCCATAGATTGCCCATATCATCTTCTTTATTCCACTCTTCTATTCATAATCTCTCTTCTTTTACTTCTTTTTCTTTGTCTTTTTCCTTAATCATCTCCAAGGTTTTTCTTGTCATCCTACCTATATAGCATTTTTGCCATGTACTTTCCTGGCAATTCTTTTCTATAAGATTCCTTGTGATCTTCCTTTCTTATTTGTTCTATTTCTTCTTATTGAAGTTGGACTTACACATATTGGCAGGACTGCTGGAATGGACACTAGTGTTATTCCTTGTACTGACACTCCATTATGATATGCAACTTCTCCATTCTTATCTGTGACAACCGGGCAACCAGCGTTGTTTTACATTTGTATATAACATTAGATACCTCCAGTAGCTCCCTTAGTCATCTACCTTCATAGATGACTCCTGAGATAAGATTGTCTCCTTTAACCTCAATACTTAGGCTGATTATTGTACTCTAGACACATTATTCTACAGGTAAATATACAGTCGTCTACCTTCATAGGTAACTTCTGAGACACATTATTCTACACTTCTCTATATTTTTTCTTGAATTTCTCTACTGAGTCTCTTGCATTCTCTAAATTTTCTTATATGAGAGATAAAGTAACTCAGACATCACCCAAGTAGTAGATGACTATGTATATTGATTGCATTATCTAAAATATAAAGTAACTCAGATGTCACCCAAGTGGTAGATGACTAAGGGGAATATCTGTGAGAGTTGTCTATATAAGTGTGCAGCATAAATAATAATGCAAGTCATAGAACTAAAGTTAGACTGTCTCGAATTGAGACAGTCTCATATCTATGTTGTAAGGTTGCTAAACTCCAAGTCAGAATAAAGCCAACTGCTCTTTGTTCAGCGATTGACAAAGAGAACTCGATAGAGTTCCCATTAGATTTTCTACACTACTTATACAACTACTACATAGTCTGTGCACTACTTTCCCATGCCTATCATATGACCTATCATGTGACATCATGTGATGTGATGCTGTGACTTCCTGTCATGTGACTGTGACACTTGTGACATGGCACTTTCCCACACTCCCTTCTATATAGTAAGTCCAAAGAAAAGAAAAGAAATATAAATAATAACTTAGCCATTTCGCCAAGTTATGACACCACTCCCCTCTTAAGTTTCCTCATTCCAAGGAATTTCCTACAACTCATAGTATGGGTTCATCATATTGCCCATCTTGTTGTCATCTTCTTCTTCTGTCTATTCTCTAACTCCCAAATTTTCTTCCCTGATTTCTTCTTCTTCTACAATTGTTTCCATTTTTCTTTCCCTTGATTGCTTTCCTTTCCACCATCTCCAATTCCTTTCCAACCTTCTCCAATATTCTTGGTCATACCTTTTATCTAACCATCCAAACAGTTTTCTTGCTATAAATCTCCCTGGCAATTCTCCTTTTCTAGATATTCCTTCCTCGTGTTCTTGTCTTGCTACATCTTCCATGTCTCGTCAATATTCTTTTTCAAATTTTTTGATCGCTTTTTTTGCATTCTTCAAATTTTCCCTTCCTTCCCAAGTATCTGACTCCGCCGTAAATCCTTTCCAGCATACCAAGTATTTATCCTTCTCTCTTACCCATTGCTTATTCAGAATTCTCTCAACTTCCCATTCTTCTTCTCCTTTGATTATAACTGGAGCTGGCTGCTCCTTTCTCTGCCCCTCTACCTGGCCCACATATTTATGTATTCTACTAACATTTACTACTAGATGTATTTTAATACTAGTAGATAGCTCTAATTCAACTGCGTTTGATGATACTACCTTCTTGATCTTGTAGAGCCCTACAAATCTCTCTGTTAACTTTTCTGTCCTTCTCCCAACCATTTGATACTTTAAATCTTTGGTACTGAGCATGACCAAATCCCCTACTTTATACTCCTCTACATCTGATCTCTTTCTGTCCGCATACTTCCTCATTTCTTCTTGCACTTTCCCTAGCACTGCTTTTGCTTCTTTCTGTATTTCTTTCATCTTTTCAATGAATTTCTCTGCCCCTGTGTACTTTCCCTTCTTCCTTCCTTCAAACCCCATCCTGGGATCTTGTTCATAATTTGCCTTAAAAGGCGACATTCTTGTGCTTGAGTGCACTTTATTGTTATATGCAAACTCAGCTGTTCCTAACCACTCAGGCTATTGCTCTTGTCTATAGTCGATAAACATTCTGAGATACTGTTCTAACTCTTGATTTACTCTCTCAGTTTGCCCATCTGTTTGTGGATGAAACGCTGTTGACAATTTACTCTTTATTCCCAACATCCCATTTAGCTCTTTTATTAATCCTGCTGTGAATTGTGGTCCCTGGTCTGATATGATACTTTCCAGTAACCTATGCAATTTCCATACATTGTCTCTAAACAACCTTGCTAGTCCCTCTGCTGATGTTTTCTCTGTAGTAGGTATGAAGTGTACCATTTTTGTCAGTCTGTCGACTACTACTAAGATTGAGTCGTATTCCTGTGCTAAAGGCAGTTTTGTGATAAAATCTGCTGATATATGCATCCATGGTTTCTCTGGGATAGAATTTGGTATTAATTTCCCTGCCAGCTGTTCTGTGCGGTTTTTGTTATGCTGGTAAGCATTGCACCCTTCTATATATTTCTTTACCTCTTTTGTAACTCCTGGCCACCAAAAGTTTCAAGTGATCAGTTCCACTGTCTTCCACTGTCTCCCATGGCCTCCTACTGGTGTATTGTGGTGTAGCCTAATGATTTCTGCCCATAGTCTATTATCTTTAGGCACATAGACTTTTCCTTCTTTGTACATAACGCCATCTACTTCTCTCCACTCTTCATCTCTCAACATTTTTACCCCTGCTCGCTTCATTTCTTCTACTGCTTTTACTACCTCGTCATCTTTTACTTTTGACTTTCTAACCTCCTCTAGTAGATCTATCCTGTCTACTATTATTTCTACTGTTTCTGTTCTCCTTGTTTCTAACCATTCTGGCTTTACCAGTGTCTTGTCCTCATTATTCTTTTCTACTTCAATCTTCCAGTCTGGTCTCTTACTCAGACTGTCTGCTTTCCCCATCTTGCTTCCTGGAACATGTTTCATGAAGTATTCGAGGTTCTTGTGGTCTGTCCAAATCTTGAATTTCACTACTGTTCCCTCTGAGAAATGTCTCTATGCCTCTAGGCATCTCATGACTGCTAGCATTTCTCTATCGTGTATCTCATAGTTCCTTTCTGTATCACTTAGAGATTTAGAAATAAAAGCAACTGGCCTCCACTTTTCATCTGAGCACTTCATCAAGAGTATTCCTCTAGTGGCATAATTTGAAGCATCAGCTTCTACCCTAAACTCCTTGTCTAAATTTGGGGCCGCCAATACTGGTTTACTAGTGAAAATTCTTTTTAGCTTGTCTAATGCTTTCTGTTGCGCTTCCTTCCACTGCCACCTCTCATCTTTTCATGTAAGCACATTCATTAGTCTAGCTACTTGAGCGAAATCTTTAATGAACCTTCTATAGTAATTTGCGAGGCCCAAGAATTTTCTGATGTCTTTCACATTTTTTGGTTGTGGTCAACTAAGCACTCCATCCACCTTTTCTTCCTCTATTTTTATTCCATTGGATCCAATGACGACCTCTAGGAATCCTATCTTCCTTACTTTCCACACACATTTCTCTGGCTTGATGTACAAGTCATTTTCCTCTAACCTCCTCAATATTTCTTCCACAATTTCATCATGTCCCTCTTCAGTCTTTGTTTCTACTAGCATATCGTCTACAAATGCAGCTACCTTTCCTTTATTGATTAAATCTCTTAAGATTTTGTTCATCATTGCCTGAAATGTAGCTAGCGAGTTCATCATCCCAAAGAACATCACTGTTGGCTCAAAGGAACCTATATATGTTGTAAACGCTCCCTTCCACTCGTCCTCTTCTTTAATCCTGATGTTATTGAACCCCCACCTGAGATCCATTTTAGTGAACACTTTCTTTCCCCCCATATTATCAATTAACTCTGTAATTAATGGTAGTGGGTAGTTGTTTTTCACTGTCTGGCTGTTCAAGTTGCGATAGTCCATTACCATCTGCTTACTTCTATCCTTTTTGCCTACAAAGAAAACTGGCGACGTTTGAGGGGATTTCGATGGTCTAATGTACCCCTTTCTCAGTTGGTCTTCCACAAAACTCTGGACTTCTTCCCTCTCATTTTTGGATAGAGGATAGATCCTTCCCTGTCGTGGTTTGAACGCTCCTTGAGATCTATAGCATGATCCCAAACCTTTCTCATTGGCATCCTTTCTGACTCTACTTTCCCAAACACTTTCTTCCACTTTAAAAACTTCTTTGGGACCATCTCTTCAATCTTTCTATGATCTTCCTTGATTTCTTCTTCTCTGCCCCAACCCTCTTTATTATCTATTGCCCACCTGACAATTTTCTCTTCCTCTAGGGTTGCTACCCTCCTTCCCCTTTTCTTTCTTTCTTTCTCTCTTATTTTTACTCCTTCACACAGGGGTGGGCACCTCGTCATTTTGACTTCTTCTGTCTTCCAATTTATTTCTAGGTTGTGTGCAGCCAACCATGGCATTCCCAAGATTATCTCTGTCTTTCCTAGGTCACATACATCCATCCTTATTCTTCCTACATGACTTTTGTAATAGACATTCACCTCTATCTGGTGGGTGATTGCTCCTCCACTATTGTTTGTTCTGTCTATATTTCTGACCATTATCGGTCTTTCTAACTTCTGCAGCTTGAACCTATGCCTAGCTGCCATTCTCTTGTCCATAAACATTCCTGTGGCACTACTGTCCAAGAGTGCTTTTACAGTTACATCTTCATGCGTAAACAATTTCTCTACTCTAACGTTTAACCACACTTCTCTCAACATTTTGAAGGTTCTCCTAACCTCCCTTTGATTACCCTCTTCTTTTGCTGCACTTTCTGGTTCTCCTGACCATGCGCCATTTCGCTGCGCTTTTGCCTCTCTGGGCTGTGCCGCCTCTCCCTCTGTCTTTCCTTTGCATCTACACCAACTTAATTCTTTCCACTTCCAGAAGGTGATCACTCCTTGCCCCCAGTTGTCTTCTACATGAGACCCCTTTTCCCTGTACTTACAAGTCAAGTATGACACTACTATCTCTTTTATCATTTACCCTATCTCTAATAATTGTGCCTCTTCCGGGATGCCTTTTCCACAATGCTCCTTTGCCCTCTTCCTTAGCTCTTTCATCAAGCTCCTTCTCCATTCCTGCTGCGCTTCTTCCTTTACAGGGCGTGCCGCCTTTTCTTCTTCCATCCTCCTCAGCCTCTTCCCCTTTTCCTGCACCTTTTTCCTAATGGGACGTGCCAGCCTTCTCTCTTCTTGGTGTGCTTTTCCCTTGTTGGGGCATGCCACCCTTTTCACCTTCCTTTCCCATAGAGGATACTCTCTACACTTGTGCCCTTCTTTTCCACACTTAAAACACCTTACAGCTGTCGTCCCTATGCTCCTTACTACTCTTTCCTCAACCCCACACTATGTAAGGGGACATCTAGGGAGATGCTTAGTCACTATTGAGGGTCTGTTCTATTAGTGGCCCATTGACAGTACGTGTACGCATTCCCATCGTTCCTATTTTCTCTCTGTCTGTGTCGTGTGGTGCGAGCCTTCTATTCTATTATTAGGACATTAGGATTACTGATCCACATGCCCATGTGATAGTGTGTGAGATCGTCTAGTATAGGCTATATATACTAGCAGGTGTTATAGATGTACTTCACTTGAATCTCAACTAAGCTTCTGGGACTCTTACCTAGCTTGAGGAGTAATCGCCTTTGAGTGGTTCCCTAACACACTACATCATTCTGCTCTTTAACACTTCAAACTTATTTTGGGGAACGTTAATCCCCTTTTCTTCTCCCTCCTTATTCTTATAGTTGCAGGCCAGGTGCCCGAACTTCTTACAGAATCGACATAACTTTCCCTTCCTTCCTTCTAACTCTGTCCTTAATTTAGTGAGGGCATGCTTCTCGTTGAGCAGGTTGCTCATAAGTTGATTGTATTGTGTTTGAGACATTGTGGCGACGTCCCAGGGGGTACGGAGTTAATGATTGATCTCACTTAAGCTATGTCTGTTAGGGTGCAAGATCTTCACCCAACTAGACATCTACTGCCCTACTGACTACTGCTCTAATAGTATGGTTAGACTATCACTCCAGTGGGGGAGATCCCTAATCTAAATGGCCTACTAGTGGTAACCGTCACTCCTCTGTGTGTACCAACTCACAATAGAGCGTAGCACGAGGTTTATACTAAGAAAAGGACAAGTATTCTACTAAACACCACTCGTTTGTAAGGTCAGGTCTTAGAAATGATACCCGAGTATGGTACCACTCTTCCACCGATAGTCCCTAACTGACTATCAAGTCCCCTTAAAGCTAGGGCCTGCTTATATATAGAGGTGGCTGCTGATTGTGATGATCAGTGGCCGAGGGTTGAATAGATGAGAGTAAGATTGAGCAGGATCTGAGGTGGATAGTGCTCAGAGTATGGAATCGAGTTCTAGTGTAAGAAAGCTAAACTCCAAGCCGGAATAAAGCTAACTGCCCTTTGTTTAGCGATTGACAAAGAGAACTCAATAGAGTTCCTGTTAGATTCTCTACACTACTTATACAATTACTACATGGTCTGTGCACTACTTTCCCATGACTATCATGTGACATCATATGATGTGACACTGTGACACTTGTGATGTGACACTTTCCCACACTCCCTTCTGTGTAGTAAGTTCAAGATAAAAGAAAGAGAAAAGAAAAGAAAAAAAATATAAATATTGACTTAGTCGTTTTGCTAAGTCATGACAACTCTTTTATAAGACAAGACGCAGTGGTCGCTCAGACAACCTTCTATGGAGTAGCAGGCCTGAAAAGCCTGGCTAATCATCGACTCAGATCATATCACACCTATAAGGTTTGGTGTGGAGGTGCAGATGAGGGCTTGATTGAGTATGGTAAGACCCATGAGTGGTTTACTGACTATTCTACTAGTGAGCTTGTTATGATGTGTAAAGGTGGACACCTTAGGGACACTAACTTTTTAATTTCTTTCTGATACCCTCACTTTCTCCTTCTCCCCATGAACCCTTTAGCATGCAATTGAGAACTATCACTGCCTTTTCTACTTGCTTGTCACAGTAAACATCTCTTTTGCCCTTTTTAGCGCACTGCCTCTTCTTCCTCTACTCTCCTCAGTTTCCTCTTCTCCTGTTGGTACACTTTTCTCTGTACAGGGTGCACTATCCTTTCCACTTTCTTTTCTTCCTTTCTCCATAATGGGCATTCCCTACACTTGTGCCCTTCTTCCCCACACATGAAACACTTTACAGCTACCATCCTCATACTTCTTACTATCCTTCCCTCCATTCCACACTGCATCACTCTACTACTTAAAATCTCAAATTTATTTTGGGGCATTGCCACCCCTTTTTCTTCTTCTCTCCTTTTCCTGCAATTTTGGGCCAGGTGTCCGAACCCTTTGCAGCTTCTACAAAGCTTCGCCTTTCTTCCTTCTAGTTCTACCCTCAGTTTGGCAAAGGCACGTTTCTCTCTGAGCAAGTTGCTTAATAAAATGTTGTATTGTTCTTGAGACATTATGATAACATTTCAAGATGGGTATGGAGTTAATGATTTGATCTTACTACTGCTACGTCTGTTGGGGCGCAAGATCTTCACCCAACCAGACAACTACTGCCCTACTGACTACTGTCCTAATAATATGGTTATACTATTACCTCAACAGGGAGGATCTCTACTCTAGACAGCCTTCTAAAAGTAACCATCACTTCTTTGCATGTACCATTCATAATGGAGTGCAGCACAAGGTTTATACCAAGAAAGGACAAGTATTCTACTAAACACCGCTTGATTGTGAGGTCAGGTCTCAGTGCCAATACCCAAGCTTAGTACCGTACTTCCACCTGCAGTCCTTAACTGACTGCAAAGTTCCCTTAAGCCAAGGGCCTGGCTATATATGGAGATGGCTAGTGATTGTGATGACCACTGGCCAAGGGTTGATAAAGATGAGAGTAAGATTGAGCAAGGTCCAAGACAGACAGTGCTCGCAATGTGGAATCGAGTTCTAATGTCAGACTGGCTAACTCCAAAGCCAGAATCAAGCCAACTGCTTCTTTATCAGCATTTGACAAGGAGAACTTGATAAAGTTCCTATTAGATTTTCTACACTACTTATACAACTACTACATAGTCTGTGCACTACTTTCCCATGCTTATTATGTGATATTATGTGATGTGACACTTGTGACTTCTTGTCATGTGACTGTAACTATGTGACACTTGTGATGTGGTACTTTCCCGCATTCCCTTCTATGTAGTAAGTCCAAAGAAATATAAATAATAACTTTGTCATGACTTGGCAAAACAGCTAAGTCATTATCTATATTTCTTTTCTTTTCTTTTTCTTTTCTTTTATCTTGGACTTACTATATAGAAGGAAGTGTGGGAAAGTGTCACGTCACAAGTGTCACAGTCACATGACAGGGGGTCACAGTATCACATCACATGATGTCATATGATAGGTCACATGATAGATGTGGGAAAGAAGTGCACAGACCATGTAGTAGTTGTATAAGTAGTATAGAAAATCTAACGAGAACTTTATTGAGTTCTTTTTGTCAATCGCTGAACGAAGAGCAGTTGGCTTTATTCCGGCTTGGAGTTTAGCTTCCTTACAAACTTAGCCATTTCATCAAGTTATGACAAAGATGGTTGGCCTCTCTGTACTGATAGCACTTTTGCAGAGGTAAAGAGCACATTTTCTGGACTGCATCTATGTCCATGGGTATTCCTCCAGATGGTGTAGGCAGAGGGGGCCTTGGTGGAGCAGGGGGCTGAGCTATCTGAGGAGAGTAGAGTATTGAGAGAGGGGTCGGTTGAGGAAGAGCAAAGCATATAGAGGCCAAGGTTGTTGACCAGAGTGTAGATTGAAAGGCTTTATTCATCAACTATGCCTGGTTGATCCTCCAGGTGGCTGTGTACCAGGCTTTCAGATCAGTGTCCACAGGTCATCTAAAGGGCATTGTGATGATCTGGCTTTGAATGTTTAACTTGAGTCCTCAGTGGAATTTTACTACTAGGGTCCGGGGGTCCATATATCCAGTGTCTGAGGTTAAGATCAGGAAACTGTCCAAGTACTTGTCCACCATTCATTTTTCTTGATAGTATGAAAACCCTTTCAAAGTATTAACAGCATCTGCTTCTACATTGACTGGAAAGAATTGACTTTGGAACTGTTGTTCAAAGTCAGTCTAGGATTGAATAGGAAAGATGCCAGTATTTGCCTCCTGGCAAAAGAGGTTTTCGGACCACCTCATAGCCTATAAGGGGATCATTCAATAGTGCCCAGAATATGCTCAACTATAGTAGAAGAGGCATCTTAAGTTAGAGCAATGGATAACCCAGGAGCTCAAACTATTGTTGAGGTAAGGTATTCTACTGTACATCACTAGCTTGTCATGACTTGGCAAAACGGCTAAGTTATTATTTATATTTCTTTTCTTTTATCTTGGACTTACTACACAGAAGGAATTATGGAAAAGTGTCACATCACAAGTGTCACATAGTCACAGTTACATGACAGGAAGTCACAGTATCACATCACATAATGTCACATGATAGGTCACATGATAGATGTGGGAAAGAAGTGCACAGACCATATAGTAGTTGTATAAGTAGTGTAGAAAATCTAACAGAAACTCTATTGAGTTCTCCTTGTCAAATGCTGATAAAGGAGTAGTTGGCTTAATTCCGGCTTTGAAGTTAGCTAGTCTGACATAGCTACTTATACTAGACTAGCCTGGTCTGTGCGCTAGTCACTATGGACACGTACATCAAGACAATAATAACTACACTACCAGATATGGCTATATAGTACTGATGGGGCAGACCTGAACTAGAGAGAAGGAAACTGTGGACCATGGACTCTGAGGATCTATAGGCATGCTAGATGATGCACATCCTACCAGGTTGTTTAAGCAATCCTAGTGCTGTCCCCTTATACAGCCTGTTCATCTTTGAAAAAGGTAAGGGTCCAGAAGATTTTCTCCTCATTGCAGCTGAACTGCTCCGGGGCCAGATGCAAATATAGTGTACAAGAGTTGAAGAAAGCTCAACCGGAACTTTGTTCATTGGAGAAGTCTGGGGGAGAAGGAAGTTTTGGCCTTGCTTGCTATTTAGATGAAGTGGCTGGGACTGGGGAAAAAGGGCTGACAGAAGAGGGAGGTATAGGTATTGAAGATGGAGTAATGGTTGGAGTAGGGGTAGGGCTGGTTATGAGTTGAGTGAGTTGTTGTAATTGGGTGGTCAGGTCCATGAGAGTGGTGTTGATATCATGTTCTGAGGCATTCTAGCATTTGGTCAGCTCTTGGAAATGATGCTATAGGTAGCCCAAGGTGTCAGCTACACCTGGGGGGATATTTGTAGATAGCAACATCTTTCTTGGAGTGGAGTGATCAGAGGGTTGGAGCTTGTCAGTGGAGGGTGACCAGAGGACAGCTGTCCACTGAGAATTTCCGAGGCTCTGGTAATGAGATCTAATTCTGCTATAAGGGCAACCAGAGCAGAGCACTCCAGGAGATTCCTTAGTAAATTACACTCCATGGAATATGTTATAATCTACCTCTAGGAGATTCCTCAGAGAATTAGATGAGGCTCCTGAAGGGAATAATCTACAATATATATACTGCAGTGTCCTCATGTCTCTGCTTCTACAGTCCTTGGCAGCCAGGGTCTAAACAATAGGTGAGTTTAAATGGTATGTAGTAATATTTAATTAGCTGCAGGGTCACTCTGGAGGGGCAATATGGGCTTCAGAGTTATGTGTGAGGGGTCCCCTTACAATATATGGCATTTACTTATTCTATCAATAATGACCCTCTTAGATAATTATCAGGCAAAGCATAAGCTCAAAGGTGTTTAAATTGTTTCTCTCATGCTGTATACTATCCCATAAAGAACTCTACTGCAGATAGGTATTCACAAGCTCATTTTCTTTGTGTATTTTCTCCTTTGTTCTTAGGTGTAAATACTATAACTCTCCAAGTCACTCAAAACAGGCTTTTCTTATCCTGAGACACTGACCCTTGTGTGGCTTATCATTTCAATGTAGCTTAATCTTACTCTTAAAGTTGACAAGCCCAACTTGTTAGAGATTTTTAACCATCTGTCTGTGCTTATGACATTTATAATCATGGGCATAACTCAACTGGTACTCTTCTACAGCTCAATGATATCATTGATATTTTCTGGTTATTCTTGCATAGTGCTTCACAATACTATCATATGCATGAGTTGAGGTATGACTGACTGAATTTTGTGAGAACAGATTGTGACTTGTGTTGTCTGAAAGATAGAACATACCTTGAGAAAACTAGCTGTAGCTATGCCAAGTGTTCTCAACATACTGGGTAATATGTCTAATGTAGCCTTTATATCTATGAGGTCTTGTATTAAATATATCCAGATTCCCTCAATGATTCCAATACCCATATCCTGTCATATGAAAGAATAAAAGTTTATAATATTAGTTGGTATGGCTTGATGCTGGGTTGGACTTGGTGACTTTGATTCTGATGGAATAGGTAAGTGTTGGGAAATCAAGCTGACACCATGATCCAGTGGAAGTTTCTGGAATATTTCTTGAGTGTATCAGTTTGTAATTTGTTATATTCACTCATTGGTTTGCAACAGAATACCCCTTATTCCAAGTCAAACCAATGCGCGACTAGGTTTCTGCGACACATACTTATTGGTCACTTACTCATATTGTGCACTTCTTAACACTTATTTTGATTAATCAATGAAAATAAATAGGCAATAATAAGATGTATACTTATTGACCTTATTAAACCTTTTCACCTAATCTGGACCTGATTGAAACAGATTTTCAACTTTTGGCACTAATATATTAGTACTAATAAAAAGTTGGGATCAGTTTTTCCTGATGCATATATTCACTGCACTTGAATTGCACTCAGGCTTGACTCTGATGGCACTATCTAGAAAGAAACTACTGTTCTCCTTTGCTGCTTTCAGGTCCATCTCGACAATCCTCTTCCTCATACTTCTATCCGGGTCCTCAAAATGGGTCACATCTGCACTGCTCCCTGTCCTTGCAAATTTAAGCTTCGGAGCTTCCGTAGTTGCCATGAACTCGTACCTCCCCTCGGCGGCCAAAAATCCCCACAAGGTAGAGAAGCCCATAGAGTCCTCGTCTCAAACCTACAGGAACAACATGGTGAAAGTCACCATCGCCTCTCGCTTGAATTCGAGCGCGAAAGCCTACAAGCTCCTCTAATTCCACGACATGATCCCACATCCGAGACGACTGCCTCTTCCATGCCATCATCT
>Ga0157362_1000640_pt1 | contig 12486 bp, 8 predicted proteins | sample AttlaeALBM3_FD_111480 | JGI IMG/M metagenome (GOLD analysis project Ga0157362, IMG submission 111480) | Fungus gardens microbial communities from leaf cutter ant in Ribeirão Preto, State of São Paulo, Brazil - Atta laevigata ALBM3 | ecosystem: Host-associated > Fungi > Mycelium > Unclassified ... | reverse complement strand
TGAAATGCTTCCTGAGCGCGGGCGCTCATCGCGTCACGCCAAGCAGCGCGCTCACTTGCTGTTACTTCATGCCCATATCCAGCGAATGCAGCGCGGGAGACTGTTCCTGTACGATCGGAGTCAGCGGCATTGAGAGACACGCGCCCTAATCGTCCTCATCCGGTTCAGCAGAATCGAGCCGTTCCAGTTCTATGGAAGCATCCTGAATGCCCTGCCCTTTCGCACGCTGCAGCCATGACCGACCTTCCAACGGGTCCGTCACACCCCCAAGACCGCGAACCAGATAACGGCCAAGCATGAGCTGGGCGAGGCCACTGCCGCGTTCAGCCGCCTTACGGAACCATTTCTGGGCCTCGGCTCGATCACTCGGGACATCGTGCCCACCACCATACATGGCAGCAAGCGAGAACATGGCGTCTACGTTGCCACTTTCTGCTGCCTGCCTGTAGAGGCTGAACGCACGTGCATGGTCACGACGTCCATTGATGCGGCCCGTCAGAAGAAGCTGCGCCAGTGCTGCCTGAGCTTCTGCCATGCCCGCGTCTGCCGCTTTTTCGATCCAGTTCATGCCTTCCGTAGGATCAGGGTGAATGCCGCGTCCCTCCATCAGAAGACGCCCATACCAGTATTGGGCATTGACGATCCCATCGGATGCCTGCCGCAACCAATGGGCAGCCTGCCGGGTGTTCTGCTCGCTGCCGATACCTTCTGCGAGACACACACCCAGATTAAAGGCGCCGAGAAGATCCCCCTTCTCAGCGGAGCGCTCGAACCGCTTTCGTAAAGATTCACGCTCGGCTTCCGTAGCTTTTGCGCCCGTGAGCAGGAGATTTCCAAAATCTGCATCGGCTGAGCGATCTCCAGCCTCAGCCGCAACTGCAAACCAGTGTGCCGCCACATCCGGGTCGCGTTGTGTTCCACTGCCGGTCAGGTAGAGAAGCGCCAAAGCGCGTGCAGCCGGGCCATGCTTCTGCTCCGCGGCGAAGCGATACCATTTCACAGCTTCGATCAGATTCGGCGGCAGATCTCCACCGTTTGCGTAGATATCGCCCAGCAACGCAGCAGATTCGGAATCACCCCCAAGTGCTGCGCGTCGCAGCCACGTTTCCGCCCGTCCGGCATTGCGCTCAATACCCTGTCCCTCAAGCAGCATAATGCCGTAGCGGGCCTGAGCTGGGACAATGTTTCGCTCGGCGGCCTGACGGTAATACTCCGCAGCTCTCCCCAAATCCCGGGGTATCCCGCTACCTGTCTCACTCATTCTTCCCAGAATGGAGAATGCCGTCCCCAGACCGCCCTTGGTGGCCTCCTGAAAATGAACTGCCGCTTTTGCCTGATCTTCCGCAGTCTCGGCGTCACGAAGAATAACCAGTCCCATGCCCAGATGGCCTTGGGAACACCCAGCCTCAGCTGATCGCTCGTACCACCGACGTGCCTCCACCTGATCCCGAATGTCTTCGGGCCCGTTGGTCAGGATATAACCCAACAGCGCCTGCGCATCTGCGGAACCTGCTTCCGCCGCGATGCTGGCCCAATGTCTGGCCTGATAAAAATCAGCACGTCGCTCGGCCGGCGCAACCCGAGCCGAGAGATCCAGAACTTCTTCTTCTTTTCGGACTTCGAAGCCTTCCGGCATGCCCATCGCATAGAGCGTGGCAAGGATAAAACATGCCTCTGTCTTACCCGCATCGGCAGCGCGGCGCAGCCACCGCGCACCTTCCTCAAGACTGGCAGGCGCTCCCAATGCTTCGAGATAGCATCGACCTACGCGATACTGGGCTTCGACATTCCCCTGCTTTGCAAGGGCACTCAGAATGGAGAAACCTTTCAGGGGCTGACCATTCTCGAGCAGTTTTATTCCCTGCGTGAGCTTTGCCCTTACGGAGAATAATGAAGAAAAACGATGCGTAAGAGCCATGCCCAACCTTGATCCCTGCCTGACTGCCCCGGCCTCAACATCCGGGGCAACGGACATCAGGGTTCCCGCATGCCATTTGTAAGAGCTGGCATCATGCGATTGAAGAAATACTGCATGATCGTACGCTTGCCGACGTCAATATCCGCCGTGACAGGCATACCTGGCGCAGGGTGGAAGAAGGCAGGCTGACCATGAAGCGTGTAACGGTCCACACGCAGACGAACTCGATAGTAAGTGCCTTCATCAGCACTGCCCCCCGATCCGCCAGAAGCCTGATTGGCATTATCTGACGGGCTGAAGGAGTCGGCACTGATGATCCGCACCGTCGCTTCAGCGCCACCATACTGATCATATGGAAATGTGCTGAACTTCATGATTGCATGATCGCCCAGCTTAACAAAACCTGCGTCCTGAGCGCGCATCACGGCTTCCATCTCCAGACCATAACCTGTCGGTACCAGCGTCATGAACTGGTTGGCAGATTGAAGAACCGAGCCCACAGACACTTTGGCAATCGTCAGAACAATGCCGTCTTCGGGAGCTTTCAGCAGAATAAGATCCTGACGCAGGCGCGCCTTCTCGTAATCGCTGCGGTACTGATCAAGATGATGCTGTGCTTCCGTCAGGTTGGAGTAAATCTCCGCCTTCCAGTTTTCTTCAAAGCCTGAGCGCTCAGCCTTCATTGCTGCGAGCTTGTTTTCAGCCGAATTTGCATTCTGCTGGGCTTCGATCTCAGAGCGCTCCGCTTCCATCATGTCGTTCTGGGCGCCGAGCGTGGAAAGCCGTGAGCCAACCTGATCGGCCTGCTCATGCTGACGCATCCTCAGAACCTCGCCCGCAACATGCATTTTGCTGGCATACATAGCTGCACTTGCACGATACCCCTGCATGTCGCCTTGCAGAGCTGCAATCTGCTGCTCGTAGTTCTCGACACGCGCACGATATTCATTGCGGCGACGCAGGAAAGCTGAAGCCTGCTGCACTGAAGCAGGAACAGCCATGTCAGGTTTATAGTCCTGGCCTGTAGCCTCAGCATTCAGCCGATCGGTTTCCGCCTGATACGCATCACGCTGCTTTCGCATGTTCGTGATGTCTGCCTCTGTGATGGTCGGATCAAGATGCGCCAGGATCTGTCCCTTGTGGACAAAGTCACCAACATGCACATCGATTGAGCGGACAATCGAGGTTTCCAGAGGCTGCACAACGATCGTCGGCTGCGTGGAAATCAGGCGTCCTGGTGTTGATACAACGCGGTTTAGGGGAAACAGGATCATCGCCAACAGGCTGGCTGTGAACAGGGCCCCAATCACCCAGACAATATACTGAGCCGACGGCGTTGCGGGAATATTGACCAGACCTGCCGTGGGCGAATGAAATTCCAGCAGCGCCACCGGCATACCATTTGGCGCAAAAGGATCTGTCGCCGTACGGGGTATGTGCTGCGTGAAACTCTCATGCCCCTGATCTACAGAACCTTCGCCATCCTGCGGGACGATATCGGAGGAGCTCATGATTACTCTCCCTCGCTCATTTGTTCGATGCCATCATCAGAGGCACCAGGAGGCTGGGTGTGGCGGTTCTGCTGGAGCCACAGCATTCGATAGATCTCACAACGCTCAAGGAGCACGGCGTGCGGCGCGATGTCGACGACCTTGCCCTGATCCATAACGGCAATCTGGTGACAATCGACGAGAGAAGAAAGACGATGGGAGACAATAACCATCGTCCTTCCCTTGCCGATACGCTGAAGATTGGCGTTCACCAGAGCTTCAGATTCCGGATCAAGCGCTGACGTGGCTTCATCAAGGATCATCAGTTTCGGATCACAGATAACTGCACGTGCAATCGCCAGACGCTGGCGCTGACCACCGGAAATGTTGGTCGAACCTTCTTCGATCCACGTGTCATAACCCGCAGGCATGCGCTCGATGAATTCTTCCGCTCCTGCAAGACGGGCGGCACGCACCACGTCATCAATCGTCAAACCAGGGCGACCAGCGGTAATGTTGTCCTTGACTGTTCCACGAAACAGGAAGTTGTCCTGAAGAACCACCCCGAAAGAACGGCGAAGATGAGTCAGGTTGATTTCGCGAAGATCAACACCATCAAGGCGCAGATAACCGGTATAATTACGACTTACACCCTGAAGAAGGCGCGTGACTGTAGACTTTCCGGAGCCTGAACGTCCGACAAGCCCAAGCATGGTGCCTGCCGGGATGTCGAAATTGACATTGTTCAGAGCTTTGGTCGTCGAGCCGGGATATGAAAAATTCACATCCATAAACGTCAGGGCGCCCTTGATACGTGGTCGCATTCCGGTGGTCAGGGCCTTGGTCTCAGTCGGCTGGTTGAGGACCATTCCAGCCTCGGCAAGGGAAACCATGACTTCGTTAAACGATTCCGTAAGCTTGGCCAGTCCAACAAGTGGGGAAGCAACCCTACCACCCAGCATCATGAAGGCGGCGAGTGCACCCGCCTGCATAGTACTTGAGTTCGTCAGAATCAGATAAGCACCAACCAGGATAACACCACGGTTGATAAACATGTCGAAAGGCATGACAAGCGTTGTGGGCCAGTTCGACATTCGACCAGCGGCAAGCTTCCAGCGCACGACCTCTGCCGTTCTCTCATCCCACTCTTCACGGCGTGTTGGCTCCAGTGCAAGCGTCTTGACCGTACGAATACCAGCGACGGTCTCGTAGAGGATCGATCCGCGGCTCATCTCCGCACGCACCTGTCTGCCCATCACACGTGTGACTGCAGGCAGAAAGATTACGACAATCAAACCGATGCAACCTGCGCCAGCCAACGTCATCCAAGCCATTGTAGAGCTTAAAAGAAACAGAATTGGCAGAATGACAACCAGCGTGAACATATCCAGCATGGTCGTCAGCAATTGCCCAGTCAGAAAGTCGCGAACCTTAAAGATGGCCATGAAGCGACCAAGGATTTCGCCCGTCTGCTGACGTTCGTAAAACTCAAGTGGCAGCGCAAGCAGACGATTGAACGCGTGCAGCGACATTCGGGCATCGAGACGTGTCGACAGAACAAGCGTTAATTCACGACGACCGTAAGTCAGGAGAATTTCGTAGAATGCCAGGATGATCACGAAGCCGGAAAGAGAGACCAGCGTCGCCATCGAGTGGTAACTGACCACGCGATCCAGCACCTGCATAACGATCAGCGGCGGAAAAATCTGGAGAACGCTGAGCACCAGTGAAGAAAAGGCAATATCGCGTAGAAGCTTTTTTTCTCGCAACACCATCTTCGCAAACCAGAGCAGATCAAAACGTGCATCTGCTTCTGATTCATCGCGGCGACGCTTCACCAGAAGCACATCACCCGTCCAGACCTGAGAAAGCCTCAGTTCATCTACTGGAACGGGGGCATCTCCCTCACCGCCCATCGGATCCCTAAGCCAGACGACACCGCGCTCAGGGTCTGCACTGACCATAAGCCCGGCAGACCCATCCCGGAACATCAGAACGACTGGCGGCGTATTCTGCAAACGCACGAGATAGCGCCATCGCAGGCGCATGCCCTTTGCCACTGCACCCTGTTCGTTCAGCCATCGCGCCAGAGACGCAGGTGAAGGAGAATCCTCCCCTGGCTCGGCAGCAAAATCGCGGATGTCGAGTTCAAGCCCATGGAAACGGGCAGCGGCCATTGTCGCATAGAGTCTTATGACCGCCGGGCTGACTTTGCCTCCTGGGCCAGACACGCGCTGGGTTTGCTCCACGAAATGTCCTTAATATTTTGTTGCCCAACATCCCTGCCCCGAAGGCCAGACACATTCGTCCACTACCAATACAAATAGAGAAGACTATCTTTTCCGTCACCACCTGCAAGAAGGGTAAAGGAAATTTCTTTTCGTTCCCATAAGCTATCGGAACCCATCATTGCTTTATCAATAACGATAAACTGATTCCGGGGTCGTATTTTCAGCAAGAATTTCCAGACGAAACCGGGCCTTTACGAGAACATCTTCCTTTAATGTTTGCCAATAATTGTCCAACTGCTCCGCTGGAACAAGAAGCAGCACATTCGTAAATTTCACTCCATTTCCCAGAAGGCGACTCTGTGCGATGCGGCCAAGCTCTTCAGCAACTGGAGAGCGGCAACACACACATCCTTTCAGGTGCCGTTGTGAGAACGGAGAAGGCGCAGGCAGGACTTTTGTAGCAGCCCAACCCACCTCAGATGAGACCGCCTCAAACACCAGCAAATACGTCTCTGCCCGAACTTCTGCATCCCATTCAGGAAGATCCGAAGCGATCCTTAGTAAAGGCTGAAGTGGTGAACGCAGCATCGGACGACCTTCGTCAGGATAGCTCGGCCCCAACTTCCGCTGCCCCAACAATACGACGGGGACGTCCATAACGGCTGGCAATAGCCACCCCCGCCATGACGATGACACCTCCAAGAAACGTGCGGAAACCGGGCACTTCACCCACCAGAATGAACGCCAGGACAAACGTTACGGGAGGGAGAAGATACAGGAAGGCTGCACCACGTGCCGCCCCCATATGCCCAATGACGAATGCCCATGCCGCATATCCGATGGCAGCAGGGAAAACACCAAGCTCCAGAACGGCCAGGCTGGTCGCTGTCGATCCATGGGCAACGCTTACAAGTCCCTGCGGCAGCCATGGCACCAGGAAAACTGCGCCGGCTACGAGGATGCATGCAATACTGGGCAACGCCCCATAACGTTGGATCAAAGATTTTTGCAGGATCGTATACGTCGCACCACAGACAGCCGCACCAAAGACCAGTGTTGCCCCTGACCCCAGGGCCACCCCGCCCGACTGCCCTTCAGCAATCAGCGCCACTCCTGCAAAACTGATGACGGACCCAAGCCAGCCCCACAGAGGCATTCTCTCGCCCAGAAATATTACTGCCAGGATCGCCGCCATCAGGGGGGCCGCACTGATCAACAGACTGGCAGCCCCAGATGACACCGTAACCTCACCGCAATTGAACAGGATATTGTAAAACGAGATACCGATCAGACCACACGCCAGAACCCGAGGCATATCCCTCAAGGCGGGAAGAACCGGACGCTTCCATATAATCCACAATACCGCCAGAACCGCCGCAACAGCGTATCGCACGGCCGCCAGTGGCACAGGTGCCAGTTCATGGAGCGCAATCCGCACAACAGGATAGGCACTGGCCCAGGACACAATGGCTATAGCCACGAAAAAAGGAAGAAAACGACCGGCACCATTTGTCATGTCTTCCGCTTAGCAGAACGTGCACAGGGGGCTCAATCAAAATGGATACAGAGACGTAAGCGGGCGCAAAGCTCAGGGTTTGCTTCCCTCCTCGCCACACCTTTATAGTATGTGTCCGACATCATGCGCCGTTCTGGCTGTGGCCGTCCTGTTTTCCCGCTGTTTTTCTCTCGAGAACCCTGCCCCATGTCTTCACGCCCCCATCTGCTTGATGCTCTCTCCGATCAGGTCCTGCTGTGTGACGGCGGTATGGGATCGCGCGTCCAGATGCTCGATCTTGAAGTCGAACGGGACTACTGGGGCCAGGAAAACTGCACCGAAATCCTGAACCTTTCACGGCCTGAGCTCGTCCGCGAAATTCATCGCGGTTACTTCGAAGCTGGCGCAGACATGGTGGAGACGAACACATTTGGCGGCTCGATACTGACGCTTGCTGAATTTGATCTCCAGGACCGTACCCGCGAGATCAACCGCATTGCCGCAGGCCTTGCCCGCGAAGCCGCAGAAACCTTCTCTGATGACCGCCACCGTTACGTCATGGGTTCGATCGGACCGGGCACGAAACTGCCAACGCTTGGCAACGTGGATTACGATACCCTCGAAGCCGCAATAACCGAACAGTGCCGTGGCCTGATTGACGGCGGCGTGGACGGTTTTCTGATCGAGACATGTCAGGATACCCTCCAGATCAAAGCTGCTGTCAACGCAGCCAAACTGGCGCGGATCGAGCTGGGATCGGATGCACCGATCTTCGTTCAGGTCACCGTCGAAACAACCGGCACGCTCCTTGTCGGCCCTGACATTGCTGCCGCAGCCACTGCAATTCATGCCCTTGATGTCCCCTCGCTAGGCCTCAACTGTGCGACAGGCCCTCAGGAAATGGCGGAGCACGTGCGCTGGTTGTCTGAGAACTGGCCTGGCCTGATCTCGATTCAGCCCAATGCCGGCCTGCCAGAACTCGTGGACGGCTCGACTTTCTACCCTCTCAGTCCGGATGAGATGGCCGTCTGGATGGAGCGTTTCATCATTGAAGATGGGCTAAACCTGATCGGCGGCTGCTGCGGCACTTCCACGCCGCATATTCAGGGACTGGACGCCATGCTGCGCCGCCGTGGAGGGGCCAGACTTCGTCCCGCACCGGTCTCACGCAAACCTGTCTGGATTCCTTCCGTATCCAGCCTCTACAGCCAGACCCCCTTGCGACAGGAAAATAGCTATTTCTCCATCGGCGAGCGTTGCAACGCCAATGGCTCAAAGAAGTGGCGTGAGCTTCAAGAAGCGGGGGACTGGGATGGGTGCGTTGCAGTCGGGCGCGAACAGGCCGCAGAAGGCTCCAACTCCCTCGATGTCTGCACGGCTTTCGTTGGGCGTGACGAAGTCGCAGAAATGAGCGAAGTGATCACGCGCTTCACCTCGTCGGTAAACGCCCCACTGGTGATCGATTCCACCGAAACCCCGGTCATTGAAGCAGCACTGAAGCTGCACGGCGGTAAGCCCATCATCAACTCGATCAATTTCGAGGACGGTGAACAGCACGCCCACGATCGCATGAAGCTGGCCAAAAAATTTGGTGCGGCCATGATCGCGCTCACCATCGACGAGGTCGGCATGGCCAAAATGCCGGAGGACAAACTGCGGATTGCGGAGCGCTTGGTAGATTTCGCTTGCAACCAGTACGGCCTGCCCCAGTCCGATCTGATGATTGACCCGCTGACCTTCACCATCGCTACAGGCATGGAAGATGACCGAAAGCTGGGAGCATGGACCCTTGAAGGCATTCGCCTAATCCGGGAGAAATTTCCCGATATCCAGATTATTCTCGGCCTTTCAAACATCTCCTTCGGCCTCAATCCAGCAGCACGCGCCGTTCTGAACTCGGTATTCCTGGACCACGCCGTCAAGGCAGGCATGACAGGCGCCATCGTCCACGTCTCCAAGATCCGACCACTGCATCTGATTGCTGCGGAAGAAGTGAAGGTTGCGGAAGACCTGATCTACGACCGCCGCACGCCGGATTATGACCCTCTCCAGAAACTTCTAGAGCTTTTTGCCGGACGCAAGGCTGCAGACGCCGTCAAGAAGCGTCGCGCCGAAACCCCGGCAGAGCGCCTCAAAGAACGGATCGTAGATGGCGAGCGCAAGGGGATCGAAGAAGATCTCGAAGCGGCCATGAAAGAAATGACCGCTCTAGACATCATCAACAACGTCCTGCTGGACGGCATGAAGGTGGTGGGAGAACTCTTTGGCTCGGGCAAGATGCAGCTTCCGTTTGTCCTTCAGTCCGCCGAAACGATGAAGACTGCCGTGGCCTGGCTGGAACCGCACATGGAGCGCGTGGAAGGCCAACATCGCGGCACCATGGTGCTTGCGACCGTCAAAGGCGACGTCCATGATATTGGCAAAAATCTTGTCGATATCATCCTGACGAATAACGGCTATCAGGTCATCAATCTTGGCATCAAGGTGCCTCTGGCTGACATGATCGCCGCTGCCAAAGAGCATAATGCACATGCCATCGGCATGTCGGGCCTTCTGGTAAAATCCACCGTCATCATGCGCGAAAACCTTGAAGAGATGAAGCGGCAGGGCATCGACCTTCCCGTTATTCTTGGCGGCGCAGCACTCACGAGAAATTATGTCGAGGAGGAGTGCGCGCGCGCCTATGGGGGTGGGGAACCGGGGCGCGTGGCCTATGCCCGAGACGCGTTCGATGGGTTGTCCCTGATGGACAAGGTAGCGCATCAGGGCTTTGATGATTACCTGACAGCGATCCAGACAAAACGCGCAGGCAAATCGGGACGCAAGAATGCGCGTGCGCCCGAAATTGCTGAAACACGCGGGTTCGAGCCGATTGATCCAGCAGCAGCACGGGAACGCCGGGCACGTATCGCCGGCACCATCACACCCCCGACGCCACCTTTCTGGGGACCGCGCCTTGTGGAATCAGTTCCCAGCGCCGTACTGCCATTTCTGAACGAACGTTCTCTATATCAGTTCCAGTGGGGCTTCCGGAAACAGGGGCGCTCTTTGGAAGAGTTCATGGAATACGCAAAGACAGAACTTCGACCTGTTCTGAAGCGTATGCTGGCCCTAAACGCAGAGCAAGATATTCTTCGCCCTCAGGCACTCTACGGCTACTGGAAAGCCGCAGGTGACGGAAACGACCTCGTGCTTTTCGAAGAAGACGGAACAACCGAGGCCGCACGTTTCACACTTCCGCGCCAACCAAAGGAAGACGGCGAATGCATCGCCGATTTCGTACGCGACATTAATGATGATGTGCGAGATGTTGTGGGTCTGCAAATTGTCACCGTCGGACAAAAAGCATCAGACCTTGCCCGGGAGTGGTTCGAAGAGAACCGCTATCAGGACTATCTGTATCTCCATGGGCTTTCCGTCGAAATGGCGGAAGCCATGGCGGAATATACGCACAAGCGTATTCGTGCCGAACTTGGCTATGCTGCGGAAGACGACCGCGACATGGAAAAAATGCTGAGCCAGTCCTATCGGGGTTCGCGCTATTCGTTCGGCTACCCTGCCTGCCCACGCCTTGAAGATCAGGAGCCAATCCTGCGCCTCCTCGGCGCCGAGCGCATCGGCGTCTCACTTTCGGACGGCTATCAGCTCCACCCGGAACAATCGACTTCCGCACTGGTAATTCTCAACCCCCGTGCAAAGTACTTCACGGTCTGAATAGCTGGATTTCAGACAGTTGCGGCCGGGTTTGCCTGTGCCGCAACGAGCGTGACCAACCGGTACTCAGTAGAGATCTCGGAAATCAGCGTGATCTGCTCAAAATGCTGAACCCCATCCTGAAAGTGATGAAAGCAGCGCGCGCCACCCTCTTTCGGCATTACGGTCTGAGTATCCCATATTCTGGAAAAATCCGGACTGGCCTCTCTGAGGGAACTCACGAACCCACCTAGGTTTCTCTCATTGGGAATATGCGCACTGTCCGCACGGAATTCGGCGACTACCCGCTGCGCGCTATCCGCCCAGTTATGCAAAAAATGACGCGCTGCAGGATCCAGGAAAACATAATGCAGCAAATTGGCACCGCTCTCTCCAATCCATGATCCAAAAAGCCTGACAGCCGCGACATTGGCAGCACGAACGTGCCACAGCGCGTCCATGACATATGCCGGGCTCTGCACGAGAGAAGGCAACGCCAACAATGAAGCAGGAGCGACGTCCGACACTGGAGATATGGTCTGCGGATCTTTCTGGCAGACAAGCTCAAACAAATACGCACGTTCAGCCGCGGAAAGACGCAGGGCGCCCGCCATCCGTGAAAGCGTTGCGCTGGAACAGGAGACGTCCCGGCCCTGCTCCAGCCACGTATACCATGTCGTGCTTATCCCGCAGAGCTGCGCAGCTTCCTCTCGCCTGAGCCCGACCGTCCGACGTCGACCTGGCATCGGATAAAGTCCCGCCTCCGCTGGTGTCATTGCTTCACGGCGAGCGCGCAGGAAAGCACCGAATGCGCGGCGGGAGTCAGAAGGAACGGTCATGATGGCATTAATTATACCAGTATAAAATTAGATCTTATACACGTTTTCTTTTCGCATCACCGTGCCTCCAGATTTCCTCAGCGGAGCACAACAATGTCTACAGATACCCAGACCTATGCATCACAGCACTATGGCCCACTTGCTAACGATTACGTCCAGAGCACCGTCCACAGCAGCGGCATAGATCTCGACCTGATCGAACATCATATCGCCGGACGGGGATTAGGAACGGTTCTGGATCTTGGCTGCGGGGGCGGCCATGTCAGCTATCGCGCAGCGCCATTGGTAAGGGGTGTTGTCGCTTGTGACATCACACAAACCATGCTGGATGCTGTCCATGTAGAAGCGCAAAAACGAGGCCCGCGGAACATTACAACCTGTCAGGCAGCAGCCGAAAAGCTTCCCTTTCCCACCGCCAGTTTTGATGCCGTTCTCTGCAGGTTCACCGCCCATCACTGGCTCGATCTGGAGGCAGGTCTGCGCGAAGCCCGCCGCGTTCTGAAGCCGGATCATCCAGCCATTTTTGTGGATGTCACAGCCCCAGCCAACACTCTTGCAGACAGCTGGCTACAAACGATCGAACTCCTGAGAGACCTGTCCCATGTCCGCGATTACAGCGTGCATGAATGGGTATCCGCCCTGGAGCGCACAGGATTCAGTCTTTCAGGGATTAAACATCACATCTTACAAATGCAGTTGGAGGGATCGAAGAACGCTTAATTGATGTGCTTTTCCGGTAATTTCTGGGTTTTAGCGATTTAATTGACGGTTCTTTGGTTGGCTTTTGATCTGCGTTTTGAGCGGATCGAGGGGTTCCCTC
>Ga0157362_1000639_pt1 | contig 12514 bp, 9 predicted proteins | sample AttlaeALBM3_FD_111480 | JGI IMG/M metagenome (GOLD analysis project Ga0157362, IMG submission 111480) | Fungus gardens microbial communities from leaf cutter ant in Ribeirão Preto, State of São Paulo, Brazil - Atta laevigata ALBM3 | ecosystem: Host-associated > Fungi > Mycelium > Unclassified ... | reverse complement strand
TAGAGCAACAGAGAGGGATGATGATGGGGGGTATGATGCTTGAGTTCCCTTCTGCGCCCTAGAGTATTTTATTATGATTACAAAGCAAAGAAACAACAAAGAAAGTGAGACAAGGAAAACCTCTGAATTTCCAATTCTAGCAAGACCGTAATGATGGTACGGCACTCCTCCCAGACACTGACTAACCGCTCCCGAATACCCTAATCCTACTCCAGCAACTCTTCCTCGCACAATGGTCGGGTCTTGAGCGTCTTGATGACCCGTAGACAGAGACGGCGGTCTTGAGCTGTCTTGTTCTCGCACGCATTGTCTTCATCTACTCTCTTTACTACTCCTCTTCTCAGCTTCCCAGTCCTTCCTCCTACTTCTATGGTTCACTCCTCCTTCTTTTACCCTCCGGTTTTCTTCTACTGCCACTGCGAGGCAACATTGCGACGGTGTGACCTTCTTGATACCGCTATAATTAGCCATCAGTGACGATGGCCCAACTCTGATCGTAACTGTTCCTTAAATAGCCTCTCCAACGGCCGCGGCATGATGTCGCTCAACTCGCATAGTCCTCCCTAAGTTTGTTTCCATCCTCGAGAGCACTTCTAGAAGGGAGATCCGTTAGAAATCCAATACGGGGGTGCCTGGGCAAGCGTCTATGAGGCGTATGTAGCGGTGGTCACAGCCGCTACTCTGCTACTCGAGCTAGATACTGAAGTCCACGACTAGGCGTCTAGAGGAACGTTTCTGGGGGGCCGAGCTCGTCTCTTGAGCTGGTTATTCCTTCAATTAAGGTTTGGAATGTCACTTAATTGGCCTAAAAGTTTGTATGGCGTAACAACGGCTAAAAAACTCAACCGTTGCCAAGCCCGTTGGTCTCTGTACTTGGCTCGCTTCGACTTCAAGTTGATTCATCGCCCAGGACGCTCCATGGGGAAGCCAGATGCTTTATCGTGGAGACCGGACTATGGCAAAGGAACTTCCGACAACGAAGACGTAGTCCTTCTATGACCGGAGCTCATAGCGGTCTGAGCCCTCAAAGGACTTCACCTGGAAGGACCGGAGCGAGACATGCTTAGAGAAATCCGCCAAGGGAACCAGAAAGGCGACTAGGAAGAGCCCGTAGCAAAGGCAGCAAGAGAACTCCGACAAACATCGAGTAAGACGGTCCGCTCCGCGGAATGGTCGGAAGACAATGGACTACTCCGGTTCAGAGGCAAGATCTACGTCCCCCAGAATTCAGACTTACGGAGGCAGATAGTCTCGCTGTGTCATGATACGAAGGTCGCTGGACATCCTGGACGCTGGAAAATGCTGGAGTTGGTATCTAGGAACTACTGGTGGCCTCAAATGTCTAGGTATATTGGGCAATATGTCAGCACCTGTGACCTCTGCCTTAGAACAAAACCGATAAGGCAGGCTCTGGTAGGCGAACTGCACCCTCTCCGGATCCCGGACTCGCGATGGGATATGCTTAGTGTGGATTTCATAGTGGAACTCCCCCTCTTCTCTGGACATGATGCAGTAATGACAGTGGTAGACTCGGTGTCGAAACGAGCACACTTCATTCCGACATACACAATGGTGACAGTGGAAGGAGCAGCCCGACTTTTCTTACATCAAGTCTGGAAACTCTATGGCCTTCCGAAGTATGTAGTCTCGGACTGTGGACCTCAGTTCGTCGCTCGTTTCACCAAAGAGCTTTACCGACTCCTAGGAATAAAGTTGGCGTCTTCTACAGCTTGGCACCCTCAAACCGACAGGCAGACGGAGCGCGTCAACCAGGAGTTGGACCAGTACCTCTGGCTATTTGTAAACGAGCAGCAAGACGATTGGTACAACCTCTTACCCATGGCAGAGTTTCAGCACAACAACCACTCCACTACCCAGCAGCCTCCGTTCCTACTTGACACCGGACGCGTTCCTCGCATGGGCTTTGAACCCCGACAGAACCACTCCGACTTGGAAACGGTCAACGAGTTCACGGAGAGGATGAGGGCGGCAATTGACAAAGCCAAATTCGCAATCCGCAAAGCACAGGATGACATGAAGAGGTATTACAACCGACAAAGAACTCCGGCTCCAGTGTTCAAACCTGGCGACAAAGTCTTCCTCAACGCATCAGACATCCGGACTACGCGCCCTTCGCAGAAATTCTCTTATTGACGACTCGGCCCTTTCGTAGTAGAATGGCGGATCGGACCTATGGCCTATCGCTTGAGACTGCCACATGGGATGAAGCAACTCCATCCAGTGTTCAACGTAGTGAAGCTTACTCCAGCCCCAGACAACCCGATTACAGGACACAAGATGGAGGACCACCCACCGCCCGTAGTCATCGACGGAGAACTGGAGTGGGAAGTAGAGGAAATACTTGACAGTCGTTGGCACCAGAGAAGATTCCAGTACCTCATTAAGTGGAAGGGATACGGCCATGAACACAATTCTTGGGAGTCCGCTTCCGAAGTTTCCGCACCAGAACTCACAGCGGAGTTCCATCGCAAACATCCCAGAGCTCCGAGACATGTCTGACGCGCAGAGTTCAACAACATTTTTCATTCTGAGTCCATTTCTCCGAGACGTAGCAATCTTGAAGGGGGGGTGAATGTAAGGGGACACTTCCATTTCCACCCCTGAACACCATGACACCACTCCAGAGCTATCTTAGCCTGTTTACTAGTGACACTTAAACACACTAGTTTAGCTCCGATCATGCTAACCCTGATACTAAGGGATGTATATAATGTAGAGTATTCCTCCAGGAGCCTTATCCTATTCTCTGAGGATTCTCCTGGAGGTGAGTTGTATCATAAACACTAACTGTAATACTAACTGAGGATTCTCCTGGAGTCTTGTGCCCAGTCGCCCTTACAAAAACTCTAAATGCTCATGTTGAGCTCTCTAATACTACTTCCAATGTTATACACTGCAGTAAGCGGTTCAAGTACAACAAGTCCGCTCTTGGTTCTATTAGGCGTACTGTCGATGCTCTCATTGACCCTGTAGTATGTTCTCTCTCTTCTAATTCTCTTATATTTTTGGTTCTGATCTGCTGTTTCCAGTGTGTCTATCTAGATCAGCTAGCTTGAGACCCTGCTGCCTTAGTATCACAAATGGTCACTTACTATTTGTGATAGGTGCTTTGATACTTTAAAGAGTTCAAAAATGCAAAGTAAGGCAAGTGACAAAAGATATTGTTAAGTCTAAGGTCGAATCCTCAGACTATGAGTCTTTATATACATAAAAGTGATGGTCTGTGCACTAGGACAGATCATCACATGCTACTGCCTATTGTTCTACATATGGTAGTGCCTTTGTGCTAGAAATAATGATAACTTAACTGTAAGGGTGCACTTAGAGGCGCACCAGAACATACTCAAATATAGTAGACGAGGAATCTTAAGTCAGAGCGATGGATGGCCCAGGAGCTCAAACTATTGTTGAGGTAAGGTATTCTACCATACATCACTAGCTACTTATACTAGACTAGCCAGTCCATGTGCCAGTTACTATGGCCATGTGCATCTGGACAATAATAACTATACTACCAGATATAGCTATGTAGTACTATGATGGAGATCCAAACTAGGGGGAAGGGAACTATAGACCGCGGACTTACGAAGATCTGTGGAAACACTAGCACATGCGAACCCTACCAAGTATATCTAAGTGTTCTCAGGGTTGTCCCCTTATATTAACCATATGGAGGCTGTCCTTTGTTCTAAGAAAAGGACTGATGACTATCTATGGATAATTAATGAAGTCTATATGCAAACATTGAGGTCTTTATATCTCCACTAATATTAATTGCCTTGGCATTGTTTTAGGCTCATTCTGAGCAGTATGAAGAGGGCTTTTCTGATGCCCAAAATTGAAGCTTAGATCGTGGCGGTTTCCGAGATATTGGTGATTTAATAAACAGTACCATGGTGGTTACCAGTTGATCTGCCTAATATCTCGGCCAATACTGATTGCTTCAACATGTAACTGGTATCAATCAAAAGGTCTTTTCAAGGGCTTTTTGTAGTTGTTAAGACTGTGAGAATCATTAAAGAATTGATGAAGATATGGCTAAATGAAGTTTGTGACACTTAGCTAGAAACAATTATCTTTACCTCTTGGTTACTGCTCAACATACCTATGAACTCTTCTGTTATGAGCACAATCTGACTTATGTCTTTTCAGCTGCTTATAAACAGATCCAGACTTTCTTGGCTCAGCATGATAAGCCACCTGTGTCCGTCTTTCTATTTTTATATTATTATATCTATCTCTTGAGCTTTGGTTTAGTGCTGCTAAGCATCCTGCTCCAGACAAGACTTCTTTTGAAGCTACCCCTTCTAAGGTACGCTCCATTCTTTTTTTTTTTTTTTGCAATCCTGGTTATTTATATCCAGCATTTCTTTATTCAGAGCCTCCTCTTCCCTGCTGCTGCTACCAATGGCCACACTGATGATAAACACGAGGTCGAGTTAGTTATGCTTGCCTCTGAGAACAATGTCCCCTTGGGCCTTCTTTCTTATAACTCTGGTCCTGTATGTCTCTGTATTATCTCTTTTAATATTGTTTTTCTTATTATTTCTGTTGCTAGGGTCCTATGTAGGTGGACGATGATATGAGTACTGTGTCTTCTAAGCTGACGCCTGCTCCCACATCTGGTTTGTCTGCTCCTCTCTACAAGGTTCTTAAGTTTCCCTGTTTTATTATTGAGTCTCCTAAACCTGAGGAATTCCAGACTAAGGTAGGCTCTTTGCCTCTATATCTGATGGCTTCTCTCTTTAAATGTCTCTCTTTCTAGACTGCTAATCCTTGTGGCACTGTTGAGATGATCAGTCAAGGTAAGCTACATCTATTTCTCACTCTCTGTTTTGGTTCTAATCTGTCTCTCTATTCTGTTCCACTTTATCTCGTGATTTTTAGCTCAAACTTCCTTTGAGGCTATCCTTGAGCTCTATCAATCTGGCTTGGGTTTGCACACTGACATCTACTACATGATTGGCTTAAATGCCCTCAATGTAACTTTTGCTATGGCCAGTAATCACATTCTTCAATCTATCTGAGACCTTGAATTCACAACCAAGTTGTACCGCAATGCCATGTCAGAATTTGAGCATATCTATCAAGTCTAGAAGAATAAGAGGTCTCGTCCTTCTGAGAAATACTAGATAGTTCTTTCTCTGTTCTATTCTGTTTTTCTCTCCAGTATTCTTGCTTCTAATATATCATGTTTCTGTGGTTCCTTCTATTCCTGGTGGCTCATCCAATTCTGAAGTATTCATCTTCTCCTCGAGAAGACGGATACTTTTCTTTGGTGCATCTAGAAGCTGCTTGACTTCTTTAGTATATGAGATCTCTCTCCTTGTGAGGTAAGGTATGACTCTAAAAGCCACTATCTTATTCTGCCATATGGCTCTATCTGTAAGAGAACCACTCAGAGGCAATCACCCTTGAAGCTAGTGGATAGTCCCAGAAGCTAAGTTGAGATTCAAGTGAAGTATATCTACGACAGCTTGCTAGTATATATACTTCTACACTAGACAATCACATGCACTATCACATGGACGCATGGATCAGTAATCACAATGTCCTATATTTAGATAAGAAAATATCATACCACATAACACAGACAGAGAGAAGACGGGAATGATAGGAATGCGTACACATACTGTCACTAGGCCACTAATAGAACAGACCCTCAATACTGACTAAGCATCATCCTAGATATCCCCTTACACTATCTGGTTCTGCCAATATAAAGGCTCCTCCTCTAAGGCATCTAATTACCACTATGGGTCCTAAATAGCGAGGCTTCATCTTTCTGTTTGCCAAGAGCTCAATGGCTGAGTTCTTGACCAGCACTAAGCTTTCCGGTTTTAAGTTAACTTCTTTTATCTTATGCTGGAGGTCACTTTCAAGTTGAAGCGTCCTCTGTATCTTTTCTCTTGAGACTCTCTGTCTCATCTCCTCTATGTGTTCTATGTGCTTAGCCAAGGCTAAAGCTTGCAATCTTATCAATTCTATGCTCAAGACCATTCTCTCTAAATACTTTACTAGCCATGTGGCCTCTACCACATCCAGGGGTATCGTCGGGTATGATCCTGTTACCATAAAATATAGCAAACATCTAGTTCCTTTTCTCACTATTATTCTGTCTGTCCATGTTATATGAGGTAGATGCCAGAACTATTTCTTGACCTCTCCTTTTGTAGCTTTTTAGAGCATCTGTCTTAGGTCCCAATGTGGTCTCTCAACTGCACCATTTGCCTGCAAATTATAAGAAGAGATAGTCACTTCTTTTATCTTGTATTTCTCTTCTAGTCATGTTACGGCCTTCTTAAATGGTGCTCTATTATCGGTAACAATCTTTACCAGACTGCCCCATCTGCAAATTATATTCTCAAAAAGCTATTGTCCTATGGCTCTTGCATTTTCTTGTCTTAGTGCTTTTGCTTCCATCCAAGATAATAACCCACATCTACTGTGAACTATGTACTTGCACCCATTTGACAGAGGACACATATGGACAGTATCTGCATGCAGTACTTGAAATATTGATGGTGTGTGAGTTACTACTGGTGGCATCTCAAACACTATCCTCTGTCTGATCTGGTATAGATGACACGACTTAACATACCAAATCACATCCTCTTCTATCTCTGGCCACCAGAAGTGCTGCTGTAGCATCCTGCTTGTCGCATATGCTCCTCAGTGTCCCATCTCGTTGTAACACGCTTTAAGCAGTTGTATTCTCTCTGATATTCCAATAACCAGTTAGAGATTACCTCTGCCGGCGTTCTTTCTATAAAGTTTCCTATCTTCTTTATCTAGCCAGTAGTGTGATGCTTGCTGCACAAATCTAGCTTGGTCTGTGGTCATGACCCCTAGTTCCGACAGATCTTTAGTTATCAAGTATCTTTTGATCTTGGACAACATTTCTTCTTGATACTTTATGTGGTCACTATACCAATTATTGTCATAGTTCCCTAGCTTTTTCTCCTCAGAATTATCTCCTGAGTTCTCATTATTCTCGTCTTCCACAGGCTTCATAACTTCTGCAAAAATCTCTCTCGAGTTCTCTGGCCCATTTTTAACTCTTGCTTCTGACCTCCCTAAAGTCATTAAGGGGTCGTCTAATACAATTCCTGTCATGACTTGGCAAAATGGCTAAGTCAATATTTATATTTCTTTTCATTTTCATTTCTTTTATTTTCTGATTATTGTTTTTCTTTTTATTTTATTTTATTTTATTTTTCTCATCAATGGACGCACAAGAGGAAAGTGACTCATAAGAAAGTGTGGGATAAAAGGAAGGGTCAGGGTTACTCTTCATGTATAAATAGTATACAGAATCTAATGGAAACTCAATCGAGTTCTCTTTGTCAAATGCTGAACAAAGGGACAGTTGGCTTTATTTCAGCACTGGAGTTTAGCTCACTGACAATTCTATGATAAAATCCCTCTCTTAAGTCAATCTCCTCATAGAACTCTTCTAATCTCAAAGGGTCATCCCCTGTGGGATTCTCTTTTCTAATAGCAATGTCTTTACCCCTGTCTTTTGATCTATCTTTAAAAACTTCAGGTACTGGATCTCCAGGATACCATTTCCTTCTTGAGAGTCCATCCAGTCCAAAAGTCTTTCCTTTCTTATGAACTAATTCAAAGAAAAAGTTTGTTCTGATATAGTCCACCCAGCAATTGATTGTCACATTGGGTATCTGTAAGGGGACATCTAGGGTGATGCTTAGTAAGTTCTGAGGGTCTGAATCTATTAGTGGCCCATTGATAAATCATGTATCGCATTTCCATCGTTCCTTAACTTCTCTTGCCTATATCATGTAGTATGATGTCTTCTATCTATTATTAGGACTATTGTGATTACTGATCCATGTGCATGTGACTGCCCATGTGATCATCTGGTGTAGTATATATACTAGCAATGTGTCATAGATCTACTTCACTTGAATCTCATCTTAGCTTCTAGGACTATCCAATAGCTTGAAGGGTAATCGCCTCTGAGTAGTTCCCTTACAGCATCTTTCTTGGATTATTTAGCATCCCAGCTAAATACTTGGCATCTGTCTTTACTATAAAGTTCCGACATTCCCGGAACAGATATACTTCCTGCTTAAGAGCCCATCTAAGACCATATAGCTCTCTCTTGGATTGCAAATATCTTTGCTGCCTCTCGTCCATAAGGAGTGAATTGAACTTAATGTAGTATATACACATTGGTTCCTTCTCATCTCTTTGATATACATAATATCTAACTGTTCCCCACAAAGTATCCACTACTAGTACCAATGGTTGCTCGCTAGGGAACTTCGGATTCCTGGTATGAAAACATGGTTCAATCAATATTTTCAAAGCTGATTGTGCTTTCTCTTGTACAGGACCCTACTCGAAGGTCACATCTTTCTTTATAACTTCATACAAAGGTGAGGCCACCATTACAAAGTTTGGGATATGGTTACAATATTGTACTACCATTCCCAAAAAGGCTTTTATGTTGGTGGTGTCCTTGTAAGGCCCCCAATGCATTATCTTGTCTATTGCATCCCTTGTAGGCTTTCTTCCCTTATAAGAACAATTGAAGCCCATAATGGTGATGTAGTCTTCACATATCTTTGTCTTGGGGCCTGAGAAAGTTCCTTCAGTATACTTCATTCTCTGTAGTATCCGATTTACATTTTCCATGTGTTTGAAAATAAACTACCTTATCCTGGGGTTCTTTTCTAACACTTCTAAGATGCCTGTAAGAAAGCTAAACTCTAAGCCAGAATAAAGCCAACTGCTCTTTGTTCAGCAATTGACAAAGAGAACTCGATAGAGTTCCTGTTAGATTTGCTATACTATATATACAATTACTATTGTGGCTATGCATCTTGTCTCCCACAGTTCTCATACCCATCAGCTGACTTCTGTGTCACATGCTGTGACTGTAACTATGACTTGTGACTATATATGATGTGACCATTCTGTAACCTTGGTCATTCCTTTGTAACTCTGTGACTGTCATGTGATATTTCCCATGCTCTACCTTAGTAATAATCTAAAAGAAAAGAAAAGAAAAAGAAAAGAAATATAAATATTGACTTAGCTATTTTGCCAAGTTATGATAGTGCTATCTAGCTTCTCATATCTGGTAGTAGTGTTACACTACAAGTGAATTTTCCGCAGAAGATAACATTTGATACACTTTATACCAACAGATTCTCAATTAGAATTTACTCTAGAACCCTTTCTATATCCTCAGAATGTAACACTATATGATAAGTACATTGAGCAGGTGATAATTGACCTAGAGCTCATGTTGAGACCTCGAGAAGCAATTAGGATGAACTGGTATCAGGTTACTAAAAGAGTTACTGAGAGACTATGCTCTAAATCAACTTTGGTATGGACCAACTTAGAAAGATAGTAAACTTATACTCTGGAACCAGTACTGCTCAGATGAAGAACTTAGACTAATAGACTTTGTGCTTGTAAATAAGCATTGATAGCATCATATCAATTATATTTAGATAAATGACCTCTAGGATGCGACTTGGAGATACTAGACATTTATTGAGACTTGCTAATGGCTTAACAAGTAATTAATGAAGTCCAAATTACAAAGCAGCATCAAGAGCATAATAGGAAAAGACAGAAGAATATTCTAGAAGGAAGCATTGATGAAGACATATTACCTTTGATGGGAAGGACTTGGTGAGGGAATGTATCATCACAAAGAAAGGAGAGGGCCACGTCATCAGTAGGAATTTGGGAGGACTTAGGACAGAAAAGAGGTGATGGAATCCCAAAAGTAGCAATAGTTCTCTTTTTACATTTTATTTCTTGAGTTTCAGAGCTTTGTAATATTTTAATATAGTATCCAAAGCCAGATCGCCACCATGCCTTACGGACGGCCGGCTGACACCGACCCCAATGCGTGGTACAAAGCAGCACGGAGGATCAACCAAGTGCGCCTCGCAAATGAAGCCTTCCAGTCCATGTCATGCTCTGCCCCTTTTGCAGCGCTCAAAACCGTCTCCGCCTGACCCCCGCTATTGTCTGTGGCAAGGTTACCTCACGCTCCGCCCCCTCCAGTCACTCCAAAGCCTCTGCCGACCACTCCGTCTATGGGGGTCCCCATGGATGTGGACGTTGCTAGAAAAGCAAGGTCTTTGCCTCCGAGAGGATGCTATCGATGCGGAGATGCAAACCATGTAGTCTGAGATTGTCCCCATCACCTGGACATCCGCCAGCTCACCATGGAGCAGCGGGAGGAGTTGATCGAAGATCTGTTGGCGTTAAAAGATACAGTTCTGATAGAAGAGTCTTGTCCCCCGAAGGAAGAGGATTTTGCGTAGCGCGGCCGGCAATAAGTGCGCCCCAGTCGCCAGTAAATAAGTTCACTGTATTGACTATAGAGGACCCCAATACAATTGACAGTGAACTAGTAGACGCACCACCCCTTGTTCCCCTTGTTTCCGCTCCGCTCCGCAAACCCAAGTGGGAGAGGAGACTACCCAAACTCTTTTTGATCAGTGCTCTAGACGTGCGAGGGACCTCCTTACTCTTGCCAGTGGAAATTGGAACTACGGACACAAGCAAACTCTACTCCGTCGAAGCCCTCCTAGACTCCGGAGCGACTGGAAGCCTCATCGATAGGGATTTTGTCTATTCAAAAGGGATAAACACCCGGACTCTCTCGCATAACATCCCAGTTTTCAATGTTGACGGTTCCCCTAACAAAGCAGGACAAATCTCCGAGGTTGTGGACGTAGTTCTCCGCTACAAGACTTACTCCAAGAGGATGCTCCTGGCCGTCTCCGGACTTGGGAAACAGAGTTTGATCTTGGGCTATGACTGGCTCAAGGACCACAACCCTAGGGTCGACTGGGAAAAAGGAGAAGTCGAGATGACTCGTTGTCCCCTCCAGTGTGAAGGAGGACACACTCTACGGAAGGAACAGACTCGCCAGAAGAGGATTGAACTCCGAGCCCTCCGATCTTGTCGTGACAGACCTACACCCCTGCTTCAAGAAGAATCAGAGTCTGAAGAGGAATCTCCGCAGACGCATCATCCGAGCTGGGAGTTTGAAGACCAATTGTTCCTCACACGTCTTCTTCTAGAGCCTGACCAAGTCGACCTCCAAGCCACAACCACAATGTCTCAGCGTCTCGCAGAAGGAGCCAGACGCAGTGCAGAAGCACAGGCCGCCGCCACTCCATTGCCTGCCTATGTCATGGAGTTTCTATCCGTGTTCGCTAAGGAGGACTTCAACATCCTACCAGAGCACCGCAAATGGGACCACGCAATCGAGCTAACATCCGGAGCGGAACCTAAGTCATTGAAAGTGTACCCATTGTCCCTGTTGGAGCAAGCAGAGTTAGACGCCTTCCTGAAAGAGAACCTCCATACCGAACAAATCCAACCCTCGAAATCCCCTATGGCAGCCCCCGTGTTCTTCATCAAGAAGAAAGATGGTTCGCTCTGTCTAGTCCAAGACTACCATGCTCTGAACGCCATAACTGTTAAGAATAAATATCCTCTCCCCCTCATCTCCGAACTCGTCTCCTAACTCCATGGAGCCTGATATTTCACAAAACTAGATGTCCGCTGGGGTTTCAATAACATACGCATCAAGCCCGGAGATGAGTGGAAGGCAGCCTTCCGCACCAACTGGGGCCTCTTTGAACCCCTCGTAATGTTCTTCAGAATAACCAACAGCCCTGCTACCTTCCAGACTATGATAAATGACGTTTTCAGAACCGTCATAGCAGAAGGGATTGTCGTAGTGTACCTGGACGACATCTTGATCTTTACGAAGACAGAAGAGGAGCACGAACAAGTGGTCTGGAGGGTTTTAGAGATACTGGCGGAACACAAATTATTTCTCCATCCAGAGAAGTGTGAGTTCCATCGGAAGCAGATTGAATACCTCGGACTGGTCATTTCGGAGAACAAGGTCGTGATAGACCCTGTTAAAGTCACCAGAGTCTGCGAGTGGCCCATCCCGGTGTCACGCCAGACAGCTGTTTAGGCAATAAAAGTGACATTGTTTACCATAATAACAAGAATAACCAGCTCGAGAGACGAGTTTAGCCCCCCAAAGATATCCATTAGATGCCCAGTCATGGACTCGAGTATACTGCTTGAGTAGCAGAGTAGTGGCTGTGACCACCACTACAGAAACCTCATAAAGATTATCCAGAGAATTTCATAACAAATTTATAACAGAACTCCCCTCTAGAGTACTCTTGAGAGCAGAAAGGACCTTAGAAGAATGTTTCTATAAGAATGATGTCATATCTTGATGGCAGTGACTTATTTATAACATCTAGGTTACCATCAGAGCAGGGCCATTATTGCTGATGGCTAATTATAGCAAGAACTAGCAAGACGAGCCCTCTCGAGGACCGTATCGCAAACTTAACAGAAGAAGACTGAGGCTCAAAGATGTGATGAGGTATAGAGGAGTAGTAGAAGGACTAGAGAGGTCAGGAAGAGAGGTCAGATAGAGAGATAGAAGAAGAGGTGTTTG
>Ga0157362_1000638_pt1 | contig 12515 bp, 4 predicted proteins | sample AttlaeALBM3_FD_111480 | JGI IMG/M metagenome (GOLD analysis project Ga0157362, IMG submission 111480) | Fungus gardens microbial communities from leaf cutter ant in Ribeirão Preto, State of São Paulo, Brazil - Atta laevigata ALBM3 | ecosystem: Host-associated > Fungi > Mycelium > Unclassified ... | reverse complement strand
TTACAAACCGCGATTTAATCAAATAGTGTTTTTCTTATCTGATTTTATCACTTTTTAAATAGGGAATTAAAGATTAAGAGATTGAATATAGATATAAATAATTATGCAATAAATATGTTCAAAATATAAAGTAACAATAAACATAATTATAAAATTCATGACCGTTACAAAAAAATGTAATTATGTTATTGTTATAATTATCAAAAAAAAGATAATACCGTTATCAAAAAAAAATAACTTGTAACGATAATGGCGTTACAAGTAACACGTTTATATATTTTCATTTCATGATGATAAGTGTGTACGAAGATATACGCGATATTAAATGGAAAGTCCATGCTTTCTCCTCCCATCGAACAGTGATACATAGTACAAATTTGTTTCCCAATCAGGTTAAGTGTTATTGTATTTTAATTAATCACAAAAATTGACACGCAGGGCGCAATTTACACCCCAACGGTTCTGAATATGTATTTTTATTCAAAATCTCCATCGGTGTTTACTGATATATGTTTAGCTTTCCAGTTAAATGAAACAAATTACATTATCATTAGGATATTACTCACATCCCTCTGATATTGTTAAGAGTAAATAACTCATCGTATACATAACGCACGTTAAATAATAAAATATTTTATAAATGGAGTGTAAAATTCATATTGAACAGTGCGTTTCGATTCGACGAAAACCGATAATTTAATAATTCGTATTATGAGATACAACTTCCGGTTTCGATGCATATAAAAGATATTGCATTCCCGCAACGCTCCCAAATATCGCGATACTTTGTGTAACATTATATTAAAAAACTAATAAAACCGTCGAAATCGTGCTTGCTACCAACGGAATACCGATAGGATACCGATATCGTTGAGATACGTGGATTATAGCGGAATTAAAAATCCTTTGTGAAAATCAGTGTGGCCATTGCCTTAACGCACCAGTAACCAGGTGATGGCGTCCTAAAGCCATTGCGCAACGACTACCATTACTTCGTGCACACCGACCGATGCGCGACGCGATGCAACGCGGATGCGGCGCGTCGGACAAAATTGCTGAAACGATCGTAATGGAACGTATGCGGAAAGCGCTACACTTACTCGTTGCATCGTTCGCACGGGGGTGAGTCCAGTGAGTCCCATTTAATTTCGATTTGGCGCGCAGGAGGCACGGGGCGTTACGAAAAAAAGGTTCGAACTCGAAACGTACCATCGTCAGTGAATAACACGTTCGTCGGCGTGCTTTATTCGTTCGCAATAAATGCCATACCTCTTCCACGGCAACTGAACTACATGCTCGCCCGTTATTTTTTCGGATTTGCACGGGCAAGTTTTACTCGTAGGCATTATGTTGTTCGAAACCGTTTGCGGAGTCGTGATCGGTTGATTGCTCGTTCGGTGAAGCATGTATAAAAGATGACAGCCGCACCGATTTACTATTTGATTTTGTAGTTAGCCAGAAAGTAAAACTACAGTTTCCGTCGGACGGAAAATAAAAAGTGCGAGACGAAAACGCGTATGAAGCATTCGATCATGCGGTTATTCGTACTTCTCTCTAGTTTTCACCGAAGTTACTCGATGCACGTTTTTCACTTCATCCAATTTGCGCAACCATATTCTGACTATCGCACTGCAATTAGAAGTAAAAAAAATATATGATCGACGGAGGTTTATATGTTGTTACAGAACCAGAATGTATTGGAAATATCGAGTCATGAGATCGCACCATTTCGATCTGCGTCTCATTTATCATCGATGCTTCGTCCCATTTGACGAAATCGAGAAGTTGTGATGATAGGTCGATCTTCTGACATTCGCTTTTGATGATATTTTACTCGGAAGTAATATTCCACAGGCTCCATAATTCCACGAGATAAGCTTTCGTATCTTCGAGCGATAAGGAGCGCAAGGTTTCGACCAAGGAGGTCTCCGATCTGAGTTGACGCTCGCGGATTTATGGTTCACATATACACAGCAGGATACGATGCTGTATCGCTTTAAGAGTATAGATAAAGGGTAGGAACATAAATCTTTATGGTGGTAGAGGGCCAACGACGAGTGCCCCTCAAAGCGCGGCCGACCGGCTGCCGGCTCGCATGATTTATTTATTTGTCTCTCGTTAAAGTTATCTGCTAGCAAAAGTTTCGCGACTCCTTTTGTCAAGGAGTCGCTCGAACGGTGAACACTCGCCTCGGATACTTCGGCGCCTCAACAGCCGAACAATGCACGAGCGTACAAAGGAGAACTTCGTGCTCGCCTAGTAGCATCGCTCTAGATGAAAATCGAGAGGCGTGAACGCTCCTCGTATCGAACAAGCGTACGCGACATAACATGGCGACTTGTCATTTCGAAACTATTTACACCTCTTTGTGCTCGCAAACTCATATTTTATTATACATGTCTAATTAACGAACGTGCACGAGTGTACATAAATTTCATGTGTAGAAATGTACGACGTTATGTCTAAAATGTTACAATTCTTAAGTTGGTCACAGACCTACCTCACACAAAATGCACCAATTTCTCACTTTTATACTGCACATAGTAAAAAGCAATAAAAAAAATGTTATTCCTCCTATATTTTATATTATAAACACAATTATGAATTAAAGATAATTTCAAAAATTTATACTTTCTCAATTATTTAGGTAATTTTGATTAATTTTGGAAAATGGAATAAAATATGAGTACATATATATATATATATATACAGTAAAACTCCGTTTATCTAAATGTCGGAGGCAAAACAGTTCCAATAATCGAATGGTTCAGATAATAGAGATTCAATGGCTCTCCTCTTTATTAATATTTATTAGTTCTAATAATAAGAGTTAACATTCAGAAAATTCTAAAGTCGAGTACGTTAAGCTCTTATTGCTCAAACTACGAAAAGTTGTAATTGGAATAAGAATTCAACTATGAATTTATATATTTAAAACTAAACACAAACTTATTCTTATAAATGAAGTTCATATAAATTCTATTGTATAATAAATAAAATCAGTAAATTTATATTAATAAATTAATAAACTGTACCATTCTGTTGTTAACTTAATCGTATCTTATTCTGTTGTTCAAAATTCAAAATTATAATGATATATCATAAAAATGAAAATTAATTCATCTCCGAGAAAGCTCTTAAAATCTCTAAATAACTATTACTACTATTACTACTAATAACTATTTCTACATTCTAGAATATTTAGATTATGTGATAATTATATTAATTGTATTAGGAATAGATTATTTCATTTATAAATTGGCTATTAAAAAGAACTGAAATCGTTAATCGAAACGTCTGCACGTTAGTTCAGAACAAATAAAAAAATTTTCTTACGCATCATTAACCGCGTTGGCCATTAACTCTCAGTTGGTTATTTTCTTCTTTTTTTATTAGATTTATCCTCAGAATCATATTTATATTTTTGTTTCTACATTACTACAGTATCAAAAATCTTTACGCTTGAATAAAAATTACATTTCAATCACAAATTGCATAGTGCACTGTTTAATATATCGAGGTATGCGTTTGTACAGTCGATCACTTTAGGCCCAGCTGAGAGAATCCAGAGTAATAACGTTGACGCGTGCAATCCCAGCACGTTTCTTTAATCCGTTCGTCCGTGATACGGATCACGCGACGTGTACGTGCGCGTGCACGTGCTCGGATACACGCGAGCGCGCAGCATTCGATAAAGATGCAAGCGCACGCCGGGAGGGATGAAAGCTCCCGGGATAAAGCTCTCGTTCGCGGGGGATGCGTTGCCGCACTCGTCGTCGTAGCAGCGGCACTATTCGAGCGATATAAGCTTATTTGACTTTGCGGAGGTATAATCCATTCCGCACACTGCGTTCCTTGCGCGTTGAACTGAATATGAGTACACTGCGAAAATCCTCCTCTCCTTCTTTCCTTAGCATTGCTTCCTTCCATATGTAATTTTTTTTTGTAGTTTCGTTTGCACTTGAAACACTCTCGGAGTACCTTTTCGTGTAATCTCGCTCATACTTCTGTAATCATAAAGTCATGATAACTTGAATAACCTGACAACGGTGGACTACGATTTCGACGCAATTTCAGAAAGCAGCGATAATAGGAGACTTTGTGAGCAGACTCGCAAGCCAATTAATTCGACGTGCAAATATTTTCGGTCGCGGAGCATGATCTGCATCATAATCATATTCGATATTAATTTGCGTAATGTATCGACATCATTTGTTTGCGTTACATACGATTTTTCAACGCGGTTAAACCATGTTCAATATTGTCGATATTAGAGCTGATTATTTGCGCCGATCCGGAACGGATATTATTGGCTTCGGGTTCGGACTGATGAAAGTAATCAGCAACTGGAAATTCTTTCGTCAATTGAATAACAATATGCGCATAACATTTACGCTAATAATTAGTAATTTATTGAAATCCATCGTGCATTATTTCTTATGCCTGCAAATATATCGTTTCCTTACATTAAAAATGATATAATTAAAAAATGTGACTTATTACACAAAAAATGTGAGTTACATTGAATGAATTAGATAAATATTATTCTATCAATCAAAAGTAAACTAACTTAACTTTCATTCGTCAAATAATATTTTTTCAAAGATATTCCTTGTACAAGAATATCATTTTGGTAAATAAAAAGGAAAGTCTTCTACAGAGAATATTTAGAATTAAGACAATTTTGATAATTATAATTTGAAGAAAAAATTGTTTTATTTTGAATTTAATCATTTTAGTATATCATGATAAATATAAATGAACTGATGATGTTTCAAGTTCTATCCTTTTTGATAAATTATTCCGGATTCGTTATAATTTGATAGGATATTAAAATTGTTATAGCTCAAAAAGAATGATTTTTTAAATTATTATTTAATTATTTTTTAATTATGTGAAACGAAAATTACATTTAAATATAACATTTAAATTCTAATAATATATTTTTTGCGGATATTATTTGATTAGTCAATAAATTTCTGTCAAGATAAAAAGTAGTTTACATTTTTAAAGTAAGGGAACGATACGTTTTCAGAACGAGTTCATATTGAAGTGATTTCTTGCTTTTTTGTTAATTATTTTTTTTATTAATTACCTCGTATAGATTATTGATCAACCTTGCAGATAGATATTCCATATGTAAATATTCACTTATTCAGTCGATTTCCTCGTCGCACCTCTCAACGAGTCGATATTCTCCATCCTCGTTTTTTCACACCGATAAGAATGAAAGTCGGCGATACTGATTAAGCGATCATCTTTCCAGGCCAGGGGGACTAGGTCGATGTCAAACCGAGTTTGCAATTTATCCTTGTGACACTGAAGCGCATGCCAATGTCACAGTATGCCTATACCTATGCACCGATATACTATGATTTGGATAGGACAGAATATCCAAGAGTTTACGTATAAAGTGATTGAAAATTAACAAATTTATCGAAAGAAACTTCAATAATAAAAGCGGCTACCAAAAGTTTTCACTTTAATTTCAGAACGGATATACTTTATTATTATATTTTGTCTTAAAATGTTACTTTAAATCAATTATGTTAAATAAATGTTAAATAATTGTTAAATAAATTTCTAAAATATATATATGTTATATGTAGAATCGTCCAATCATATATTTTGCTACACAAATTATTCACAACAATAATACGTGCGAGCATTGGTATATTCTGTGCAAGTATGCAAACTATCGTTGTTTCTGTAAGTTATTGCGCGAGCCCAATTGCCTCTGTACAAAAACTGCACGGAAAGAATAATAAATTATAAAAAATGCCGATATAATTCGTTCGTTTCGGATGCGCACAATATGCATAGCTTAATCGAAACTACGTTCACAAAATCCATTGAGATATATGTATGTACGCGAGTGCATGCTGCATTGCACTTGATATATACATATACTACACCTGTGATCACATAACACTCGTGACCCACTATCTACCAAATCGTTTGTTACCATACGAGAAAAATAAAAAAAATCTTTAAGGAAAATTAAATCGATTTTTTTATTTGCGAATATTTCAAAAATTGCTATTGCTTATTAATTAATATTACTACTTAAGTTTTTAAAATTGCAATACTGCGATAAAAAATAATATCAAGCGTATTTCAAACTTTATATCCATCCATGCCGATTTCTGCATGACTTTCATAAAGTACAATACCTCAACCAGATTTTCATAAATTCCAATATGCTGAAGCAAAAAAATTCTTTTGGTCAATCGAAAGTTGCATCCGCGGTTTGCGATCGAAGTTAATGGAAATATCACGCTGATATGCACAACGGATACATTCGCGAATTCCACACATGCATATGCGTCAGGTACATGTGTATCGCCATTTAATCAAAGCTTTTTGTGTGTATAAATGCGATTGAATGCGCTCAATGAACCGCTCCCTGGACGTCGCTTAAATTGTTAAACGAATTTTGTTCGTGCATTATATTACCGACCAACGCTACCAACGACTTATTATTTCGTTGATGCCGCAGTATACTAGCGGTGAGTTCCATTAATGTTCCCTTAAATACTTTATTGAAGTTAATGGAGACTCGTGATTATCTCTTAACAAGTTTTATATTTATATGAAGCGTCGTTTTGCATTACGATGATGAGACGGAACATATATGTCAAACCGATTAATCCTCCATTACGGATGAATTGTGCTGTAAGATTAAAACTGTCTTAACGACGTTAAACTTTTTGTTGAACTTTTGCAATACATTAATTACCAATAGTAGACAGCAATGTACGAGATACGTATATCAAGTGCGAGTAAATTGACGCACGTGAAGCAGAACTCCGTAAATAATCGTAAACGGACTAAGCGATTTATTGCAAACGTAGATTGAAAAATTTAGAGATCGATATTGATAAATATTTTTATTATATGTATGTTTGTACATACAAGTAAAATTTCAAATTACTATTTATAGATTTCTATTTTCAATATAACGAGCCAACTGCAATCAATTCATGAAAAAGGCAATATCAATCTCAATTTTCGTTAAACTAGTTGCTTGTTAAAATAATTTCACGCAGTGCAAGCATTTGCTTCTATAATTTTGCTCGATCTCATCCAGTTTTAGATGCAAATGTTATTAATATTGCAGTTTTACATGAAACAAAAGTTTATAGGTATTTTCTAGAAAAAATTGTAAAAATTAAAAAATTTTATTGTAAATATATATTATATATTCAAATTAACAATTATTTATTACATTTTAAAATATTTTATCGAGAAATATTTTACTGATTTCGATTTATCAAGGATATTACGATATCGTTCTTATTCGAGAAAATACTTGATTTCGGGCGCATCAGGTCAATTCCCGAAAAAAGTCACGGCCTATATATATGTATATTGCACACGTAGCTGACATTACGATGTCATTCTGCAAGCACGCTTCAACGAAATTTAATTTTCCTTTTCATGAATTGGACTGTGATTGGCTCCTCTTCCTCAATAGCTGCGCGCCGGGCAAGTTTCGTTCGCTATTTCGCTCGCTTCCGGTCATAACCCGATTCGTGACAGCCTATGCAGTCTATTGATACCCCTATTGGACTTCCATATTCCCCGACTTTTGCAATTTAATTTTCGCAAGGACCACCACGTTACCTCTGTAGAGTTGGCATCTCGTTTCCAGAATTTCGATATAATTGATAGAGTTCTCTTTTCCCCAGAATTCCAAAGTTCCTTCAACCATTAATTCTGACAATTGAGTATAAACCTATTGATCTGAAAGCTCAAAGTTTGCTCATATTGTTATTACACAGAAATAGGTAATAACTTTTCAATTAAAATCGATTTGAGTTGAACATTCAGTTTTTATATTAAGTAAAAATATTAAATAAAATTGTTGCCTTGTATATGTTTATTAAATAAATACATGTTTATAATTAAATATTAACCTGTTTCATTATAAGATCGTATCATTTGGTTAATAATTATTTTCTAAATAGACCAGTACGTTACTTACTAACATAATTAAATGTTACTTGTTAAAATATGGATATACTCTCACTTAGCTATTCGTATACAAATTCATATACAAATTATACAAAAATCAAACTGAGTGTGATATATATAAAATAACTTCTGTAAAGATAAAATGTAATATATAAAAAATATATGAAACGAATGGATAAATATATAATTCTGCAGAAAAAATATAAGTAGATAAATAAAAAACTATTTTAAGAAATTACGAAATAGAACAGAATTAAGTACGATAAAATTTTGAAAATTAAGTACTATTGTTATAATATTTAATTTATTAAATATTAATATTTAAATATTAATATTAATTTATTATATAAACAAATAAGATGATTAAATTTGATAAGGGTAATGAGTAACTTGACCGAAATTCTTATATAATATGACTCTAATATAAAAGTAATATTAATAAAAAGTAATATTAATATATGTAGCAAATATTAAAATTATAAAAAAATAAAGCATTCTGCACATTTGCAATTTACGAATATGCGATTATACATGTAAAATTATAGCGACAGTGCTTACACATATATTTGAATGGAACGACCCTGCGAGAATAAATATGCGATAATTGTTTTCGGAACTGTGGGCCGTCAAGGTCTATCTATCTCAAGTGTATCGAACGAAACTTTTATCTGCTTGGCCTCGGTCAGTGACTTCTAGTATCTCGTAATATTTAATGTTCACAACTTTACACAGGTAGTGTTGCGGGCCATGCTGTCAAAAATCTTCTATCATGGCCTTGGAATTAGCTGCACGCCCGCAACATATGGAGGAAGTAATTTTGAATAAGGAAACTGAGAAAAAATTGAGCTGCGATTTTTTTTGCGATTAATTTTTAAGCATTTTAAACAATTTCATTAAAATAATTGATATTTTCTTGATATTTTATTTATTTTTAAATATTACTTTGGCTATCATATTTTTCTTGAACGATAATATTAATCGCTCAATATTCGTATCTACATAAACCGAACGTATATACTGCGATATATAATTTACATATCATCGCGCACTTGATAATTTGACATTATAATGACAAATATATTATTCTAATTAGAAATTTCTCATCATTTTCGAACAAACATCGTTAAACCCTTCTTCAATGGAAATATCGAACGGAGATATTTTCGATATGATGACAGTGACATATAAAATTAGACTTCCGTATCTACCGCATGCTATCTCGTCTAAAAGTCACGAGACGAACTTGACCCGGTTACCTAGCTACAGGAATACGTCGCATAGCCTGCTAATTGTAGGTAAACTCAAACGACATCCTATCACGTAGGTGGATCCCGATAAAAGAGGGGAAAAATGAAGAAGGTGACACGAAGGTGCGCGGTGTTATAGACTCGAGAGCTATATCACGAGACAAATAGTAGGTCAAGTTCAACGGAACATGGATGGAGTAATAGCGGAGTTACTCTCGCTTTCATATCCCCGCAGCGCGTACTTGCGATCGCACATGCACCTGCATGACTTGCGGCGTGTGCATGCTCGACTTCCACGTGGACATGAAGCACGTCTCCAGGCACGTGCCTTCACGCGAAGTTCGAAAAGCAATTTAGCGTAATTCCATATGTAAGAAATGATAGCTATCTAGAATCAATTATTTATCTAATTTTAATATTGTATTATCAGGAATTTGTGTTTTATTTATCAATGTGAAATTAATGAAAAAAAAATAATTTCTAAAATATTAAATACATTTATGATCACACTGTTAGATATCAAAAAAGCAATGACTCAATCTCTTGAGTTAACAATATTAAATTTGTGATTTTTAACTTCCACGTGTATCAGAACTTAAATCATTTCATTTGAATTTCATTTTCAAATAAGTTCAATTAATTTCTGTGATTAATTGCTTAATTTCAAATTAAATTAATAATATTCATATTAATAAATAATAAACTAAATTTGAGTCAAATTAATTCTTGATTTAAATTGTTTAACTTTATTTTAGTTAAATTAATAATATTATATAAAAACAGTGGAAATCTATAGAAATAATTAAAAATAATTCAAATTAGAATTAAAAATAATTGACATTAAAAATTTAACAGTATCGGGGAAGCAAAAAAATAAATATCGCAATATTAAAACAATTAACAAAAGATATATATCAATATAAACATATTATATCAAGCTAACTTCAAGAATGTTTTACTTCTTTTTAATTGGAATCAGGAATTAATCTTTTTTTTTTTTTTCATTAACATTCGTTGAGTATCGGCACAATATAAAAAGAAATAAATATCAGAAAATGGTTCCTTCTAGAATTATAACGGCCTATGCAAAATCATGGATTTGTCCTTGGACATTAATAACTAGGTAAACGACACCGATGTAAGAAGTCGAAGATTTAGCGCCGAGATAAGCATAAGATAAATTTAAAAATGCTAAAATGTTCCTTTTGCATCAGCTGTTTTTTTCAATTCTTTTGGATAACACAATATTCTATCAATTACAATTTTCGACTTCTAAATTTGTATGGCACGTTAACAAGAGCATAACTCAAGCAATCAAGCAAAAAAATGACTAATTTCTTCAATATAAAGTTTATTATAAATCAATAATAACAGACCAACGATATTTATGATGACGTGATATTTATGATGACAAAATTAAGGCATGATTATGACGAAAAATATATATAATTTTACATAATATTAAGATACTTATGTTTTGTGGAATAAATGATTATAACAAGAGAATAACAATGGAATAACATTATTAATTACTACTTTTCATAATTAAACAATAATTGTATGTAAATAAGTACATATACTTATTTATTTGCAATGTTGCCTAATTAAGAAAGACAGTAATTAATAATATTAGCCATTATTTGTTCATGAAATATGACTTAATAATGACGATTAAGTGACGATATATTTACAATGATAACATTGCCATAAATATTACGTTTATTTTACGTCATTATTTAGTTTGCAGATACCAGTAACGAAAAAAAATGACTTTAAATCATTAAATTATTATAATGACGACATTTTGTTCTTTGAAAAACGATCTTCGAAATAGAAGAAATAAATTCCGCGATAGTAATTACATGCGATTATTTGCTCCATTCTTGATTCAAATTTATGAAAGTATCATCAAATTATTCATAAAATGTATTCCATTCGAAAAAATTATTGTAATTACACATTCTATATTATACATATAGAGTACATTCAGAGAGACGCTATTAGCGCTATTTGTACTTATTGTGTCCTTGTTTTATGTTTAATGAATAATAAAGATAGAATTATACAAATAGCATTAATAGCGTTTCCTTGAACATAATTATAATAATAATTACTTCGTGGAGACCAAGAATAAACGAAAAATAATCAAGAGACACAGTAGTGGCTTGGTATCCGGCGCTAATATGTCACAACATAATTGCAAAAAAAATAATTTTAATTTGAATGATCGTCTTTTATTTACCATTAATATTTATTTCTGTGTCTTTGAACATGTGCACTATGAAATTCCAAAATCGCAATTGTCACATTATCACGAAGATGGAAATCAGAATTCTCTTGGACCCTACTAGACATAATTACGCTATTCTACCAACGCTGCTGCGCGACCTGTTACGAAATTCTCGTAAACGACAGCTCCCGTCTCCTGATTATCCTGTTCACCTGTCACAGCGATTACTCGTAGATACATAATCCGATTGCCATTTGTCGATGACAGGCGACGTCGTATAGAACGTATGCACGTGCGAGCTATGATTACATACGATGACCGTGTTTATTCGCCGTAGTAACCGGTGCCGAGCCATCCGAAGATCTGGAACCGCGATGTACGTGCAATTCACGTAATGGCAATATATACAAGTTCATGATTGCAATCACGATCTCCGACGTTGCTGTACATTGCGATGTAATGCGTGCGTGCTAAAAGCATCATTAAACGCATTACACGAAATTATAAATACAGAAAGAACATTAAATATATGTATAATTAATGTATATTTTCAAAATGTCAGATTTGATACATAGATATCAAATCTGGCATTATATACAGTCACGAAACTAACTGTCCGGACACAGATATTGCAAGTTTATTTTTCGATACAGTATCACCAAATAATATAATTTTTAAAGAATAATAGTATTTAGAAGTGAGAACTCTCTCTCCAGTGATTTATTTTCATCTCTAATATTAGTCAAAATTATATTTTTAAATATATATATATAAATTTAATCAACAAAACTATAAAAATAATCGCGAAATTAATTGATCGAACAAACAAAAATAATTGAAGAAAATATATTAAATAATATATTGAATTTTAATAGCGCGTAGGACCATCCTTAGCTTCGATAACAGCATTTAATTCACTTGGAATTGCTTTCACAAGTTTTTCGGGTAACTTTAGGATTAATGTTTTCCCAAGCTTCCAGGATGACTTTTTCCAATTCCCCATGATTTCAAGGATTCAATTTTCGGACTTCTGACTTGAGAACTTCTCACAAATGCTCAAT
>Ga0157362_1000637_pt1 | contig 12519 bp, 10 predicted proteins | sample AttlaeALBM3_FD_111480 | JGI IMG/M metagenome (GOLD analysis project Ga0157362, IMG submission 111480) | Fungus gardens microbial communities from leaf cutter ant in Ribeirão Preto, State of São Paulo, Brazil - Atta laevigata ALBM3 | ecosystem: Host-associated > Fungi > Mycelium > Unclassified ... | reverse complement strand
TCGGCGACGACGAGAACGCGGCCGGGCGGCGTCGGGGCCGCGCCGCAGTAGGACCGCGCAGAGAACCACCCCAGCCATGCACGGACGTGGCGAGGGAACAGCTCGCCACGTGAGACACCCTCTCAGCGCCGGGAGGCCGCCGACGACGCGGCGCAGCGTTGCTGATAGGCCGTCAGATTCGCCGGGGCATACGACGGATCAAGGCGCTGCCTGGCCTCGACGGAACCATCGAGGGCCTGGAAGGGGTCGGGCTGGGTGCTGTAGCTCTCCCCGGCCAGGTCGGTGAGCAGTCCAATCGGTCGGATGAATGCCGGAAGCAGGCGATAGAGCCCCGTCCGGGACTCGGCGATCGGGGCGGTCGGGGCGCCCTCGGGTGCGATGTCGCGGAAGGCCAGGCCGGCCCGTTGGGCGCGGCCGCGCATCCAGGTGAGCGCGAGGTCGGACAGACCGGGGTCGGTGGTCCCGCCGCCAACGTTGGCGTGGCAGCCGACGAACCAGGTTTGCTCGAGCACCTGGTGCGCCGCCTGCCGGGGGTGCCGCCACAGGGTGGGACGGAACGGTCCGCGCTTCTCGTCGACGGCGAGCGCGTGCGCCGCGAACTCGACCTGGCCGGACAGCCGGACGTCGTGGAATCCCCACAGCCGCCGGGCGACGACCCGGACCACCGGCACCGAGGTGATCGGCAGGCCGAGGGCACCGACGGTGTCCCACACGCCGATGAACCGGATGGGGGTCTCGGTCGAGTACCGGGCGCGGAAGGCCGTCGCCCGGGGCGCGTCCGGGTGGGTGTCGGGGCCGCGGTCGCGGTACAGCGAGTACGCCTGCCCGACGCGATCAATCTCGGTCCGCCGCAGGATCCCGCAGTTGCGGATCAAGCCCGCGAGACTGCGGGCGGTGTAGGCCCCGCGGCTGAAGCCGAACAGGAAGACGTGATCGCCGTGGGCGAAGTTCTCCACCAGCCAGGTGTAGGCGTCGCGAATGTTGCGGGACAGGCCCCATCCGAAGATGCCGCCGGCCACGTGCTCGAACGGTCGGGTGCCCACCCCGGCCTGATACCGGGCGAGCTGCTCGGCCCCGGCAGCGTCCCGCTCGGCCGTGGCGGCGTGGATCTTCCACACGTTGGTCGGGCGGTTGTCGGCGGGGCTGTCCCAGGTGCCGTCGCTGCACACCACGAGCCGTCTCATGGCCTGCGATCCTCGCAGGCGAGGATGTCGGCGTGCCCCCCGCCGATCCGAGCTCCCGTTGTGCGCCCGCCGTCGAGACCGCCGTGTACTCGATCCCGCTGCGGACGCGGTTCCGGGGGATCACGGTACGCGAGGGCATGCTGCTGCACGGGGAGAAGGGCTGGGGGGAATTTGCACCGTTCGCCGAGTACGACGCACCCGAGTCGGCCGCCTGGCTGGCCGCCGCCCACGAGGCGGCCACCTTTGGCTGGCCGCCGCCCCGCCGGGATCGGATACCGGTCAACGTGACCGTGCCGGCGTGTGATCGCGGCCGCGCCGCCCGGATCGTCGCCGAGTCCGGGGCCTCAACCGCGAAGGTCAAGGTCGCCGAGGCGGGTCAGTCGATCGCCGATGACCTGGAGCGGGTGGCGGCGGTGCGTGAGGTTCTGGGCCGGGAGGGCCGCATCCGGGTTGACGCCAACGGCGCGTGGCCCGATCCGGCTGCCGCCGCGGCGGCCATTCGGCAGCTCGACCGCGAGGTGGGGCTGGAGTACGTCGAGCAGCCCTGCCGCACGGTGGCGGAGCTTGCCGCGGTGCGGCGGCTGGTCGAGGTGCCGATTGCGGCCGATGAGTCCATACGTCGCGCCGTTGACCCGCTGGAGGTGGTGCGTGCGGAGGCAGCCGACATCGCGGTGGTGAAGGTTTCGCCCCTGGGAGGGGTCGCCGCGGCATTGGAGTTGGTCGAGCGGATCGGGCTGCCCGTGGTCGTCTCCTCCGCGCTGGAGACCTCGGTGGGGATCGCGGCGGGTTTGGCGTTGGCCGCCGCGCTGCCCGAGTTGCCCTACGCCTGCGGGCTCGGGACGGTGTCGCTGCTGGAGCGGGACGTGGTGGCCGAACCGCTGGTGCCGCGTGACGGGTTCCTGACAGTGCGTGCCGTCGCCCCAACCGCGGACCTCCTTGCCGGGGTTGCGGCCCCGGCCGAGGCGGTCCAGCGCTGGGAGCGGCGGCTCGCCGCGGTCGAGGCCGAGCTCTCCCGCCGGTTCGGGCGCTCGGTCCGGTCGGCCCCGGTCCTGCGGGGCCCGTCGTGAACCCGGCGACCGCGCTGGCCCGGGTTTTCGTCGACGAGCTGCGCCGGTGCGGGGTGACCGAGGCGGTGCTCTCGCCGGGGTCGCGTTCCGCACCGCTGGCACTGGCCGTGGCGGCAGAACCACGCATCCGGCTGCACGTGCGGATCGACGAGCGCTCGGCGTCCTACCTGGCCATCGGGTTGGCCCGCGCCTCCGGCCGTCCGGCCGTGGTGATCTGCACCTCGGGGACCGCGGCGGCGGCGCTGCATCCGGCCGTGCTCGAGGCGGACGCGGGGGACGTACCGCTGCTGCTGCTCACCGCGGACCGGCCGCCGGAGCTGCGTGGCGTCGGCGCGTCCCAGACGATCGACCAGTTGGGCCTGTTCGGTCGTGCGGTGCGCATGTTCGCGGAGGTCGGCGTTCCCGAACCGGCCGCGGGACAGGTCGGGTATTGGCGGTCGCTGGTGGGTCGTGCGGTGGCCGCCGCCGCGGATGGGCCGGTCCACCTGAACGTGGCGCTGCGGGAGCCGCTGGTGCCCGACGCCGACCCGGACTGGCCGGAGCCGTTGAGTGGCCGACCCGCCGACGCGCCGTGGGTGCTGATGCACCGTCAGCCGCGAACCCGGCCGCCGCTGCGCGACCTGCTGGGGGACGAGCCGCCGGAGCGGGGCGTGATAGTGGCCGGTGACGGTGTCGCGGACCCGGCGGCGGTTGTGCAACTGGCCGCCGAGCTCGGCTGGCCGTTGCTGGCCGAGCCGACCAGCGGCGCCCGGTCCGGTCCCAACGCCATGGCCGGGTATCCGCTGCTGATGGCCGATGCGAAGTTCGCCGAGGAACGGGCCGAGGTGGTGCTCACGGTCGGCCGGCCCGGGCTGTCCCGCGCGCTCCTGCGTTGGATCGCCCGGGCGGGCACACACATCGTCGTAGACCCCGCGCACCGGTGGGCCGACCCGACCCGGACCGCGGCGGTGGTGCTCTCCGATCTGCCGGTCGGGCCGGGGCGGGAGCCGACGACGACCTCCGGCTGGCTGGCCCAGTGGCGGCGGGCCGGGAGTGTCGCCGAGGCGGTTCTCGATGCGGAGTTGGCCGGTGACCCGCTCACCGAGCCCGCCGTCGCCCGCGTGCTCGGTTCGGCGCTCCCGGAGGGCTCCCTGCTGTTCGCCGCCCCCAGCCGACCGATTCGCGATCTCGAGCTCTGCCTGCCGGCCCGCTTGGGCCTGCGTGTGCTGGCGAACCGGGGCGTGAACGGCATCGACGGCGTGGTCTCCGCGGCGGTGGGAGCCGCCCTGGCCCATCAGCGCGGCGCGCCGGCGGCCAGGGGTGGGCCGGGCCGGGCGGTCGCCCTGCTCGGCGACTTGGCCTACCTCTACGACCGCAACGGCCTGCTGTTCGGCATGTCCGACGACCGACCCGATCTGACCATCGTCGTGGTCGACAACGACGGCGGCGGGATCTTCTCCATGCTGCCGCAGGCCGGCGTCGAGAATTTCGAGCGGGTTTTCGGCACCCCGCACGGATTGGATCTGCTCGCCGACGCGGCGGTGTCAGGACTGCCCGCGCGGACCGTGCGAACCGCCGCGGAGCTGCGGGCCGCGCTGGAGCCGAGCGGCGGGTTGCAGTTTGTCCGGGTGGCTACGGACCGCGCCGAGAACGCCGCGTTGCACGCCCGTCTGCAACAGAGCCTCGGCGCGGCCCTGCACGCATGAGACCCTGAGGCAGTGAGGGCGGAGGAAGTGAGTGAACTCGACGGGGACGTGGGCGCCGGGGTGAATCCGCGTCCGCGCGGCGTATCGGCGGCGATGCGCCACAGCAGGCTGAACATCCTGGCGGTCACCGCCGTGCTGACCTTCGCCACCGATGTGGTGACCAAGATCATCGCGGTGGATCAGCTGAGCGGGCGAAGACATCCCGTCGAGGTGTTCGGCTCGGTGTTCAACCTGGAGCTGGTTCGCAACCCCGGTGCTGCCTTTGGCCTCGGGGTTGGCATGACGATCGTGTTCAGCCTGGTGAGCCTGGCGGTGATCGTCGCGATCCTGCGCGCCGCGCCGCGGTTGGGCAGCATCGCCTGGGCCCTGGTGTTCGGCCTGGTGCTCGGCGGGGCGCTGGGGAACCTGTCCGACCGCATCCTGCGCTCCCCGGGTTTCGGCCGCGGGCACGTGGTCGATTTCCTGCACATCACGCACTGGCCGGTGTTCAACGTCGCGGACAGCGCGTTCACCGTGGCGGGGGCGATCGTGGTCCTGCTCGCGATCCGCAACGTGCCGCTGGAGGGTACGCGGCGGCGGGCGGGTAGAACTGGGCCATGACCACCGCGGAACGGATCCCCACGCGTACGCTCGGCCGCCCCGGCGTCGAAGTCGGTGCCGTGGGGCTCGGCTGCATGAGCATGTCCTGGGCCTATGAACCGTCGGGGCGGGACGAGCACCGCTCGATTGCGGCGATCCATGCCGCCCTCGACGTCGGCGTGACGCTCATCGACACGGCGCCCGCGTATGGGCCGTACACGAATGAGGAGCTGGTCGGTCGGGCACTCGCCGGGCGGCGCGACGATGCGGTGGTGGCCACCAAGGTCGGCATGTACGTCGATCCGAAGACGTTCGAGTTCATCAAGGACGGCCGTCCCGAGGCCGTGCTGTCCGGCTGCGAGGAATCGCTGCGTCGGCTCGGGGTCGACGTGATCGACCTGTTCCAGCTGCACCGGGTCGACCCCAACACCCCGCTGGAGGACACCTGGGCGGCGATGGCCGAGCTGGTCGCCAAGGGCTGGGTGCGACAGCTCGGCCTGTCCGAGACCTCCGTCGAGGAGTGCGCGCGGGCGCATGCGATCCATCCGGTGGCGTCGGTGCAGTCGGAGATGTCGCTGTGGACGCGTGATGTGCTGGCCGGCGTGCTGCCCTGGTGCGAGGCGAATGGGGCGGCCTTCATACCGTTCGCGCCGCTCGGCCGCGGCTTCCTGACCGGCTCGATCGGCGCCGATCACACCTTCGAGTCCAAGGACTTCCGGGCCCGCAACCCCCGCTTCGCCGCCGACGCCGTGCGGGCGAACCAGGCGATCGTCGACGAGGTCCGGTCGGTCGCGGACGCGCTGGGGGCGACGCCGGCCCAGGTGGCGATCGCCTGGACGCTGGCCACCTCGCCGATGGTCGTGCCGATCCCGGGCACCCGCAGACCGGAGCGGGTGCTGGAGAACGCGGGCGCCGCACGGCTGCGGATCCCCGATGACCTGCTCCGGCGCCTGAACGATCTGCCCGCACCCGTCGGCAGCCGGTACTAGTCCCGGCAGGACCGGGGCGGCCGTCGAACGGGTCGCGGCGCCCTCGGCGGCCCGTCCTGTGACGCCCCTCACCGGTCCGGGAGCCCCGTCGCGAGGGTCGTGTTCGCGCCATTTCCGGGCGCCCCGGACCGGGTCCGGCCGGGCCCGGACGGCGCCCGGGCGCTCCTCTGACCTGCGGAAACGCGAGACGTGGGTGAGGCGGTGCGGCCGGCGGCGGTGGTGGCCGGGTCGGCCGGGCGCGCACGGGTTGGTCCTGCGAGGACAAATCCGGCGGCCGGGGCGGCCCCGGTTCGGTGCTGCGGCCGTTTCGCGGCACCCGTAGAACAGGCTCAGGCAATTTGCGCGTCGCTGACCTCGACGCGCCCCACCACTGCGACCGGCCCGCGGCCGGCGTCCCGGCAAGATGGAGGAGATCGGCGTGACGATCCTCAAGCGCGAGGAATGGCATGACATCACGCGGCTCACCGACTGGAACTACAGCTACGTCGACCACCAGACGTTGTTCCCGGACTGGATGTCCGGCGGCGAGGAGAGCGACCCGGCGTCGTGGCTGAAGTGGCGCGAGGACTACCGGAACTCCTACGCCGAGTACGTCGGTACCCAGCGTGAGAAGGATTCCGCCGCGTATTCGGTGAAGGCGGCCCTGCAGCGCTCGGATATCTACGACAAGCTCTCCGAGGGCTGGAAGACCAACGCCAAGATCCATTTCACGGCGTTGACCCAGATCGAGTATCTCGCCGTGCCCTCCGAGCTGAAGATGGCCCGGTTCGGCCTGACCGGCGGCTGGCGGAACATGGCCGTGTTCGGCGCAATGGACGAGATGCGGCACGCCCAGCTCAACCTGTGGTTCTGCCACGAGTTCGTGCCCAAGGACATCCACTACGACTGGGCGGTCAAGAGCTACAACACCAACAACTGGGTCATCATCGCCACTCGGGCGCTGTTCGACGGCTTCATGACCTGCACCTCGGCGGTGGATGTGGCCCTGGGTCTGCCGTTCACCTTCGAGACGGGCTTCACCAACCTGCAGTTCGTCGGGTTGGCCGCGAACGCGTTGAACTCCGGCGACGTGAACTTCGCCAACATGATCTCCTCGATTCAGACCGACGAGGCCCGGCACGCCCAGCAGGGCGCCCCGACCCTGGAGCGGTTGCTGGAGAACAACCGCAAGGAGCACGCCCAGTGGATCATCGACCGCTCGTTCTGGCTGTCCAGCCGGATCTTCGCGATCGCCACCGGCCCGTCGATGGACTACTACACCCCGCTGGAGGGTCGCGAGCAGTCCTACAAGGAGTTCATGCAGGAGTGGATCGGCGAGCAGTTCATGACTTCGCTGGAGGACTACGGGCTGGACAAGCCCTGGTTCTGGGACGAGTTCATCGACGGGCTGGATTACGGCCACCACTCGCTGCACCTGGGCACCTGGTTCTACCGCTGGACGCTGTTCTGGAACCCGCCCGGCGGTGTGTCCAAGGCCGAGCGTGAGTGGCTCAACGAGAAGTACCCGCACTGGGACGAGGCGTTCGGCCCGTTCTGGGACGTGATCATCCACAACGTCAACGACGGCCGTCCCGACCTCACGCTGCCCGGCGCGCTGCCCTGGGAGTGCAACATGTGCCAGCTCCCGCTGATGACAAGCACGGCCCCGCACTCGAGCAAGTACCCGGCCCGGCCGGGCTTCAAGTTGGTGCACAACGGCTACCCGTACTGGTTCTGCTCGGACCCGTGCCGGCGGATCTGGTGGGAGGACCGCAACGCGATCGTGCACCAGAAGACGATCGTCCAACGCCTGCTCGGCGGCGAGGTGCAGCCGCCGGACCTCACCGGTCTGTTCGACTACATGGGGCTGGGCTCCGACGAGATGGGCGACGACGCCTACGGCATGGCCTGGGCGTTCGACTACGCCGGCAGCTGAGCCACCCAGCGCTGCAACGCCGGAGCCCCGACCCGAACGGTCGGGGCTCCGCCGCGTCTAGAGTGGGCCGGGCGCCCAGCCGCAGGTGCGCCGAAGGGGTGGAAGGCATGTCGTTGATCACTGACGCGCCCCCGGCGGCGTCGATCCCGGGACTGTTCGTCGATCGCGTCCGCGCGACCCCGGACGAGCTCGCGTTCCGCTTCCGCTCCGAGTCCGGCTGGGCCGAGCTGACCTGGTCGCAGGCGGAGGAGCAGGTTCGGTTGCTGGCGGCGGCGCTGATCGAGCTCGGCGTAGGAGCAGAGGATCGGGTGGCGATCCTGTCCGGCACCCGCTGGGAGTGGATCCTCGCCGACCTGGCGATCCTCGCCGCCGGTGGCGCGACCACGACGATCTACCCCTCCAACATGCCCGACGAGTGCGCGCACGTGATCGCGGACTCGGCGTCGGTGATCGTCGTCGCCGAGAACGACGCCCAGGTCGCCAAGCTCCGCTCGGCGCGGGAGAAGATCCCCTCGGTCCGACGGGTCCTGGTGATCGACGGGAGCGCCGACGGGGATTGGGTCCTGAGGCTGGATCAGGTGTTGGCGGACGGGGCGCGCAGTCCGTCGGCGGCCGAACAGGCGTACCTCGACCGGGTCGCGGGAATCACCCGGGACCGGCTGGCCACCCTGGTCTACACCTCGGGGACCACCGGTGTCCCCAAGGGCGTTGAGCTCACCCACGACAACTGGGTCTACGTCGCCGAGACCTCCCGCGCGCTCGACCTGGCCCGACACGACGACCTGCACTTCCTCTGGCTGCCGATGGCCCACGTGTTCGGCAAGGCGCTGGAGGTCGTGATGATCGCCAACGGCACGCCGACCGTCATCGACGGTGATGTGGGCCGGATCGCGGCCAACCTCGGCGAGGTGCGCCCGACGGTGGTGGCCGCCGCCCCGCGGGTCTTCGAGAAGATCCACAACACGATCATTTCCACTGTTCGAAACGAGGGCGGGGCGAAGCTGGCGCTGTTCAGTTGGGCCCGCGGCCTCGGGCTTGAGGCCAGCCGGGCCCGTCAGGCGGGCAAGTCGCCGTCGCTGCTGACGCAGCTTCAGTTGCCCGTCGCCGATCGGCTGGTGTTCGCCAGGATCCGCGCCCGCTTTGGCGGTCGGATCCGCGCCTTCATCTCCGGCTCGGCCCCGCTCTCCCCGGAGATTGCCGAGTTCTTCGACGGCGCCGGGCTGCCGATCCTGGAGGGCTATGGGCTGACCGAGTCCGCGGCGGCGAGCTTCATCAACCGTCCGGCCTCGACCAAGTTCGGCACCGTGGGTCCGCCGCTGCCGGGCACCGAGGTCCGCATCGCCGACGACGGGGAAGTGCTGATCCGCGGCCGCGGGGTGATGCGCGGATACCACGGCTTGCCCGAGGAAACCGCGAAGGCGCTGCTGCCCGGCGGCTGGCTGGCCACCGGCGACATCGGGGAGCTCGACGAGGTCGGGCGGCTGCGGATCACCGACCGAAAGAAGGAGCTGATCAAGACCTCGGGCGGCAAATACGTCGCGCCCGCCCCGATCGAGAGCCGGATCAAGGCCGCGTCCCCGTACATCGCGAACGTCGTCGTGCACGGCGACCGGCGCAACTTCTGCGTCGCGCTGATCACGCTGGACCCGGAGGTGACCGGTGCGTGGGCGCGCAGCGCGGGCCTGCCCGAGGACCCGGCCCTGCTGGCCCAGGACGAGACCGTCCGCAGCCGCATCCGCGAGGCAATCGACGCCGTGAACGCGGAGCTGCCCAGCTACTCGACCATCAAGGATTTCGCGATTCTGCCGGGCGACTTCACCGTCGAGGCGGGCGAGCTGACCCCGAGCATGAAGGTCCGCCGAAAGTTCGTGGAGACCAAGTACGTCGACACCCTCGACGCGTTCTACGCCGGCGCCGTCGACCGAATCTGACCCCGCGTCGGGCGCGGGCTATCTCGCGGGGGTCGTCCCGCTCGTGCTGGACGAGCTCGGCGCGGACGAGTGTGAGCCGTGCCCCGGGGTCGGATCGGAGCCGGCCGGAATCGCCACCCCGATGATCAGCGCGACCGCCCCGATGCCGGCGAACCAGCCGACGACCCGCGAGCGGGCCAACCCCGCGCTGTCGCCGCGCTGGCGGACGCGGTCGGGGCCACCCGAGCGTGGTCTGGGAACCATCGGCTCGATCCGGCGCACGAATGCCCGCTCGCTGCTGTTGTGGACGATCGCGCGCAGGTTCGCGAACGGTGCGAGCATGCCCCACCAGCCGCGCCGCAGCGTCCTCCGTTGCGCGGTGCGGCAGGCCGCCAGGCCGCAGTCGCGGCAGAGCAGGGCCTCGGTGACCGTGGTGCGGGCGCGCAGACCGCCGGGTTCGACGGTGTGGAGGGTGATCCGCACGGCAGGGGTGCCCTGGCACCGATCGCATCCGCGCGGCTGACGCGGGAACAGCACGCCGTGCTCGTGCGCCTGCGCGATCGCGTGCCAGGCCAGGTCGAGCTCGTGGCGGGAGAGGTCCGGCGAGGCAGCGGTGCCCGGGGCGGCGGGTGCCAGCAGGGTGGCCCAGATCAGGAAAGCGTCACGGGCCTGCTCGAACGTGGCGCCGTCGGCGAGGCCCAGCGTCGCGTAGGCCCTGCGCAGTTCCTTGACATTCATCAGTGCCCCCGGCGCCCGTGCTCCCCTCGATCCAAATGTTGTACTCCGGTCCAACCCGTGACGGTGGGAAATTGGCGCCATACCGTCCGAACGAACGATCTCGCCGTCCTCCGCCCGTCGGGGGGCCGGTTGAGCTAAATCCCCCTCGGCGGGACAATTCCGGACATGATCCGCTCCGCGCGCCTGCCCGTCGCGGGCCTGGCGAGCCTGCTTGCGGCCGCTGCCTGCGGGTCGAGTGGCGGCAGCGCCGTCGCCTCGCCGTCCGCGCAGGCACCGGTGGAGACCGCCGCGGCATCCACCCCCGGGGCGACGCCGGCGGCCGGCCCGGACAAGATGACCGTCAGCAGCCCCGACTTCACCGAGGGCGGCCAGATCCCGGAAAAGTTCACCTGCAAGGGCGGCGGGGAACGACCGACGCTTACCTGGTCAGGTGCGCCGGCAACGACCACCTCGATGGCGGTCGAGGTGAGCGATCCGGATGCCCCGCGGGAGTTCGTCCATTGGCTGGTCTACGGGTTGCCCGGGGGCCCGCACGGAACGGTGTCCGGCGGTCCGCTGCCGGCCGAGGCCCACGAGGCCGACAACAGCGGGGGCAAGTCGGGCTGGACCGCGCCCTGCCCACCCAGCGGAACGCACCACTACCACTTCACGATCTACGCCGAGCGCGGCGTGGTGACCGGGGGACCGACCGCGGACGTGCAGATCCAGGTGCGCAAGTACTCCGTCGCCCGCGCGACCCTGATTGGGCTGGTCAGCGCCAAGTAGCCGTGACGGGCCGTCGGCGGCTGTAAAGGACGTCATCCCTCCAGGACGCGTGTCGGCCGTCTTGAGGGCCCGCGGGCGTCCCCAAGGGATGACGTCCCTTGGGCACGCCCGCGGAGGCGGGTGAGGTGCCTGGTCAGAAGTCGGCGTTGCGCGGGGTCCGCGGGAAGGGGATGACGTCGCGGACGTTGGCCATCCCGGTGGCGTAGACGATGGTGCGCTCGAATCCCAGCCCGAAGCCGGCGTGCGGCACCGTCCCGTAGCGGCGCAGGTCCCGGTACCACCAGTAGTCGTCGCGGTTCAGGCCCATCTCGTCCAGGCGCGCGTCGAGGACGTCGAGGCGTTCCTCGCGCTGCGATCCGCCGATGATCTCCCCGATGCCCGGAGCCAGCACATCCATGGCCGCGACCGTGCGGCCGTCATCGTTCGCCCGCATGTAGAAGGCCTTGATCTGGCGGGGATAGTTCATGATCACCACCGGGCGGCCGACGAGCTCCTCGGTCAGATACCGCTCGTGTTCGGACTGAAGATCGGTCCCCCAGTGGACGGGGAACTCGAAGCTGCGTCCGGCGTCGGCGGCCCGCTGCAGGGCCGTGACCGCCTCGCTGTACTGCATGCGCTCGAAGCTGGACTCGACGAACGACTCCAATCGCTTGACGCACTCGGGATCGATCCGTTCGGCGAAGAACGCCAGATCGTCGGAGCGTTCGTCGAGCACCCCGCGGAACAGGTACTTGAGGAACTCCTCGGCGAGATCGGCGTCGGCGGACAGGTCGGCGAAGGCGATTTCGGGCTCGATCATCCAGAACTCGGCCAGGTGCCGGGCGGTGTTGGAGTTCTCGGCTCGGAAGGTGGGCCCGAACGTGTACACCTTGCTCATCGCCAGGCAGTAGGTCTCGACGTTCAGCTGACCGGAGACGGTCAGGCGCGCCTCGCGGCCGAAGAAGTCCTGGGCGAAATCCACCGCGCCGTTCGGGGTGCGCGGCGGGTTGGCCAGATCAAGCGTTGATACCCGGAACATCGCGCCCGCGCCCTCGGCGTCGTTCGCGGTGATGATCGGGGTGTGGATCCAGCAGAACCTGCGTTCGTCGAAGAACCGGTGCACGGCCATCGACAGACAGTGCCGCACCCGGGTGACGGCGCCGAACGTGTTGGTCCGCGCGCGCAGGTGCGCGATCTCGCGCAGGTACTCGAACGTGTGCTGCTTGGCCGCCGCGGGGTAGGTGTCCGGGTCGTCGACCCAACCCAGCACCTGTATTGACGAGGCGTCAACCTCGACGCTCTGCCCCTTGCCCTTGGACTCCACCAGGGTCCCGGTGATCACGACCGAGCAGCCGGTGGTGATGTGGGTGACTTCGCTCTCGTAGTTCGGTAGCTCCGGCCGGGCGACCACCTGCAGGGGTGCGAAGCAGGACCCGTCGTGGATGGCGAGGAAGGACATCCCGGCCTTCGAGTCTCGCCGCGTGCGCACCCAGCCCTGCACGGTCACGGTCCCGCCGACGGCGGCCCCGCCGCCCAATACCTCGCAGATCCGCAGGGTGGCCACGCGCCGGACACTACCTGAGCGAACATGCCGGCGAGCCCCGGCGACCAGCGGCTGTCAAGCCGCTGCACCGAGGCCCGCCGGCTGTTGCAGACCGTCGGCTAGTGGGGCCGCTTGTGGTGGGGCCGCTTGTGGTGGGGCCGCTTG
>Ga0157362_1000635_pt1:0-7500 | contig 12520 bp, 11 predicted proteins | sample AttlaeALBM3_FD_111480 | JGI IMG/M metagenome (GOLD analysis project Ga0157362, IMG submission 111480) | Fungus gardens microbial communities from leaf cutter ant in Ribeirão Preto, State of São Paulo, Brazil - Atta laevigata ALBM3 | ecosystem: Host-associated > Fungi > Mycelium >... | reverse complement strand
GAAGAAGGCCCGACCGAAGGAATGAGTCACAACACAAGGTGAATTGCTTCCCCCACCTTCCTTCACGGGGTTGGCTTACCCGAAAAAATCGGAATCAAGCCCTTAAACCAGTTCCTGTACTGAATTCGACTTCTAGTAAAGTAGTCTGGTCAAGGGTAAGGGTATCCCCGATCCCTTCTTTCAACAAAAACGCGAAAGTAGGGGCTATTCCGGCGCTCCCTCTCAAGATTGTTAAAGATCTCATGGAGAGAGTCCAATGAATGGTTTTTGCCGTTCCGGGTCTTGATAAATTTGGCCCCATTCACAAGCCATCCCCGATCGGGATCAAGCTCATCCATCTGTAAGAGTATATTTCTTTTACTCTCAAAGATGGATGAGCTTTTTGATGAAAGTAATCAAAAGGAGGAAGCGCAGCCTTGCCCTTATATTCGAGCATAAGCCGCGTAGTGATTTGGGATAAGCTTTCCCCACCAATAAGGGGATCTTCTATCTCTTGCTCGGCGCTCAAAGCCTCGTCTCGAGTGTTAGCTTCAGAAGGACCAGGCTGATCTTGGTCCTCGTCTGCATGAGCAATAGGAAAGAAAGACAAGTAGGGAAGTCTTAGGCGTTCGTGCTCCTTCCCGACTGCGACTGCTACTGTGCGACTGCTGAGAGATTCGAGAGATCGGAGCGCTTTCCTGTACCCGTAGCGATTGCATGCTGTACGATTTGCTATTTTAATATTAGTGAAAGAACTAAGGAACTTCAGTCTGTCTTTCTGCCCGTACTGAAGTAACCGAATTCTGCTCTGAAAGTGAATTAGAAATGAAATCTTTTTTTTCTTTTAACAGGTTCGATCCCCGTACTAAAGGTAAAAACAGCAACTTCAGTCTCCCCTTCATCGCTCTGGTTTGCTGCTGTTAAAGGATTTGCTGTTGATTGACTGTACGAATTCTTATTATTAGCTTTCCTATACTTATTTCCTACTGAAGGAAGGAACGCTAGAGACTGTAAAGTAGAGGAACGATTGACTGCTGTTAACGTTAACGGATGATAAAGCAATCTTTCTCCCCTACCTACAAAGAGTCACTTTTTGATAAGGAACTTCAGTCTACCCTTCTTCAAGAGTAATCAAGGATCTTACGTCGATCAGGTTACCGGCCCGCAGACCCCATTTCGGAGCCATAGTAGCGGGCTCATTGGTCCCACGGCTTCTCGATCAAGTATCTTACTCGATTGAAGAAAGACGGAACTCTTCCTTATATACGATAACAGATAATGGAATAAATGAAAATCTAATGTTATTATCGGAAGATAAAATAAAAGAGGAGGTCATGATCAGACTTTCTCTTTCCTGTTTGTATGCAAAGCCTTTTATAGTCTGGATAAGTTAGAAAAGGAGTGATCACTGAACCTCGAGTTAGGAATAGCTTTGGGACCGGACGTGTAATTCAGCTCGACTAAAAGGAGAGGCTGGATGGTTTGAAGCTCGACTGTAAGGAAGAGGAAAAATGTTCGACCAGACGCGGAACATTCCGTTACTGTTTGCAAGCGGGAAGCAAGCAATGCCTCTCTTGTGGCTTGTTGCTCTGCGCTGCGATTATGAAAGGGATGGGCCATCAAAAAAAAGCACAAAATTGGCCATTCATTTTTGAATATGGTGTCTGGTTAATTGCATATGTCATTTTTCTTCAATCGAGCCAAGTTTGCCATGGGCAGAGCAGGATCAGTCCTAAAGAAGTGGGACTGAAACTCATTTTGAATGTCTTCCCTTTTCTTTTGTGTATCGAGTTCGGTGGAAGATGAATATACCAAATATACCAAATGCGTAGCCTGTCAGTGAACTTGGGAATTACCTAAGCTTTAGGTAATCATCATTCGAAGCCCCCTACCACTGGCAAGTGAACCGAGCCATGTGTTCTAAGGCTGACCCATTGCCTTCTCCTGAGAGCAAGGTAAGCTCCGGTAGAAAACCACCTTGTTCCCTATCAATATGCTCGGGCTAGGCTTTCCTATACAGTGGCCTAAACAGTCTCTCTAGCCTAGGGCTAACCATCTGCTCAATCAGATTAGCCATTCAGAGTCCTGTAAAGATATTTGGAAATACTTATCCCCACTTTGGTAAGTCTGCTTTGCTGCTCTTCTCCCCAGGCACTGAACTCGGTAGTCCCACTGGTAGATCTTTGGGTTAGCTTGTCTTAGTCTTAGCAGGTTTTGCTGCTTGTGCTCTGTCTTATTAAGAGAACGCGCTTGCTCGCCCTCGGAATGCGATACAATATTCGTCTTTCAGTACTGGCGAATCTAATGATTATGATTATGCTATTCCTTAATTAAGACCTAATTCATCTTTCACCAACTCAGTTGAAAAGCCAATCCCCTTTAAGTAGCAGTCATTCCGGGGTATTCATCCCCAGCCTTTCCTGGATTCTCTGACTCCTATTGGTTACGATTAGGGTTAAGAAGAAAGTAAAATCAATCTTTCTTCGAAACCGAACTCTAGGCTCTTTTTATCTTCTTAATCACCCTAAGGCGAGCTAATCTAGCTTGATGCAGCTACTACGCCTGATCGATTGGCTACCGGCTGTTCACTCTTTGAATGGAATACGGATCCTCATCTACTTCACTCTGCCTATGATACATTCCTTTCTTTCTCACCTCTAGTTCCCTAGGCTTCTGACTTATAGGCGAGAAAAGAGGGTTGGCACTTTCCAACTCTATTGGCGAGAAGCCTGATTCTATAGGACAGCCGCCCTTGGGGGCCTCTCAATTCCTTGATATTAGTAGGATACGGCATCCCCAGTATGTCTTTTGTTTTTTCGGGATAGACCTGAATCCCATTCTTTCGTACTATGACTCCGAAGAATTCCCCTGACGAGACTCCGAAGAAGCACTTTAGAGGGTTCATCTTCAGGTTGTGTTGCCTAAGCCTAAGGAAGACTTTTCGTAAATCCGCCAAGTGGTCGACTCCTTTACGGCTTTTACGGCTAGGTAATCCACGTAGCATTTGACGGTTTTATGCAACATCTCTCTGCAGATTGCGTCATAGACTGACGCCTTTTATCTCCGTTCGTTGGTCACTCACTCTCTTTAGAGGGGAGGACTTTTCAATAGTAGAATGCTCCCCTATCTCTGAAAAGGGAGCGGTACCTGGATGATCAGTAGACCCCTTTCCCTATCTCTAATCCTTTCTCTCAAGATGGCTCCCTCTCCGACCACCAAGCCTCTCCAAAAGGGTGAAAGAGAGGTCTATCTCCAAAGCAAAGGAAAATGAATTCATACTCCAACTCAATGGACAATGGACTCATCTACTTCATTCCACTCTGGCGCTATTTAATGAAAGTGAAAGAACACTTCATAGACTTGGTCAATGATTCAAAGGTGGTGAGATGTCTATGAAAGAGAGAATGGGACTTTCTTCTGAGCCTTATTGACTTGCCTGTGTGAAGCCTTTCTATACTTACGCTACATGGGCTTCCAAACCGGCACCTCCTTCTCTGGCTTACAGCCTGCTTAGCTGCCCATCAGCTGGTGTGAGAATCGGGGTACTAAAAGAACGTAGGAATAGAGGTGCATGTGGTAAGCTCGTAACCTCGCTTCGCAGCGTCTATCGACCCTACTTCGTGCCTCAGCCATCAATAGTATTTCATTTCGTTGCACTCAACCCTTCTACGGAACTCAGCTACTCCTCCCCTAGGCCTACTTTCTAGAGTCGTATATCTATCCAATATGAGGAATATCAGATCCAACCGAAAGTATATAACATAGTTCCTCTACTCTTCATGTCATGCGCCTATTTTCCCAGATGAGCCTCCCATTTGATCAATCGGAAATCCTCTAGTTGCATGAGAGATGAACCGAGAGGTGAGGAGACCCGCGGGGGAGGAAGGAATAGACCCCCCGCAGTTAAGAGGCCAGTCCTTAAAGAACTCCAATCTTTTTTCGGTCTAGTAGTCTTCGGTCTTTCATGCATAACATAAATAGATGAGGAGCATTTTTGAGTGGTACACTCAATCGGTTCATCATAGGGAGATTTGGATGGTATGCCACTACTAGAGTAGAGGAGCTAGCCCTATTTGATTCTCTTCAACCTTCCCCTTCAATGGAGGACATTCTGAACCTTAACCACCTGCGAATGGAGGAGTCTAATGAGACGAGAGAATCCTGCCTTTGCCACTATATCTGGAAGGGCCACCGGCCCAAACGATCGTAGTGAAGGAGGTTCTCGTCAGAAATAAATTTGTATAGCCTTGTCAATAAATATCAACCTGCCCCCTAGCCGCAGGTAATCCCCTCCTCGAATCAGAAAAATCTCCTGCCCCTTCGGGGCATCTCGTCTGGTGTTGGTTAACCGACTCCGACTGCCTATAAGTTGTTCGCTCGACCAACCTTCAAATCCCATTCTCAAATTAGAAAGCCCGCCTTTTCATTGCAGTTTACTTCAATGACCCCGATCTGCCTGTCCAATCAATATCTCATTCTGACCTGATTAAACCTCAGGCTTTCCGGATCAATCTACTACTGTCTTCCTTCCGAATGTTGATGTTTCCATGAGGGACGACTGGGATCAACTACTCTAATGACGGAGGACCTATTCTGTCCTCCTCCTATTCTTTAATGGGTGGAAAGACCTTGTGATGAAAAAGATGGTACTACGGAGGACGAACCTTAACCACCTAGCATATTGTTATAGCCAGAATCTTCGAAAAGGCTCGTAAACTCCCCCATAGGTAGGGTTATCAGGGAAAGGTGCGGGGAGGCAAGATATCCTCACTCTAAAAAAGATGGTATTGAAATGGATGGGGTAGAAATTGTTCGGAGGAACATAACTGTCTTCTCGTCTTCCTCTGACTCTGATCTTGATCATTCCCCTACATCCCTGAAATTAGGAGATTCAAGTCCATCAAGTCCAGCAAGTACCTATATCCTTCAACCTGGCATCTCTATCTGATGTTGGTCGATCGACCCCCTCTGCTTTTGTTCACTCCTCCCGAACACTTGGGGACCGTCGAATCGAGTGCTCATTGCTTCGCCCAGGAGTATTGGATGAATCCGAGTCAATTCCTTAATAACCTCGCCTTGAGACCCGTCGGATAGAAGGCCTGCGGATTCAGATTCTGGCCGAGAGCTCCGTTCGCCCGTCGTTGGGACGAGATACTTTGAATAAGCCTTAACTCCTTCTTCATTTATTCTTGAAAGTTCGACCTACCAAAGAAAATGTCTCCTCGAACTCGAACAAGCAGCAGGGGATTTCTAAAATAGGCTTTCTCCGACCTCAGGAGTTCTTCCCTCTACCTCCCAACCCACAAGCCCTATTGGATGGCCGCTCATTACTTCGATCACCCAGTCTCACCAGCCGTCGAAAGCTTTCATTTCCCCATCCCATCCGTAATCCATCCTTCCCGCCATAAGCTTCTGATCTCCTACTGCCTTATCCCGACGTGATAGCCTGGCCTATCAAACCTTTCATTCCTATCCTAATCCTTTCTTTCTGGCACCCCCTACTCCCTAGAAAGCCTTCCCCGCCTTCTTCTCCTCTCTCACTCAAAGCTGCTCTGCTATGTCACCCATCCGGTGTTGGTTGTTAGTGCCTTTCCTTCACGGAGCAGCGCATCTTGTCTCTCCTTTCTCAAATTGCTCATCTTCCTCTACTCTACTCTACTTCACTTCCGCTTCTCAGCTTTTGCTTGACTGGTTTGGCCCCTTCAGCCAAAACCAGATGATGCTCCACGAGCGCGCCCCGGCATATCTCTTTATGACCAGGCTGGTAATCTTTGATAAACTCTACGAGGTCCTGCCGGCAGTAGGGAAGACCCAATCTTTGTGAGGCAAGAAAAAGTTTGTTTTTTTTTTATTCTATTTTTTTTTATCAATGGATATAGTGTAAAGAGTAAAGACAAGGAAAGTATTCTTATTCCCCAAATATCCAAATTTTTATGCCTAATACTCCATAGATCGTTCGGACTCCATAGGAACAATAATCAATTTTAGCTCGAATGGTTTGTAGAGGAACCCTACCTTCTCTGATCCATTCGACACGTGCAATTTCTTTTCCGTCGATGCGACCTGCAATTTCTACTTGAATTCCTTTTGTATCTGCCTGTTCGGTTAATTCAATAGCCTTTTTCATTGCTTTGCGAAATGAAACTCTATTCTTTAATAGAATTAAAAATTCTGCAAGAATATTAGGGTGTCCATAAGGGTTTGTAATTCTTGTAATAGCAATGTTGAGTTTTCGGTTAACAAAATGAAGTTCTTTTTGTACATTCATCTGTAATTCTTCGATTCTTCGCGTCCTGCCTTCTATTAAGAACTTTGGGAATCCCATATAGATTATGACTTATTGCAACTGTAACCGCGGTCACAGAAAAAAGAAACTTCTCTTTGACTTCAGCACTTGAACTTGACTTTCCAACTTGTTGGGAGTAGGGGCTTTCACTGGAACTGAAACTCTATCTTCTGTTCAACTCCCTTAACTTAAAGACTTTGAGGGCTTACTTTGTAGGGCTTTCCACTCGCGCTACCCGAAAGGAACTAGAAGTAAGCCTTTCTCTAAGCTAAGCCCGCCAGCCGCCAACCAAGCCAATGCGCCATCCCTATCCCTTCCCGATGAAGCTTCCTTTGATTTGAATGAATGAGGAACGAAGGCGCATGCAAGAGAAAAGAAAGCCCCTATTTGGGCATGAGCCCTAGTACATTGACCTCTCGCAGACCTGAAACTCCAGTTTTTTGGCTATTGAAAAAGAAAATCATAGAGACGAACAAAGCCATATAGATTCTCAATAAGGGAGGAATGAAGGTTACTTAAGTTGAAATTACTTAGACTCTTTGCGCACTGGAAGGATTGAAAGAGCATTGAAACTATTCAGGGACGAAGAAAGCGAAATTGAAAAGGCATTAGGGTAATATAAGTCGCTATCAGGATTCCCCTAACTCAAGGCGCTCGCTAGCGAGATACTTGATTGGAAGAGAGGAAGAAAGAAAGCTTGAATTTACTCGCCAGGATTGAAAGAAAGATGAAAGTCGGTCTTATATCCTCGCTTCTTTTTGAATGACTGAAAAAAGAATGTAAATAGTTAATGTACAATAAAAAAGAGAAGGTAGACTCATAAAGAAAAGACATCGGAATCAGCACCCTCTTACGCCTCCCTTGAGAACCTCACTCTGACTGATTGGTCTACGCCCCACCTTCCCTTAGATCCTCTCCGGACTGGGCAACCCACATGCATGAAATGGTTGGATCAACGACGATAGGAGATTGGGAAAGAAGAAGACAAAGCCCTAGAGACTATCGATGCCCCGCCCAAGATGAGGTGAAGATCGGCTTACTTGGACAAGCGTACGATCAGACTAAGGACGCTACCCTCTGTCTCTTCCTTCGCGTGGAGAAAGCACTCCCTTCTGTTGGTAGGGGGTTGCCATGGATTGGTCAGGCCGAAGGGGTGTGGAAAGCCCTAAGTTCGCATTAAAAAGGAGATCGTTGGTGGCTTATGAACTCCACTAATTCCTATGTATACCCCGACT
>Ga0157362_1000634_pt1 | contig 12524 bp, 14 predicted proteins | sample AttlaeALBM3_FD_111480 | JGI IMG/M metagenome (GOLD analysis project Ga0157362, IMG submission 111480) | Fungus gardens microbial communities from leaf cutter ant in Ribeirão Preto, State of São Paulo, Brazil - Atta laevigata ALBM3 | ecosystem: Host-associated > Fungi > Mycelium > Unclassified ... | reverse complement strand
GTGCATATCTTTTTCCATATGAGGACAATTTTTTTGAAAATCAATTCGTAAAGATCGGGTATCGTTCTGGCGTATCGTACGCCGTCGATATTTGTTGTCCGCGTCATTCATATCGAAACATTTATTGTCAAACATTAGCCCATTCATTGTGTAGGTAAACGCCGTACATATAATTTATATCTCTCTTTATCTTGTGCTTAGAACAGTCTCGATGTACTTTTGACCCAGCTGGGCCAAATCGGCTCATAACGCCTCTTGATCTTCCGACATTTTGCAACTAATTTTGAATCTTCATCGCTTCTTCCGTCTTCCGTCGTTTCTTCAACGATTCTGTCGGTACATTTTTGGCATGTGGAGTGGAGGTTATCGGTTGTATCGTGTATACAATCGTGTATGTGATCGATCATTGAATTTATGCAGAGTAGGATTGCTCGAACGTCTTGCTTGCTTCGTTTTCCTCCTCTTATTCTTCTTGTTTTCTCTTATGTTTAACAGTAGATGCTACATCTTCGTCGAGCAGCTCTCTCTTTATCGCGCACATGCCAGGATTATTGACGAAAAGTTGCAGCGGCTCTATAAGAGATTTAAAATGTCTGTCCAATATCTTCCTTGATTTTACCGGTCTTTAGAGCGCGGATATTCCATGCAAATCGATTCGCTCGTCTTTTCGATCTCCCTCGCGATTTTTCATGCTCGCGGATATCTATCATGTTCGTCTCTGAGTAAGTATCAACGACTGTCACATTAAGATATCGCGAACGTTGAATCCTCTTCTGTATCTAGCACTTGTAAGTCCTTGTCTATCACTAGAAATCCATATTTTTGTTACCAACAATCGCGACACAACGTGCCGGTATTTACATGATCGTTATAAATGTGTCAAGTTGGTACGTACTGTTTGAATAGGATTAGCAGGTTCGCGTTGTCGCGTATTAGAGTTCAAATATTCTCGCATACGTCTGACAGAAATAGAAGTCGATGTTCGCATGGCAAACCATCGAAAAGTTTTGATGGTCATTGAGAAATTCTCTCACTGCATCCTGCTTATCGCATGCCACGTTATCGAAGATAAGAATAGAATTTGGACGCGCCTGGATTCGACATCACTGTTGTTGGAGAACGTATAGTTCCGATTTCGTCGATAAACGTAAACAAATTTTCGAGTAAATATTGATACTTTGACTGTTGCAACCATTTTGAATAGACATACATGTTCTTGAAACGTACGCTGTTCGGACTCTCGAATAAGCTTATAAAAATGTTGGTTTTACCATAATATTGGCCATAAATAATCGCACGTGTAGTACTCGACAGCATTTCGCCGTTCTTTCGCTTCTCCACGCCTCCCATCATTCGCGATTTTGCGTCGCAATTTGTGATGCGTATCGTATCAGCAATTGCCATACGAATTTTATGCTCACACTACGGGTTATGTGCTCTTGACCGCCTATAAGGCGTACGAAGTCGCACAGTAACAAAATGTATCTCGCGCTGTATCATCCTTTCAACATTCAGGATTTTGAGCGCTGAGCAGTTGCAATATATACCGAAAGTCATACTCTTACGCATGTGCGGTGACTATATCGACCATGTATGGGACAAGCTTCCTGAAAGCGGATCCGGAGATTCGAATCTATCGTCGCTGCGACGAGCACAATCAGTCATGACAGCAGACGCACATCGACGGTCCGGTACCGAAGATAATAAACTGTAGCGAATGTCAGCGTTGGGCGGCATTCTGTTGAATCGAACAATAAACACGCTTCCTTTCGAGTTACATATCCCGAGCTACCAGTTTTGTCCGGGCACTCGACTTACGAAGCGATTAGCCGGAGGTGATACGGGCATAAATCCACTGGACGCGACGTGCTGAGAACATGACATGCGTATTCTCGGGGCAACGATCTCATCGATAGCCACGCAGCGGATAAGGTCCAATAAAGCGTTAGGACGCATCACCGCGAAAGATTCGGTTTTGAGCGAGAGAGCTGCAGCTGCTGTCATTTGGGCAGCGATGAAAGTCAGGATCAGCATAAAACTAAAGAAAAAAACGATGAGGAAGAAAACAACGAAAAAATGAATACTAGCGGCAGTGAAACGAGGCGACGCATTATCGTTCTTACCAATGGGCGTGCTTGGGTTGCACATCCTTGATTGGAGCGTCCAGCATGGCGAAAGTGATAAATGATAATAAAGCCTCGCGGTGTTAGCCTCGAGAAGCATCACGTGCAATGTGACAGGGTCGCAGACTGTATCTAGTTCCGCACAAATACGGACGTGACCTGTATCTCAGCCCCTTCAAACGCGGGTAGGACAGCGAAGAAAAAAAAAATGAAAAAAATAATTCGGTCAGATCGTGTACTTGGAAGAGCATCGAAACACGAAAAAATTTATCACTTTCTCTTGTGAGTGCGTTTCAAAATACTTCCTACGTCCATCCCTGGTGATAAAATCTAAAAGCACGATGGCAATGTCTGAGATCACAGATGATAGAAAAAAATAATTCGTTCAGATCGCGTCTCAGAAGGGCATCGAATCGCTAAGAAATTCAGCACGTTTTCCTGTGGATGCGGTCAAAAGTATCCTACGTTCATCCCTGCGTCCGATGATAGAATTTGCTAATGCTAGGCAACTTCACTTTGCAACATCTTTACACTTGTATATACAAGACTGCTTAGGACATGTCACGTAAGTATTACACAGTTTTTTATCATATATATTTTTGAAATCTATATTTCCGTATTTATGCATTGTCGCGTATTTGAGATATACGTTTAAACATGCGCATTTGAGTGTGATAACATATTCGTGTACACATTAACATACGGCAATATAAAGGTTGTGAAAAAAATGATAATGTTAAAAAAATAATGTTTACTTTGTTATTTTTTATTTACTTGTTATTTGAATTTATTGTTTTTATATTCATGTAATTATGCCCAATGTCAGAATTTAACAAATTTTGGTTTCGTTTATTTAGATATATTCTATACAAGGTGTTCGGAAAAATAATAATAAATCTTTCTCATAGAATGTATTAAACTTAGAAGAAAGGTCCTGTATCATTTTGTAATTTTTGCGATAGTTAATAATTAAAAATTACCGAAAATTGATCTTCAATAATTTTTTATTTGAATACTATCAACTTTACAGAAGTTGCAAACTGCAAGAAACAAAAATTGTTTATTTTCTTTTCTAGAGCTCTAAGAATTTTTTTAGAAATTTTTCAAAATTTTTAAACATCATATTTTCTCATGTTGGTAAAAATGAGAAAATGCAGTATTAAAAAATTGATAAAAAATTCTGAAAAATTCATAGAATTCTATGACAAAAAAATAAACAATTTTTGTCTTTTGCAGTTTTTTTGTAAAGTTCATAATATTTGAGTAAAAAATTATTGAAAACCAATTTTCGGCAATTTTTAGCAATTAATATCTTGTTAACTATTACGAAAATTGCAAAATGGTAGAGGACTTTTCTTCTCAGTTTAGTCCATTCTATCTCTATAAGAAAGGTTTATCATTATTTTTCAAACACCAAGTATAAATAAAATTTAATTTTTTGTAAGTGAATAAAAAGAAATATTTGGTTGTTACCTATTTTTTTTTCAATATTCTTATAAGTTGTTTATGTGTTGTTTGTTAATAAATACACTTCAATAGCATGGTTAGAATATTATGATTTATTGCGTCGTTGTACAAACGTTATTATAGCAGTTATTGTAGTAGTAATGGCTGAGAAAACACGCCTTTTGCGCCCTCATTCGGTCTTGTTACATTATTCGCTCAACGTCTCGAGCGTTGTATGTCGCGAAAACAAAAAGGTGCATGAATTGTATAGACATACCGCGCGCCTTATTGATAGACTCGGGCTATCTATAGAAATATTATAAGTAATTAATAAATTGTTATTAATAAAATGCAAATTAAGTAAATTGATACGCAGATATTTGAGAAAATAACAAATTATTTTCTCATAAATTATGAGTATTAAGAACAATATATATATCATTTTTTCTTATCGTCTAAATCATCCTCGATGGGTAGTACAGCTAATTTGGCTGATAGTCTCTTTTGTATAAACCAGCTGATGTCTTGATCATCACTGTACGAACAATACTCGTTGCCCGGAAAAACTTCCTCGACTCTTCCTAGCATTCATTTAAAGAGATAGTCCATCTTCATGACAAATTATTAATTGTCCAACCTGGAGTGCGGGATTTGACTGCCATCTTCGATTTTGGAGCTGGAACAAGTATTGACAAACGTTTCTAAAAATGCTCCTTCATTTCTAAATGCTGCCACTTAGATAGCCGGTTCATTTTTATGGGAGTTAGGTTTGACTCAGAATATTATTGCGTCACCTATAAGAAAATGACCTGCTGAAACATAACTTAAAGTATTTGGATCATGAGATATGGTCTCAAATTGAGAACGACTTCTATCTGAATGATCAAAGTCAATGCCTCTTCAAACGTAAGTGAAACATCGTGGGCAATCTTGTTGAAATGCCTCTTGAATGACTTGACTGTAGCCTCCCAAAGACTCCCAAAGTGAGGGGCCTGCGGAGGGATAAAATGCCACTTGATTTAATAGATGTTTCCATAGATGTTTCATTTACGATTCTGTACCGATGTTCTTCTTGATTGCATAATTTTCGAAGCTCTTCTAATTTATGATTTGCGCTAATGAAGTTGGTGCCATTGTCAGAGAAGACATCCGACAGTTTGCCTCTTCGCCCAATAAATCTTTTGAAAGTGTTGAGAAATGTCTCAGTAGTTAAATTTGAGACCACTTGCAAGTGAACCGCCTTTGTCGCCAAACAAACGACTTTTACTATCTTACTATTTCTGCACAATCCTTCGCGAACATATATCGGTCCACAAAATCTATACCTACGCGCTGAATGGTCTTGAAGGTCTAATCCGCTTGGGTAGATTTCCAATTAACTGCTCCGGAAACCTTGGCCTATGCTTGAAACATCTTATGTAGCTTCGCAATAATTTTCTTACTGCACGGCGCGCCTTGAACAGCCAGTATTTGAGTCGTATCGCAGCTAGAATTGCTTTTATTTCTACGCATAAGTTTTTGATGCTCATGTTCGATAATGAATCTTGTAAGATGATTATTGATGCAATAAATATGGATGCTTAACGTCCGATTGTAAATAAGAAATCTACCACCAACTCGTACTATGTTTTCATCATCGATGAATAGATTTAATTGTCTCAGATTGTTTTGAGTTAATACAATTCCTTTGCTTTTGAGATCCTCGATATCCTTTTTAAACATGAACTCTTAATCCCTTCTTATTAATCTCTTTGTAAATTCTTGTAGCTCATCAACTCAAAGATCCATATTACTTATGTTCTCTGCAGTTGTGTATAAAACGTAAATATAGCTGCTATTCGGGTAAGCCTGTTAAAGATAGAGAGTTTGTCGAATGGATTAGTTTCCAAACCAGTAGATAGCGTAGCCACTTTTAATCTATCATGCTCTTTAAACTGATCGTATTCGATTGTCTCATATTGATTTTCTGGCAGACTTTCATTATGAAGCGAACTAGGTCCTTCTCACCAAAGTTGGGAATTTACTAATTCTTTGATGCTGATGCCTCATGGCCATGATGTCAGACTAGATCTGCTAGATTTTTTGCGCTCCCGACGTGTTCTCAGTCGTGGTTATTTCTTGAATGTCTCCAATTCTGTGAGCTACGAAGACCGGTAATTTCCTATTACTTGAAACCAGTGTAAAACAATTAATGAATCAGTCCAACAATATTTGTTATCGATGTTGATCTCTAAGACGTTTACAACTTTGTGCATGAGTTGAACCAATAATTATGCTCCATAAAGTTCTAAGGATATGTCTTGACCGGTGCAACACGAGATTTGGATTATTAAATGCATAATGGTTCCGTCTGTATTGATTCTGCGCATATAGATGCAAGTTCTATAGGCTTGTTCACTTATATCACAAAATCCATGAATTTCTTTGCGAATGTTCTGACTGCTAGCTACAATTTTCCATGGTATATTGACTTCTTTCAAAAATTTGTAATTCCTTGATGTACCATTTTGCTTGAAGATAATGCTTTCGTTAATGATTCATCCCAATCGATCTGCATTTTCCATAATTATTGAATCATGAATTTAGCAGTTATGATGATTGGCTCTAGAAATCCCAGTGGATCGAATATTTGCGATATTTGTGATAGAATTGATCTTTTCGTGTGCGTATTTGGTTCCAATGTTTCGCACAAAATTCGATATTGAAATAAATTCTTGGTTGGATTCCAATTGATGCCTAATGTTTTTGCAGATCCTTCCTTGTCTAATTCTAACGGGAGCGGCTATGATTCTTGCAAGACTCATAGCGAGACGACTGATGCGCAATATACAGCCTCTCCAAGTCATACACAGTTACCTCCGAGTTGGTACTCTCAAACATCCTAGGAAAATACGGCTAAATACTGTGATGGATGGAATTGACAGTATTAAAACATTCTGTACCTGCTGACCCTCTCGATACCTTGATCTGTTCGATGGAGGTTCTTTGGAGCTGGGATCGGTGTTAGTGAAACCTCAGGAAGCTATGGAATTGACGAAGGGATGTTGCTCCTTTTGGCGCTTCGATTCCTCTATTGGGAATTCTTGTGTGCTAAGATTGGGATCGGCTTCTCCCAAGGAAGCTACAACACAACGCAGTCACGAGTCGGCACCGAAAAGGCCAAATGGCTCTTATGTGGCGATCACAACCACTGTGGAGTAATCGTGCGTCGTTCTGATCCTGCGTCACTGTTCCCCCCCTTTCCTCGGAGAAGAGGACGATAGGTGAAGGATCCATTTGGGACCGACATGGCTCAAATTAATTTCGGGCCTTGGCGGAACCAGGGTGTCTAACGAACGGATGAATTATAATTTTCAGCTCACATCAAACACCGATGGATAAATGCTTAATGATAAATGTTTTCAAATAATGGCGCTCAAAGACTAAGGTGTAGGAAGTCGTGCTTAGGATCTGATTGCGGAATGTAAATCGAGCAGTCTCGGTGCCTCTAGGATATCGCCTTGAAGTAGTCAGATCTAGTGGCATAAGTGGGTTTTACGCCGGATTTTTTCCCAACAACTTATCTCGCTTCATAGCACAAACAATTCTATACATAACTACGGACTTCATACAAAAGATCCAAAAAATCCGACTACATCCCACAGATTTGTTTGTAAGTTTTGTTTATAAGTTTCGACATAGAATTCCCATTTTCACATAAGTCCCAATGAAAGACACATTAAATATAATAAAGGCTTCACATGAAGTCCCCTCTTCCCACTAATAGAGCATTGCTTAACAACCACTTATTTCTCCTATAACAACCAATTTTATGAACAAACTTCAGGAGCGGCAATGGGCCCTATTTCTCCTATAATCGTCAATATCTTCATGGAGCATTTTGAGAAAGAGGCTTTCAGAAAAACACTTAAAAAATTAGAAGTTTGATTCCGTTATGTAAATTCGTGATATGGAGACACGGCAGAGCCGAACTCTGTAAATTCCTTATTTTCTTCAAAATCAACATCCAAATATCCACTTTACTATAGACATAGAGGAAAACGAAAAATTCTCCTTCCTAAATGTTCTTGTTTCTAAGAGAACCGACGCTTCCTTAGACCATCAAGTGTACAGAAAATTAATGCACAGATAGATATCTACATAGCGAGCCACCATTCAGCACAAAAAACAGTCTGCAATCAATTCACTTGTATATAGAGCTTTCACTATTTCTAACAAAGAACGTCTGACGAGAACTCAATCACTTAAAAACAGCCTTTCAGAAAAATGGACAAAAGAGACATAATCAAAACAATCAATAAACATACAAACAAGACAACAGTCTCTGATACACAATCAGATAAGAGGATCCTATTCATTTTCTTCCATAAGGAACAACAGATCGGATTGGCAGGATATTAAACAATATCCGAACTATCTTTAAACCACCCAAAAAGATAGGAGAAATCTTAAGAAATCCTAAAGATCAAAAACTTCCACTCAGTTCCGCAGGAGCAACAAAATACCTTGTTCCTGCGGACAAGTATTGCAGAAACTGAGAGAATGGTCAACCTACGGGTAAAAGAACATCAACGTGATGTCAAGTTAAAACATGTCACGCAATCAGCACTATCAGAACATAACATCGAAATAGGACATCACATATTGTTTGACAAAACGATTACAATAGCCAACATTACATCATACTTTCCAAGAAAGTATAGAGAAGCCATAGAGATACAAAAACACCCTAACAATTTAAATAGAGACAATGGCTACAATATAAATAAAATATGGAAAAATATTCTCCCGATTAATGAGGACTGACTGATTTTTCCCACCCCCTACCAGCAATTCTCTTCTTTCCCTTCATCACTCCAACAAGTAGCATAATATATAAAAGGAGAAAGACCCGGAGGAACAGCTCGGTATTAGGCTGCTCCTCGTTCTAATTAAGTGAATTGCAAGATTGCAACGAAACGATTAGCATTCCAAGAATGGATCTGGACACGGAAGAAACCCGCGAAACGCATAATCTTTAAAAGTAATAATATGGAAGTAAAAATAATAGCAAAGTAAGGAAAAATTTGAACACCAAGGCTGGAAAAATAGTCAAGATTAACAAGGATCGAAGAATCAAGATAGTTCTAGAAAAGTGCGACGCTCGAAAAAAATTAATAAAGGCAGTTACCAAAGGCACTTCGCGCTGTTAAAATAGTCCTAGAATGACTACGATAATCTGGAAGTAATATACACACTAACGGAAAAGGCAAGTGGCAAAAACAGACAAAAAATATCGTGAAGTCAGCATAGTCCTACAAAGATGCGACACGCAAAGATATGAATCTCGCAAAGACAAGACACTCAAGCGGTATCCTCCAGCTCAAAGTTAGCAGGAATTAGGATACTGCAGCTGAATACAGAGCGGTCAGCTGCAGTAATAGGTGAGATGTGTCAGCTCTTTCAAAAAGCGACTTGACATCTTGTTATTATAGGAACCATATGTCAGGAAGCAGGGCGAGAGCTACATCTTTTATGGGCTAAGAACGGGGATGAAAGTTGCTGCAGTGCGCCCATGGGCATTGATAGCGGTCAGCAACCCTCGATTGCAGATGATATTTGTCTCACAGCTTAGCACGACCCACTGTGTGTGTGCGGAAGTGCAGCCTCCTGGCCTATCAATATACGTCATGTTATTTCCAGCGACGAAATCGAGGGCCACTTCAGACACCTCGAAAAGATGTTTCAATCCCTGAGAGGCGAGAGATTCATAGTAGCGGTAGATGTTAACGCGCGATTGTTGCTCTGGGATTTTCCTGAAACTGACGAGAGAGGAAGAAAGTTTGAGATCTTCATCCGTGCGTTTGGCTTTGAAATAATAAACGAAGTCCATCAAGGGCCACCTTCGAGGAGGGGATCGTCCTTCATAAATGTGATCTTGGTGTCCCCTCAAATAAGCCAATCATCGACACATGGAAGGTGAGGAGAGAATGGACGACCAGTAATCACAGTCCCGTGGAGATCGGGCGGAGGATGCCAAGGACGGCGAATGACCGCAGAACTGCAAGCATACATAGGTTCGACATACGACGGGCCGACTGGATTCAGTGAGAGCCTGAAAGATCCAGATCAAGGCTTGGGATCCTCGGCCCGAAATCTGCGGAAGAAGCAGAAATAATGGCTGAAGAGTTACAGGAGGTAATATTGGAAGCGAAAAATCGATACCGAGGAAAAGAGTTTTCAAAAAGTCAAATCCGTGATGGATAAAAGAATTGATAAAGCTGAAAAAAGAGGTGAACCGAAAGAGGAAAATGATCCAAGGATTAAGAGGATCAAGGAATCAAACTGACTCTGAAGTTGGAACAATCAATAAATCACCTTAAAGAAAAAATATCAAAAATCCCTACGCTAATACAACAGGGTAATAAGGAGGACAAAATATGAAAGCTGGAAAAAGTTTGTCACAGAATATGGTAATGAAAAACTATGAAGCTTTGTATATAAACAGCAAGCAAATAAACTAAAAATAGAAAAGATCATAAGCACATTCAAAAGAGATGAGCATATGACAAAGACTGTAGAGGAAACGGCACAATGTCTGTTGGATACACAAATGACCTAAGCTACGAAGATACGCAAGAACAAGGCGAAATTAGAAGTCTTAGCAAGAATAGCGCCAGACACAACAGATGCTCTATTCTTCACGGGGAAGGAAATGCGATCAAAACATTCAAGAACGATAAAGCTCCAGGCATGGAGGCTTGATAGAAGTCAAAATACTAAAAATATCGGTAAAAGAAACCCCTGAGCAATTCCTAAAAGTATTTAATGGGTACCTTCAGTGAGGCGTCTTTCCTATAATCTGGAAGGAAGGCTCATTACGAATCCTTCTGAAGAGCGAGAACAAGGACGTGAAGGACCCAAAAATCCTGTAAGCCAATATGCCTTCTCCTTGTAATAGGAAAATTCTTCGAGAAGTTTCTCAAAATGTGCCTAACAGACACAGTACTGGCGCCGGGAAGGTATCGACAGTTATGCCGGGCAGGTCGATGGAGGACGCGGCCGTGAAATTGCGACGGGCAGTTTCTGTACCTCTAAAGGGACGTACACTATGTTGCTCTTTGACATTTCCGGTGTCTTTGACAACGTCTGATGGCCCTTAGTGTTGCAAGGATTGAAGTCGAGGGAATGCCCTAAGAATGTCTTCGAAGCTATTTCGATAAAAGGCGAGTAAGCATCTCGATAGATGATACAAAAATATCAAAGTAAGCAACAAGAGGATGTCTGCAGGGTTCGGTATTCGGGCCGACTTGCTTAATGTTCGATGAATTGCTATGGATGCTAGTAGAGTTTGCTAGTAGAATTTGAAGCGCTGGTACAGCTAAAGACCGCTTCGTAGCATATGCAGACAATCTTATTATATTGGTAAGCGACAATTCCCGAAGGGAAATAGAAGCTGGCAGCTAGATATTAGTAGACCAGATTGTCGAATGGTGTAAATCGATCAAACTTCAAATCTCCGAGCGAAAGATTGAAGCTTCTTGCTCAGAAGCGAGAAATTAAGAAGCTCAAGTCGATAGACAGGGAGGAATATGCCAAGATAAAAGGCCAAAGAACAGAAGAAGAAGAATAAATTTTAAAAGTAGATCATTGTTAGGATAGGTAAGTAAAAATCAAATTCAAAGATTTGGTTAGGTACCTTGTGTTCATTTCGATAGAGGTAAGCGAGTCGAATTACATTGTAAGTATCTAAAGAGTAAAGTAAATATCTAAAGGGATACTCTTCAATAAGCTTGACAAGCTGATAAGAATGAGGTCTTAAATGCAGAACGCTTTCTACAATCTCCCGGGGAGTGGTTGCATATGCAGCCGCAGGATGGACCGACCTGTATACTGCAAAGGACAAGAAAATTCTTAGGGCTGTGCATGCGAAGTGCTTATAGCACATACAAGCGCATATCGCACAGCGTCTTGGGAATCACTCTGCGTGATAGCAGGACAAACTCCCATTGATCTATTCTTAAATGAGCGTAGAACCCTATATGAGATAAGAAAGCCTAAGAAAGTAGAGATAAAGGGAATCGGAAAAGATACAGAAAACATAAAGAAAGTAATAAGGAAAGAGATAACAAAGATGGCAAACTAGGTGGGAAATCTCGACAAAGGGTCGAGTGATATTCATCTTCTTTAATAGCATACAAGAAAGGTTTCAGGCCAAATGGATTCAGCCAAACACTAGTCTACGCAGATTCTAACTGGGCATGGTAATTTCCATGCGAAACTTTCACAATTAAGACTTATTGAAAAAAGCTCATGCAAATGTAGAGCTGAAGAGAACCAGTCTGGCATCTCTTAGAGTGTCCAGAATTTGAAGAGCAAAGAATTGCTTTATGGGATATAGTTCTTCATAACGAATGGAAACTGCTTGAGGCAATTCCTAGTGTCAAACGCCAAAGCATTTCAAACTCGTCGACTTCTCTAAAAAATCATTATAAGAATCATTATATATAAAGTAACCTCAAAAAAAGGACTAGATTCTGGGACTGTTCATCAAGACAGGACCGATGCTCTCAAAGTGCTATGTGAAGCTCAGTTAAGAGAGATCTGTCTCTCATCACAGGAGAATCCCTGACAAAGCAAATTCGTATATCATCACGGTAAACACGCATTACTGAGTCAGCAGTTTAGGAACATAATAACATTATTATAGGGTTAGGGCGTGCGTCTGGGGACGAGATGCAAATGAGTGGACCTCCCCGTGGTTCCCTGTGGGCGCAAGATGCCTCACGAGAACTCAGGACTCGAGGACTCGAGAACTCAGGACTGCGTCGCGGCAAAACTAATCATTCCTGCAGAAAACCCTGCAGATGCTGAGTTTTTCCATCGCCCTTCTCGGGACGACTTCGGACTGGATGGTTTGTCGCATATACTTTTGTGGGTGAGGTGGCATGTTCGCCCTGTCTTCGGAACGGGGCC
>Ga0157362_1000633_pt1 | contig 12540 bp, 15 predicted proteins | sample AttlaeALBM3_FD_111480 | JGI IMG/M metagenome (GOLD analysis project Ga0157362, IMG submission 111480) | Fungus gardens microbial communities from leaf cutter ant in Ribeirão Preto, State of São Paulo, Brazil - Atta laevigata ALBM3 | ecosystem: Host-associated > Fungi > Mycelium > Unclassified ... | reverse complement strand
TCATTCTGGTCGGCCGGCCGACGCCCCCTCCGGGTGGGCCGCGTCGGACCGCAGGCCGTCCAGGACCAGCGCGACCACCGCGTCGGCCAGTGCCCGGGGACTGAGCTCACCGTGGGGCGAGTACCACTCGGTCAGGGAGTTCACCAGGCCGAACAGCAACCGGGCCGCCAGGTCCGGGGCCAGGTCGGCGCGCAGATCCCCCTCGGCGACCGCGGCGGCGACAAGGTTCGTCACGGCCGCGTCGAACTCCCGGCGGCGGGCCAGCGCGACCCGCTCCACCTCGGTGTTGCCGCGCACCCGCAGCAACAGCGTCACGTGCGGAAGTTGGTCGGCCAGCACGAGCACCGCACCGCGCAGCACCCGTTCCAGGGTCTCGACCGCCCGCGCTTCGCCCGGCTCGCTGCCGGTTCGCGCGAGCACGTCGAACAACCCGCCGAGGGCGCGGTCCAGTGACCGCCGCAGCAGCTCCTCCTTACCCTGGACGTGGTGATAGAACGACGACTTGGTGATCCCCGCGGCCCGGGCCAGATCCTCCATGCTGGTGCCGTCGTAGCCGCGCTCGGTGAACACCCGGACCGCGACCGCGAGCAGCGACTCCGCGTCGTAGCGGCCCGGCCGCGCCGGGGCGCCCGGCACGGTCACGGCGCGCCCGCGATCCGGACGCCGTCGGAGCCCGGTTGCCCATCGGCGATCACCCGGGACCGGCCGCGGAACTCCGCGATCACGTCAGCGCCGCGGGTCACCGTCGTGTCGTACACGCCGCTGCGTCCGAAGCGGCCCCGCTCAACGCACTGCGCGCGCAGCCGATCGCCGATGTAGGCCGGGCGGGCGTAGACAATATCGCCCCCGGAAGCCACCGCCTGCGGGCCGTGGGAGTTGCAGCACAGGCCGAACGCGGTGTCGGCAAGCAGGAACAGCACCCCGCCGTGGCACACGTTGTGTCCGTTGACGTGGTCGCCGGTCACGGTCATCGCGACGGTGACCTCGCCGGGCGCCGCCGACACCAGCGTGATGCCGTGCTGCGCGGAGGCCTTATCGCTGAGCAACATCGCGTGAACGACCGCGTCGGCCACTTGCTGCGGGTCGGCGCCGACGCTCATCTGACCTCGACGGGTCATCGGTCGTAGTCCACTTCCAGCTCGTCGGAGGCTGGACGGGCCTGGCAGGTCAGCACGAATCCGCGGGACAGTTCGTCCTCCTCCAGCGCAAAGTTCGCATCCATCTGCACCTCGCCGGTCAGCAGCGCGGCGCGGCAGGTCCCGCAGACCCCGGCACGGCAGGCAAACGGCGCCTCGGGCCGGGACCGCAGCACCGCGTCGAGGACGGTGTCATCGGCCGCGAAATCCACCCGGGAGCTGCGGCCGTCGAGGGTGAAGGCCAGTCGGCCCGAGGCCCGCACCGCGGGCGCACGCGGCACCCGGATCGATGGACCGCGGTGGAACAGTTCCCGGTGCACCCGACCCGGTTCGATCCCGTGCGCGATCAGGGTTTGCCGCCAGTCCTTCACCGCCTCCGCGGGTCCGCACAGGTACCAGTCGTCGACCGGTGCCGGGAGCCCGTCCGCCAGCAGTTCGGTCAGCTTCGCCCCGTCCAGCCGTCCCGCGCGCAGCGGGCTGACCTGAGGTTCCCGGGAGAGGAAGTGCAGCAGCTGGAATCGTCCGGGGTGACGGTCCTTCAGATCCGCCAGGTCCTCGGCGAACATCACGTCCGCGGCGGTGCGGTTGCCCAGCAGCAGACCCACTTCGGTGGCCGGCTCGTCGGCCAGCGCCGAGGCCACCACGGAGAGCACCGGGGTGATCCCGCTGCCGGCGGCCAGCGCGACCAGCCGACGCGCATTTGCGGGTCCGCGGGCGGCGCCGAACCGCCCCGCGGGCGTCATCACCTCGAGCTCCGCGCCGGGCTGCAGCGCTTCGGTGGCCCAGGTGGAGAACGCCCCGCCGGGCAGGCGCTTGACGCCGATCCGCAGCGGCCCGCCGACCGGTGCCGCGATTGAATAGCTGCGCCGGACCCCGGCTCCGCCGTGGTCGCTGCGGATCGTCACGTGCTGCCCGGGAGCGAACCGGTAGGCCGCCAGCAATTCGGGCGGCACGTCGAAGGTGATCGCGACCGAGTCCGCGGTGAGCGGCTGGGCCGCGCCGACCCGCAGCCGGTGGAACCCGGGTCGGCGAGTGGACGCGACGGGAGCCGCTGCGGCGAGGGACGCCATCAGTGCGCCTTGAAGTGCTCGAAGGTCTCCCGGCAATTGGCGCAGACCCACAACGACTTGCAGGCGGTCGAGGAGAACCGGGACTGCTGCCGGGTGTCCGGGGACCCGCACTGCGGGCAGCGCACCGACAGCGCGACCGTGACCGCGCCGGACGGGCGGTTCTCCGGCGGTGGGGCGATGCCCGCCGCGGCGAGCTTTCGGCGCCCGTCGGCGCTGATCCAATCGCTGGTCCACGCCGGTGCCAACACGGTGCGCACCTCTACCTCGGACGCCCCCGCCGACTTGGCCGCCGCCACCACGTCGGCCGCGATCGCCTCGGTCGCCGGGCATCCCGAGTACGTCGGCGTCACGGTCACCACGGCTCGTCCGTCGCGAACCATGACCGCCCGCAGGATGCCCAACTCCGCGATCGTCAGCACCGGCAGCTCCGGATCCGGCACGGCCTCGACCGCGACTCGGATCGCCTCCGCGGCGGTCACCACGTCACTCCGGGGTGCGCGAGGTGAAGGGCCGTCAGTTCGGAATGCAACGCTGCGAATTCCGGCGTGCGGACACCGGCGCGGCCCCCGCCCGGCGCGGCCGGGGCGTCGGGGACCTGCAGCCCGGCATCGGCCAACACACCCCGCACGAACGCCTCCCAGGGCGGGCGCAGACCGGCCGGCTCGGCGGCGGTGCCCTCGGCGATCAGCCCATCCAATTCCCCACCACCGGCGAACAACTCCGGTACGTCGGGCCACACGCCTGCCAGACCCGCTTGCATCCGGCGGTGCGATTCGTCGGTGCCATCGCCCAACCGCAGCGTCCACTGCACGGCATGATCCCGGTGGTAGGCCACCTCCTTGACCGCCTTGCCCGCCACGGCGGCCAGCGCTTCGTCGGTCGAGGTGCACAGCTTGCGGTACAGCTCGAACTGGTAGGCGCTGAACACCAGCTGCCGCGCGATCGTGAACGCGAAGTCCCCGTTGGCCCGCTCGACCAGGTGCACGCAGCGGAACTCCTCGGGGCCGCGGCGGAAGGCCAGGGCATCCTCGTCGCGCCCGTCGAACGACCCGGCGTGGCCCAACAGCGCCCGCGCCTGGCCGAGCAGGTCCAGCGCGATGTTCGCCAGCGCGACCTCCTCCTCCAGCTCGGGGGCGTTGGTGAGCCACCCGATCAACCGCTGCGAGAGCACCAACGCGTCGTCGCCGAGCCAGAGCGCATACTCCGCGGTGTCGGCCCGCGCCGCCGGGCCGCGTCGCGGCGGAGCCTGACGGTCCGTCACAGGTGATCCACCTCGGCAGGCAGCGTGTAGAACGTCGGGTGCCGATAGATCTTGTCCGCTGCCGGGTCGAAGAACGCGTCCTTCTCGTCCGGGCTGGACGCGGTGATGGCCGTCGCGGGCACCACCCAGATCGAGTTGCCCTCCTCGCGGCGGGTGAACAGATCGCGGGCGTTTCGCAGCGCCATCGCCGCGTCCGGCGCGTGCAGGCTGCCGACATGAATGTGGTTGAGGCCGCGCCGGTTGCGCACAAACACCTCCCACAGCATCAGGCCACCGCCTCCGCGCCTGCAGCCCGCTTGGCGGCGTACGCCGCGGCGGCCTCCCGAACCCAGGCACCCTCCTCGTGCGCGGCCCGCCGCCGGGCCACCCGTTCGGCGTTGCATGGCCCATCGCCGGCAACCACCCGGGCGAACTCGTCCCAGTCCACCTCGCCGAAGTCGTACGAGCCCCGGTCGGGATTCCAGCGCAACGCCGGGTCGGGCAGGCTCACCCCGAGGAACTCCGCCTGAGGGGCCGTCATATCGACGAACCGTTGGCGGAGTTCATCGTTGGAGTGCCGCTTGATACCCCAGGCCATCGAGTTGGCCGTGTTCTTCGACGTCGCGTCGGGTGGGCCGAACATCATCAGCGAGGGCCACCACCAGCGGTTGACCGCGTCCTGGGCCATGGCCCGCTGGGCCGGGGTGCCGCGGCACAGCGCCAGCAGCAACTCGAAGCCCTGCCGCTGGTGGAACGATTCCTCCTTGCAGATGCGGATCATCGCCCGCGCATAAGGCCCGTACGAGCACCGGCACAACGGCACCTGGTTGACGATCGCGGCGCCGTCCACCAACCAGCCGATCACGCCGACGTCGGCCCAGAGCAGGCTCGGGTAGTTGAAGATCGTCGAGTACTTCTGGCGGCCGGTGAGAAGCCGGTCGTACAGCTCGTCCCGGTCGATGCCGAGGGTCTCCGTGGCGCCGTACAGATACAGGCCGTGCCCGGCCTCGTCCTGCACCTTCGCGAGCAGAATCGCCTTGCGGCGCAGGGAGGGCGCCCGGGCGATCCAGTCCCCCTCCGGCTGCATCCCGATGATCTCCGAGTGCGCGTGCTGGGCGATCTGCCGGATCAACGTCGCCCGGTAGGCCTCGGGCATCGCGTCGCGGGGTTCGATGCGTGCGTCCGCGGCGAGCAGCGCGTCGAAGGCGGCCTGATCGGCCTCGGACCAGTTCCCCGTGACGGTCATCCCGACCTCCCAACCTGACCGAACGTTCGGTCAGGTTCCATTCAACCCCGGGAGGCGCCGCTGGTCAACCGTCCAGCCCGGCCACCGTCAGCTCGAAGGTGGTCGGGTCGGCGGCCAGCCCGATGTGATCGGGCATCGCGGCCGGGTTGACGTCCTGGAGCAGGATGTTCCGGACGCGGGGTCCGCGCAGGAAGGACGTCTCGATCGGGGTGACCAGCCAGTCGTAGCGGGTCGCGATCACCGTGTACCGGACGTCGCCCACCGTGTCCCCGTCGGCGTTGAGTCGGGTCAGGAACGACGAGCCGGGCATGAACTCCGGGCACGACTGGCAGTAGCGGGCCATCTGGTCGTCGAAGCCTGGCCAGTAGTCGCGCAGCGGGGTGAGCCCCGAGACCGTGGTGCCGTGGTTCGGCGGCGCCCAGGCGACGAAGTGGGCGACCTTGGCCGCTCCCCCGTCGAACTTCAGGTACCACCGCGGCATGATCCCGCCCTCGGAGTGACCCACCAGGTCCACCTGCTTCGCACCGGTGGCGGCCAGCACCCGCTCCACGAACGCGGCCAGTTGCCGGGACGAGTGCTCCATCGTGTCGACGCCGCCGCGGCCGGGCCACATCGGGACCTGACCATACGTCAGGGCGTATACACAGAAGCCCTTTCCGGCCAAATAGGGGGCCAGGAAGTGCCAGTTCTCCCGGGCGGTCGCACCGAGGCCGTGGACGAGCACGACCGGGCGCGGGTGTTGCGGGGTCAGCTTGCACGACGGGTCGTTGAGCGCCGCCAACCCGGGCTCCGGGACGAGGCCGGCGATGGTGTCGGTGGAGCGCAAATCGTCGGCGCGCGCCGTCCCCGGGCCGAGCAGACCCGCAAGAGCGACGATCGCGGCGATTAACGGAGTGAGGTGTCGACGCATCGGGAACTCCTCTGCCGCCGGCGGAAAGCTGCCGCTGACCAGACAATCACGAATCACCGACGGAATCTAGAAGAACTTCCAAGAAATTTGTGCAATAGTGGCGGCTCGCAGACCCCACCGGGTCGATGCGCAGACGGAGCACTGAATGCCGCCACAGCTCGGATCCCGCACCCGGCCGCGACCGCGCCGGGATTCGCTGCTGGACGCCGCGGTCCGGGTGGTCGGCACGCAGGGTCTGGCCGGCACCACGCACCGGAGCGTGACCGAGGCGGCCGGGGTACCCCTGGCGACGGCCAGCTACTACTTCTCATCGATCGGCGAGCTGGTGTCCGAGGCGCTGACCCGGTTCGTCCGCGAGCGGGCCGCGGAAATGGATCTCGGCGATCTGTCGGCCGTGGCCGAGTTCCTCACCCCGGCCGACATCGCGACCTCGTTCGCCGACCGAATCATGGAGCTGGACCAGCCGCGCCGGCTCGCCTTCTACGAGGTGCTGGTCAACGCGGCGCGCTCGCCGGAGCTGGCCGAACCCGCGCGCCATGCCGTGCGCACCTATCTGGGTGCCGCGCGCAGCGGCCTGCGCGCGGTGGGGGCCCCGGCCGACGACCGTTCGGCGCGGGCCTACGTCGCCCTCGGACTGGGGATGGGACTACTGCACCTGGTCGACCCGGAGCCCGACGATGCGGCGCAGCTGTTCGACGCGATCCGCGACCTGTTCCTGGGCCAGGAGGCCGCCGCCGCGGATCCGGACGGGGTTGCCGCCCGGCTGTCCCGGACGGCACGCGAGCAGGCCGGGGGCCGTTAGGCCCGAGCCGGCCTCAGCTCAGGTCGGCGGCGAATTTCTCGATCTGGGCGGTCCGGCCGAACACGAAGATCAGGTCACCCTCGCGCAGCACGGTGTCCATGGTTGCGTAGTTGAAGTCCCCGTCGGCGTGCTTGACCGCCACCACGGTGGCGCCGTAGGTCTGCCGGATGTTGGTGCCCCGCAGCGGAATCCCCACGGTCGCCGCGGGGGCGACGGTCTTGATCATCGCGAAGTCGGCGTCCATCACGATGTAGTCGAGCATTCGGCCCTGCACCGTATGCGCGACTCGTTCGCCCATGTCGTGCTCCGGGAACACCACGTGGTGGGCCCCGACCCGGCGCAGGATGCGGCCGTGCTGCTCGTTGACGGCCTTGGCCCAGATGGCCGGGATGCCCAACTCGACCAGCAGGGACGTGGTCAGGATGCTGGCCTGAATGTCATTGCCGATCGCGACCACGGCCCGCCTGAAGTCGGGGATGCCGAGTTCCCGGAGCGAGTCCAGGTCGGTGGAATCCGCCGCCACGACGTGGGTGAGCTTGCCGGTCATGCGGGCGACCAGATCGGGACGGCTGTCGATGGCCAGGACATCGGTGCCCTCGCGGACCAGCTCCAGCGCCAGCGCTCTCCCGAATCGGCCCATCCCGATCACCACGACGGCCTCGTTGCGGGGTTGCGCCATCACGGTCTCCCTGCGGTCGCCGGCTCACTCGGGCTGCGGCGACGAGTATCGCGGACCGGCTTCCGGGCGGGCTTCGGCCCCGGCGGCCAGGGCGTTAAATCAAAGCCGCCCCGGCTTCCCGTTGGGGAAGGAGGCTCCCGGGGCGGCGTAGCCGCCGCGACCTGGATCCGGACGCTGGAACGGATCCGATCGATCGGCGGCGCAATGAAAATGTTGCGCGGCCAGCTTGAGAATGGGCTTAAGGAACCACCCGCCCCGGGGTTTTCTTAGTCAGGAATCAGGATCCTGCCTTCACCCGAGCCCGGCCCGCGGGGGTGATCTGGCGGAACTCCCCGGCGGTCTCCAGCAGCGGGGGGTCGGCCTTGAACAGCCCCGCAACCGCCGCCGGCGGCAGGCCGACCTCGCGGGCCACCTGATGCGCCTCCAGCTTGTGCAGCCGACCGTCGGGCGCGGCCACATATCGGCGCAGCAGCTGCACCTCGGCGTCACCGGCGGTCGCCGCGGCGGCCGCGGGCTCGGGCTCCCCGACCCGACTGCGCAGCAACTCCTCGATCGCCGCGGCGTAGGTCCGAGTGAGGTATCGGACCTGGGCGAACAAGTCCAGCTCGGCCAGGTCGACATCGGCGGCCCCGGGACCGGCACCGCCGGAACCCTGCCACGTCCGCTTCGGGTACCGGCGCAGGTACTCCTGCTCCAGCTCGAGCATGCGCTCGGTATGCCGACGGAACTGCTCCGCGGTGCCGTGCAGGAACACCCACTGGCGGGTCGTGTGCGCCTGGTTGCCCTGCTGGACCAGATCCTCGTCGGACAGTTCGGAAGCCGGTACACCTTGATCGCTCATGGACGTTCCTTCAATCGAGTTGATCGCTCAGCGGCGTAGTTGTTTGGCGAAGCGCACTTGGACGTTCCTTCAATCGAGGCGGCGTAGTTCCTTGGCGAAGCGCACTTGGACGTTCCTTCAATCGAGGCGGCGTAGTTCCTTGGCGAAGCGCACTGCGTTGCTGCAGTAGAACTCGACGGCGTAGTCGATCCACTGGTCGATCTGGGAGGGATCGGCCATCGGGCGGATCCGCGCCGGCACCCCGAGCGCGATGTGTTGCTCCGGCACGTGGGCATCCTCCGGGACCAGCGCGGCGGCACCGATGACCGAGCGGGTCGCCGCCGACGAGCGGTTGAGCATGATCGAACCCGAGCCGACCAGAACCCGGTCGGCCACGGTGCAGCCCTCGAGGTGGACCAGGTGCCCGACCACGCACTCGTCGCCGACGATCGTCGGCCAGTGCTCGGTGGTGTGCAGGATCGAGCCGTCCTGGATCGAGGTCCGCGCCCCGATCCGGATCCCCCCGTGGTCCGCGCGCACCACGGCGCCCGGCCAGATCGAGCTCTCCGGGCCGATCGTCACGTCGCCGACCACGACCGCGTCGGGGTGTACGTAGGCGGTCGGATCGATGTTGGGTGCGTCATCGCCCAGCGCGTAGATCGCCATTTCAACTCTCCCGGAGGTCGGCAAGGGCGGGGTAGACGCGGATGGCGTTGCCGGCCCAGACGTCGGACAGCGTCCGGGCGTCCCAACCCAGCGCCGCGAGCGCCCGGGCGTTGCGGGCCACCCCGGGCACGCCCGGCCAGTCGGTTCCGAAGATGAATCGGCGCGCGAGCCGGTTCAGGTCGAAGCGGGCGTAGTAGACGGCCAGGCGGGAGGGCGGCAGGCCGGACAAGTCGATCCACACGTTGTCCCGCGACAGCGCCAGAAAGCCGGCCGCGTCGTACCACCAGCCCCGGCCGCCGTGGGCCAGCACGAACTGCACGTCGGGGAATTCGCGCAACGCGTCGTCGAGCAGGGTCGGGTCGGCGAACTTGTTGACGCTGCCGGGGAACGAGCTGGTGCCGCAGTGCACGACGACCGGTACCCCGGCCTCCCGGCAGACCGCCAAAGCCGCGTACAGCGCCGGATCGGAGGGTGCGAAGCCGGCATGTACCGGGTGCAGCTTCAGTGCCACCGCGCCCAGGTCGAGCTGGCGGATGACCTCGTCGGCGAGCGGGAAATGCAGATGCGGGTTCACGTTGGCGACCAGGCGGAACCGCCGCGGGTTGTACTTGACCAGCGGTAGATAGTCCTCGATCGGCTGAACCCCGGTGGTCTTCGGGCTGTACTCGGCGAACAGCAGCACCGCGTCGGCGCCCTCGGCCTCGAAGTACGCGTCCACCCGCTCCGGTATCTGGATCCCGTCGCCGTCGAAAAGCTCGGGCCAACCATTAGCGCGGCCGAACTCGTCGGCCCACGCCATCCAGGCCGGGCGCAGCGTGGATAGCCGGGGTGCGTGCACGTGCGCGTCGACCAGGAGCCGGCCGTCAAGCATTGGCCGGGTGCTCCGCGACCAGCTCGGTGTCGGCGCCGATTTTGCCCACCGCGTGCGCACCACCGGGGTTGCCGATCGGCGCGGTCCGACCCGGCAACGTCTCGGCGAAGAAGCGGGCGTTGTCCGCGACGTGCTCGGCCGCCTCGGGTTTGGTCGCCCGGTCCTGCGTGATCGCCTCGACGGGGCACACCGGTTCGCAGGCGCCGCAGTCGATGCACTCCTTCGGGTTGATGTAGAGCTTGCGCTCCCCCTCGTAGATGCAGTCGACCGGGCATTCCTCGGTGCAGGAGGTGTCCATCACGTCGATGCACGGGTCGGCGATTACGTAGGGCATGCCAGTCCCTCTCCGGCTCGCAGAGCCTCGCGGGCGAGCTCCCGGACCTGGAAGCGGCGGATCTTGCCGGTGGCGGTGGTGGGCAACGATTCGACGATCAGCACGTGACGCGGACGCTTGAACGCTGCCAATGATTCCCGACAAGCCGCGATCAGCGTGTCCGGGTCCAGGCAGGCACCCGGCGCCGCGACCACGCAGGCCACCGGCTTGTCCAGCCCGTCGGCATCGGGGATGGCCACCACCGCGGCCTGGGCCACCCCGGGTTGGGCGAGCAGGCAGGCCTCGACCTCGCCCGGGGACACCCAGATCCCGCCCGCCTTGATCATGTCGTTCGACCGACCCAGGCAGGTGTAGTAGCCGTCGGAGTCCAGCACGTAGGTGTCGCCGGTGCGCATCCACTCGCCGACGAAGGCCGCGCGGGTCGTCTCGGTGCGGCACCAGTAGCCGGTCGTCAGCGATTCCCCGCGCACGTGCAGATGACCCGGGGTGCCGACGGGGACCGGGTGCCCGTCGTCGTCGACCAGCCGCAGTTCGTAGCCGGGCACCGCCCGACCGGTGGTGCCCGGGCGCACCTCGCCGGGGTAGTTGGACAGGAAGATGTGCAGCGCCTCGGTCGAGCCGATCCCGTCGATGATGTCCACGCCGAACCGGGCGGTGAACCGCTTGTACAGCTCGGTTGGTAGCGGCTCCCCGGCCGAGACGCACAGGCGGACCGAGGCGAAGGTGTCCGGCGGCAGATCCGCGGCGAGCAGGGCGGCGTAGAACGTGGGGACGCCGAAGAACAGGGTCGGCCGCTCGGCGCGCAGCAGCGCGGCAACGCCGTCCGGGGTCGGCCGATCCGGGTTGAGGATCGTCGTGGCCCCCACCGAGAACGGGAACAGCGCGGAATTGCCCAGCCCGTAGGCGAAGAACAGCTTCGCGACCGACAGGCACCGGTCGTCGGGCCGGATGCCGAGCACCTGCGCCCCGTACGACTCCGCGACGAACCGGACGCTGCCGTGCCGGTGCATTGCCGCCTTCGGCGTGCCGGTCGTCCCGGAGGTGTATAGCCAGAACGCGGGCGACTCGGCCCAGCTGTCGTATGCCGACTCGTCGCCTGTCTCGCCCGCCGCCAGCAGCTCCGACCACGAGACCTCCGCGTGTGTCAGCCGTCCGGACCCGTCGACCGGGCGATTTGCCCGGTTCGGGTGGTCAGAGGGGATGACGTCCCTCGTGACCACGTCGTCGGTGTGGATCAGGCGCTCGACAGCGCTGCGGCCCGCCGCGGCCCGGGCCACCTCGACGAACTCGGGCGAGGTGAGCAACATCCGCGCGCGTGAATCCACCAGCAGCTCGGCCAGCTCGCCGTCCCGGTACATCGTCGACACCGGGACCGGCACCGCACCGATGCGCAGGCCGGCCAGAAACGCCGCCAGGAGCTCGACCCGATCGGCGCAGAACAGCACGATGCGCTCCTCGGGGCGCAGGCCGGCCGCGCGCAACCCGGCCGCGGCGGCGCGCACCTCGGCGGCGAGCTGCGCGTAGGTCCGCGTCCCGGTCGGACCCGCGACGGCGGGGCGGTCCCCGTTTCCCGCCTCCACCTGACGATCAATCAGGTACACCCCGGCATTGAACAGCTCCATGCCCAGATCTCCCTCGAACCGAGCTATGCCAGGTGCACGTACTCGTATTCAAAGGGCTGCCCGTTGATGCCGGACTTCGGGGGCGCAACCCAACTCGCGATCTTGCCGAGCTCATGGACCGGTCGCATGAGCGATTCGACGTGTGCCTTGTCCGCGGCCGACGGCAGGTAGGTGTCCCGGTTCGCGACCCAGGTGGCCTCGTCGATGAGTCGGCCGTCCGGGTCGATCCGCTGCCCGGCGAAGGTCCCGACCGCACGGTTGAACCCGACGTGCGGCAGGCGCAACTGACGGTCGACGCCGTGGTCGGCGAGGATCGAATTCCACCGTTTGACCCCGTTGCTGCAGTCCGAGGTGTACTCGTTGCGCAGGTCCACGTTCAGCGCGGTGAGTGCCGGGACCTGCCGTTCGGCCAGCTCGCCGCCCTCCAGCAGCGGGATCGCGACCACGTCCTCGGTGAGCCGGTGGTCGTCCTCCCGCCGGTCCTCCTGCCAACGCCCCTTGAGCCCGGCGGTGTAGTAGTTCGCGACGTTGGTGGAGGTGTCCCCACCGAACAGGTCAAGGCTAACGCTGTAGTGGAAGTTTATATATTTCTGGAGCACGTCCAACGGGACACCGCCGTGGGCCGCGACGTCCTCGGTGTCGTGCTCGCGCATGAGCTCGGCGGTACGGGTGACCACCCGGTCCACGCCGGTGGTGCCCACCATCATGTGGTGCGCCTCCTCCTTGAGCATGAACTCGCAGGTGCGCGACAGCGGGTCGAACGCGGACTCCTTCAGGGTGCCGAGCTGGTATTTGCCGTCCCGGTCGGTGAAGTAGGTGAACATGAAGAAGCTCAGCCAGTCCGGGGTCTCCTCGTTGAACGCGCCCAGGATGCGCGGCGCGTCGTCGGAGCCGGAGTTGCGCAACAGCAGCGCCTCGGCCTCCTCGCGGCCCTCCCGTCCGAAGTAGGCGTGCAGCAGGTAGACCATCGCCCACAGGTGACGGCCCTCCTCCACGTTGACCTGGAAGAGGTTGCGCAGGTCGTAGAGCGAGGGCGCGGTCTTGCCGAGCTGGCGCTGCTGCTCGACCGACGCGGGCTCGGTGTCGCCTTGCGTCACGATCAGGCGGCGCAAGGTCGAACGGAATTCGCCGGGCACTTCCTGCC
>Ga0157362_1000632_pt1 | contig 12548 bp, 9 predicted proteins | sample AttlaeALBM3_FD_111480 | JGI IMG/M metagenome (GOLD analysis project Ga0157362, IMG submission 111480) | Fungus gardens microbial communities from leaf cutter ant in Ribeirão Preto, State of São Paulo, Brazil - Atta laevigata ALBM3 | ecosystem: Host-associated > Fungi > Mycelium > Unclassified ... | reverse complement strand
TGACAACCCGTGCCAGATTGGAAAGGGAAAATGTCGACGTGAATTATTTTCGGGGGCGTATCAAATTCTGAAAAAAAAAAAAAAAAAATTAAAAAAATAAATGTTGCTCTAACGAAAAGAAAAAATTTAATAAAAAAAAAAAAACCATTACTTAAGAGACGTACATCTCTCTTCTGTTTAAAAGCAATTTATTAACGCTGTAACATATAATTAAAACAAAAAAAATAAAAGTTCTAATCAAAATAGCGTTTAATTACAAACATGGATTATTTGCCAAATAGGTGTTGGCGGTGGATGATTCGTTTCCTCCGCGCACCGGCACAACGACTCTTCAAGTTAATGTATTGGATGCAAATGATCATACGCCCAGCTTTGAGGGACCGGAATACGACGCGTCAATACGTGAAGGTGTTCCCGTAGGTTCCACGGTGATTACGGTTAAGGCTACTGATCAAGATACTGGAAGAAATGCCGAAGTGGAGTACTCTATCGTCTCTATCACGGCAGGGAGTAGCATCACGCATATGGAGGATGCAGCGACTTTCAGAATCGATCCAAGGTTGATATTACAAATATCATGTATTCCGGCATATTTGAAGAAAACTTAATTTTTTGACATCCGAAACTCATCATCTTAATATTTCGTTTAGGAAGTTCTTTTTTTTATTCATGAATAAAAAAGATTTCAATCTTTTTCTATTACATGAATTATAGATTATCTCTTCTTTATGTTTTAATACTATCAATGACACGAATAAACGTAGAATTTTTGTTTTCTTTCTTTCTTTGTTTCTTCTTAACTTAGTTTTTCTTGTTTAGAAGATCTTATGATAAAATTGTTTATATGATCAACTCAATGAAATATAATTTCTTACGATTCTTATATTCACAATATAAATCTTTGTATATCTCAGATCCGGCGTAGTTACTACGCGAACTCCTCTCGATCGCGAGCAAACCGAGATTTACACGGTAGTGCTCAGTGTTACGGACCAAGCGACATCACCTTCGACGCGACGTAGTTCAAACGCGACTCTAGTGGTACGTGTGCTGGACGACAACGACAATTACCCACAGTTCACCGAGCGTACATATTCGGCGACTGTGCCAGAGGACTTGGACTACACGACTAATCCAGTGATAGCCCGTATCAGGGCGATGGACGCGGATGCTGGCGCCAACGCTGCTGTCCGCTACGCTATCATCGGCGGCAACACACAGAATACCTTCTCAATCGATTCAATGAATGGTGATGTAGCCCTAGTTAAGCCACTCGACTACGAGTCCACCAGGAGCTACAAGATTGTCATTCGCGCTCAGGACGGTGGCTCGCCCGCGCGTTCTAACACTACTCAGCTGCTCGTGATGGTCAGGGATGTAAATGACAACGCGCCAAGATTCTATACCAGTCATTTCCAAGAATCGGTGTCGGAAAGCGTACCAATGGGATATTCGATCCTGAGAGTACAAGCGTATGATGCTGACGAGGGTAATAACGCACTCATCAAGTACACTATTGGTGCGCGCGATTTCACCGGCGCTTCCACAGAGAACTTCCCCATCACTGTGAAAGCAGAAACTGGTTGGATTTACACGACGAAGCAATTAGATCGTGAACAATGCTCAAAGTATATTAATCTTTTTTATCGATTTTTAAACCATCATTTAATTGAAGTTGGAATAATTGAAACATAAATCAACGCGGATAAAAATTGTACTAAACATTTAAAAATAATGTTTGAAGAAATATATATAAAATAATTTTTCCTCCATTCAATACATAAAATTTTACTTAAAAAAAACTTACTTCAGATTCTTTAGCGAATCCTTTGACAAAAGATTCTCGTTTTGATTTTAGATACCAATTCACCGTAATTGCGGCGGATTCAGGAGAGGAACCAAAATCCGCGAGCGCGACAGTGTTTCTCACAGTGACCGATGTGAACGATAATGATCCTTATTTCGAGCCAAAAACCTATGAGGCTGTAGTATCCGAAGATAGTCTGGCGGGTACCCCAGTCACTACGGTGACTGCCACCGATCCGGATGAAGATTCCAGAATCCATTACGAAATCACGGGCGGTAACACGCGCGGACGTTTCTCTATCTCTTCGCAAAACGGACGTGGCCTTATAACTATCGCCCAGACACTCGATTATAAGCAGGAGAAGCGGTTTGTATTAACAGTGACTGCTTCGGATACAGGCAGCCGCACTGATACCGCCTTGGTTTATGTCAACGTGTCGGACGCCAACAATTATTCTCCAGAATTCGAAAACGCACCTTACTCAGTGTCGGTATTCGAGGACGCGCCGATTGGCGTAACAGTCCTGGTAGTGAGTGCTACTGATGCCGACGTCGGCAAGAACGCCCAGATCACATACAGCCTAGCGACTGACAATGGCGAACAGGTGATCACCGAGTTCACCATCAATCCACAAACTGGAGCGATTACGACGACAAAGGCGCTCGATCGCGAGTCGGTACCCTCGTACCTGTTGACAGTGACCGCCCGGGACGGTGGAGTGCCATCGCTGTCGGATACTACCGATGTGGAGATCTCCGTCACGGACGTAAATGACAACGCGCCAGTCTTTGAAGCGCCACAATATCACGGTTCGATTCTCGAAGATGTTTTGCTAAGCACTAGCGTGCTGAGAGTCGCGGCAACCGATGCAGATACCGATCTCAATGGCCGAGTAAGTGTAGCTCTCTCCAACAAAAAATGATGCTATGATAATTTGAATGAGAAATATAGTATACTAATTGGTTTGCTTATATAAATACAAATTTTAATAATTAATAGAAATATTAACAGAAATATATATCTTAAATTTGTATAATATAATCAATAAATTACTAAGTTAGTATTTTTGATCGATAAAAACTATTTTTATCAATTTTTTTTAAACAACAATTATAAATATAAGCATAATAAATAGTAGAAAGTTTTTAATACAACTTTTAAAATTTTTTTCACAACTTTCTAATGAAGTCAATATAATTGGTCCAGGTAAGATACGGTTTAGAGGATGACGGCGATGGAGCGTTCACAATTGATTCTACGACAGGTATTATCAGGACCGCGAAAATATTGGACCGAGAATCAGTGGCATATTATACTTTAAAGGCCGTCGCCACAGATCGCGGTTCACCTGCACTTTCGTCTGTCATTCCTGTTACTATCAAGATTGAGGACATCAATGACTCACCACCCGCTTTTGAGAACGACAAGATCATTCTTTATATCACTGAGAATTCCCCGATTGGCTCAACTGTCGGTGAAATCTATGCCCACGATCCAGACGAGGGTCCTAACGCAGTGGTGCAGTACAGTATCATCGGTGGTGAGGATTCCAATAGTTTCAGCTTGAATGTTCGCCAAGGCGCCGATCGCGCCGAATTAATTACCCTCGAGGAACTTGATTACGAATCGCCGAAGAAGAAATTTGAACTTGTGGTGCGAGCCGCGTCACCGCCGCTACGTTCGGATGCGGTGGTACAGATCCTAGTGACCGATGTGAACGACAACGCACCGGTGCTTAAGGACTTTCAAATAATTTTCAATAATTTCAAGGACTTCTTTCCAACTATACCAATTGGTCGGATACCAGCAATAGATGCTGATGTAACGGATAATCTTGTCTACAGCATCCTCGCCGGTAACAATGCGAATTTGATCGATCTCAATAGAACCTCTGGCGAGATCCGATTGTCGCCACAGCTCAACACTAACGTGCCGCGGGTAGCGACTATGGAAGTCGCCGTGACAGACGGTATCAACGAGGCAAAGGCTACAATGACGTTGTCAGTACGTCTGATTACTGACGAGATGCTGCTGAACTCAATTACAGTAAGACTGGATGACATGACGGTGGAAGCATTTCTTAGTCCTCTTCTGGGTTACTTTCTGGATGGCTTGGCGGCTATCATTCCATGTCCGCGGGAAAACATCTTTCTCTTTAGTGTTCAGGAAGATGCAAACGTGCAGAGCAAGATTTTGAACGTGAGCTTCTCGGCACGCAAAGTCGAGCCAGGCACGGTTGACGAGTTTTACAGTCCACAATTTCTTCAGGAACGAGTATACCTCAACCGCGGTATTCTGGCGAGATTGGCAACAGTCACTGTTCTGCCTTTCGACGATAATCTCTGCGTTCGTGAACCTTGCCTGAATTTTGAAGAGTGCCTAACGGTGCTCAAGTTTGGCAACGCATCTGGTTTTGCCAGCAGCGACACAGTTCTCTTTCGACCCATATATCCGGTGACTACATTCGCGTGCAGATGCGCCCGTGGCTTTACTGGTAGTCGCGAGGCTTACATGTGCGACACCGAAGTGAATTTATGCTACTCGAATCCTTGCATGAATGGCGGCATCTGCCACAGGCGAGAGGGCGGATATTCATGCATCTGCCAACCGGATTTCACTGGCGTAAATTGTGAGATCTCAATGAACCGCGACGCTTGCTCACCCGGCATCTGCAAAGGTGATTCTCAATGCACCGTGAAAAATACTGCTGGCTTTACCTGTGAAGGTTGCCCTGTGTCTGCTCTGGAAAGCGTAACACCTTTCTGCGAGTTGAAAGCACGCAGTTTCGGTCCGGCGACATTCCTCACTTTCGCTTCTCTTAAGCAACGTCATCGTCTTCATCTTAGACTGAAATTTGCTACCGAGTTGGCCGATGGTCTGCTACTCTACAACGGCAGATATAATGAACGCCATGACTTTATTGCTCTGGAAATCGTGGATTCACGCGTGCAGTTTAGCTTTTCCCTCGGTGATGAAGTAACAAGAGCAATGGCGACCATTCCTAGCGGTGTCTCAGACGGTCAGTGGCACGAGGTTGTGGTCTCGTACATCAACCGAACAGTGACAGTGTCTCTAGACGATTGTGACGTCGCGCTCGCTTTAAAACACGGCGAGAAACGACTGGGTCCTAAATGGACCTGCGCTGGTAGAAGTGAAAGAGTTCTCGAAGAACGTTGCGGACTTGTTACCGAAACCTGCCACAGGTTTCTGGACTTGACTGGACCATTACAGTTAGGTGGTCTGCCAGCAATCCCATCCAGCTTCCAAATCCGTAATAAAGATTATGTTGGATGCATTAGTGATCTTTACATCGATCACGTTTTCATTGACTTGAATTCATTCGTAGCCGACAATGGAACGAATGCGGGTTGCCCCGAAAAAACTGCCTTCTGCGCCTCGTCGCCTTGCAGGAACAATGGTAAATGCCGTGAGATCTGGTCAGGTTTCGTTTGCGAATGCGAACATAACTTTGCCGGGCCTACTTGCGCCGAAGAAATTGGCGCACCGTATAGCTTTCACAGCAATGGCATGCTCGGCTTCAATCCGTTACTGCGACCTATTCAATTACCGTGGATGACGGCACTGAGTCTCCGCACTCGCGCACAACTAGCATTCGTCATGAGCGTGCAGATCGGCCAGAATAGCTCGGTCTTGTTAGAAATCCGAAACGGCAAGCTGGTCGTCTCGCTGGACGGTGCTGATGTAATCCGAACTAGCGGTACAGTTGCGGATGGCGAATGGCATCGCATGGAGATTGTCTGGCAAAGCGGTCACGTATTCCTAGACACAGATTATCGCGATCGACCTGTGACAGTGCCGCTACCAGCTAAGCTGCAGGGTTTGTACGTTGGCAGAATTCTTGTAGGTGGTCCAGACCAAGCGACCACTATCGATCTACCGTTCTTTGATGGCTGTCTGCAGGATATACGAATCGGCACCAACCAAAGCGTTCTTCAGCGTCCAACTATCCAAGAGAACGTCGACGCTGGTTGTCCGTCTCAAACCTATTGCAATACGGAATGTCCACAGGCATCAATCTGCATAGCGCAGTGGCGATCGAGCGAATGTGTGTGTGCGGCTGGCCACATAGGTAATAATTGCGAACGTATTTGCAATCTCGAACCCTGCAGCGATGCCGGTACCTGTGTCGAAGATACGACCGACTTGCGGCGTGGGTATCAATGTAAATGCGCTTCTTCTGATATATCCGGAGAGTACTGCGAGATGAAAAGTGAACAACCCTGTCCGGCGACATGGTGGGGCTCTCCAATTTGCGGGCCCTGCCACTGTGACGAGACCAAGGGCTATGATCCCGCTTGTAACAAGACCACCGGCGAATGCCACTGCAAGGAGAACCACTACCAGCCGAACGGGCGGAAAGAATGCACACCGTGCGAGTGCTACACAACTGGCAGTTTCGGTCCTCGTTGCGACAGTGAGACTGGTCAATGCCGTTGTCGAACGGGAGTGATTGGTCGTTCATGCACCGATTGCCCAAATTCTTATGCTGAGGTAAAAGAATAGAGAGAAATGTAAAATATATTTTAGCTAACATTTTCTTAAAAATTTAAATACTGTGAATATCTTTAAATTTTTTAAATAAATCTTTTAAAATAAAATCATTTTAATTTAAAAAGATCATCGCTTTTAATGATGTTAATTAAAATATTAATATTTTTTAATATATTAGGTGACTCTGAGAGGTTGTGAGGTAGTCTACGATGGCTGTCCCAGATCGTATTCGGATGGTCTGTGGTGGCCGCGGACTCTTTTTGGGCTGACAGCCATTGAAGACTGTCCCGGCACCGCCGAGGGCAAAACTTCCAGATCTTGCGACGACAAGTTAGGCGGTTGGCAACTGCCCGATCTCTTTAATTGCACTTCGGAAGCCTTCATCGAACATCGACACCAGCTAGCAGCTTTGGAAACCAAGGATCTCACGCTAAACACTTACGTAGCCGTGAAAATGGCAAAAGATGTTCACAGAGCGGTGAATATTACGAGAGAAATGTACGGAGCAGATCTTCTGGTGACGGAATCTTTGCTAGTGGCGTTGTTACGTTATGAAGAAAGTCTAGTGGGTCTGAACTTGACTCACAGTCAAGACAAGGATTACGTCGTTCATTTGATCGGTATAGCCGGAGCAATTTTAAGATCCAAATACAAGGAAAAATGGGACAAGATAGGAGAACTTAACGGAGATAGTCCCGATAAGATTCTGGACGCTATGGCGAGATACTTGAAGACTTTAACGGCATCTCAACATGATACTTTTACCAATCCCTTTGAAGTAGTCAATGATAATGTTGGTATGTATATGTGAGACCATTTATCTCTCTTCCTTCCAATTTAATTACTTTAATTAATGAAATGATTTATTTTAAAAACTTATAAATTATTTAATATTATAAACTATTTAATATTTTTAAGTATTTTATTATTTTTAGATATTTGTTGTTACTTCAATCTTTTCTAAAAAAATGAAATTAAAACAAATTTTTTTTATTTATGAATAAGTTTTGTGCGCGACAATACATGTGACAATGTTTACATTTAATTAAATAATAATATAAAAAATTTTAAAATTTCCGCTGAAGTATAACTCACTTCATATCATGCAAAGAAATTAATTTTTAATATTTATTTTAATTTTATTATTAAATTATATGCGTCATATTTTAGTGCTGGGTCTAGACATCGTAACATCGGAGAGTCTCTTCGGCTATGAGACAATTGAGTATAAGGAAGATCCTACTGTGTCAACAGCAAGACCCGCGGAAGCTGATCGGAAAGTCATTCTACCTGATACCTCTACTTTTCTGAGCTCTTCAGCGCATTTTGGTCCATCTATTAGCTTCCCAAAGTACAACAATTACATGGCTGATCCAAGCAGATTCGATCCACATTCAAAGATCCAGGTGCCACTCAACACATTAGGTATCAAACCTGTTATACAGGGTGAACTAAATGTGAAGAACAGTCTGAACAATCGAAAGGCTGTACTGAGTTACGTGCAATACAAAGAACTTGGTGCTCTTTTGCCACAAAGGTATATTATATTACTCAATTATTGTATAAATTTCTTGTTACTTTAATATGATAAGAATTTATTATTTATTTATTAAACTTTATATGCAAAAATGGGGAAAAAAGGATGGCTTATCTGGCTAGTTACTTTTAATGTTAATGTTTGAATTATAGATTTGATGATTCGGTATCAGTTAGATGGGGAGTAGAAGTAGCAGTTGGATCGCCCGTAATGACTGTCTCGGTGTTAGTTCCCTCGGATGACGGCTACGAGTCCTTAACAGGAATCCCTTTGCAGTCTCCGATTCAAGTCAGACTTTGGCTTCATGAAAATGATGATTTCAAGACCAGAACAAATCCGCAATGCGTTCATTGGAGCACGGCGAGAGGGTAAGAAAAGTTAATTAACTTTTCACAAATTAAGAAATTTCAATTCTATGAAAAATTAATTTTATTTGACAATTGATAAATTTAATTAATCACAATTCATTTGTATAAATTTGAATTTTTTTATTCTTTAATTTCAATATAAAAATTTTATAATGTTTAGAAAATAATTTTACCTGATTAATTTCAGAATTGGTGAATGGAGTCGAATGGGCTGCACCACGGAAATTGAAGACAATTCCTTGTCATTCGGTACTATTGTGAACTGCTCTTGTATGAAACTGTCCACTTTTGCCATACTAACAGACGTCCTCGATCTTGAATATGTTCCCGAGCCATCTTTGTTAGAGGATGTGACCAGTTACAGCGCGTTTATGCTCGCCTTACCACTGCTATTATCTGCTCTCTTGATCCTAGCGTTAATTCGCGGCGGTGGTACCAACTCTAACAGTATTCACAAGAATTTGGTATTATGTGTTTTTATGGCGGAAATCCTATACTTAATCGCGCTCAAAGCCAGAAATCCTCTCGTCTCCAACGAATTCCCCTGCAAACTTACGGCGATAGGACTGCATTACGCTTGGTTGAGCACTTTTGCCTGGACCCTTGTAGACTCCGTTCATCTTTATCGGATGCTGACAGAAATGAGAGATGTGAACCACGGCCAGATGAGATTTTATTACACTATGGGATACGGTCTGCCGGCTGTCATCGTTGGACTTACTATCGGAGTCAGGGCCGATCAGTACGGAAATTTTTATTTGTAAGTTGAATTTAATGATTTATTTTTTAAATAATTTTTTCCAATTTTTTTTATTTTTGAAATTTCAAAATCCAGCACCTACTATTATAACATAAAACATTTTATTAGTTTATCATTAAATAATAACATCTTTATAAAGATAAAATTGAAGATTAAAATTAAAACTAAAATGATATGATATAATTCTATGGCGATAATCCATATAACATCCATTCGCAATTTGTTAAAATTACTAAAATATAATTATTATAGTATAATAGAATACAATTTTTAGAATTAGAACATAATTTTGAACTTTTAAATGAATTTTTTATTACAAAAATTTTTACTTGATTTTTCAGCTGCTGGTTGTCCATCTATGAAACCGTGATTTGGTCGCTCATAGGTCCCGTTTGTGCTGCCGTGTTGGTGAACTTCTGCATTCTCGTAATGTGTATCCGCGCAGCGTTTACTTTGAAGGAGCATATCATGGGTTTTGGAAATTTACGAACGCTCTTATGGCTCTCTGTGGCTTCATTACCTTTACTAGGATCAACATGGACTTTGGCGGTCCTCAATGCGTCAGAGAACTCACCGATGCTATCGTATTTACTGAGTGTTGCTATCGTAGTTCACGCAGCATTTAGTCTGATCGGCTATTGCTTCATCAATAGTAGAGTTAGGAGAAATTTGTATCAAAGTCTATTAAGGTGTATTGGTAAAAAAACGCCTTTGTTAGAAGGAAGTATGGGCAACGGAAGTAGCAGTCAAAATGTAAATGGCCATTCGGTAATGTAATTTAAAATTGATCTCTTGCTATAAATATATGAATTAAATATGAATGCATTAATATTGATGTTTATGTTTCAGCGTTCAGCACTAGCTTACTCCTCGACTTATAACGGAGCAGAATCCGTATGCAAGAGAGTTCATGTTGGCGTTTCTACAAGCAGCACAACTTCAAGAAGTACAAATAAAACAGGTTCAAGCCCTTATCGTAGCGATACGCATTTGAGACATACATCAACCTCTACAAGTAATTATAATAGCGATCGAGATCCGTATCTATCATCGAGGAGTCATCGATCAGCACTACATTCTCGACAAGGTACAAATTTTTAAAAACAGCGGATGAAAAAATGTTTAACTATATATTAAAATTATTTTATTTGAGTTAATTCATTACATAAATAAAATTAAGTTAATTTATGATATTGTATAATCTAGTTTCATATGATATTGTATAATCTGAAAGACTGTGTTTCAACATAAATATAATCAGCGCACAAATTGTTTGAATTGGAAATTATAAAAATTCACACATACTTGTATTATTATTCATTTATCACATAAAAGGTCATCTCCAATCAAGACCCGCTTTGATCGAAAAAAATCACCTTTTTTACTTACTTGTCCTTAAGTTAATGTTACACAATGTTTTTAAAAGAATCTACAGAGATAAGGGGTCAGCGCAGAGAATCAGAATCAGACTCCGATGGCTCGCAAGCCGAAGGAGGCGGCAGAAGCTTGGACCTTGCCAGTTCGCATAGTTCCGACGAGGATGATGTCACATCGAGGTCGCATAGAAACATGGGAGTGTCTACACAGCAGCACGTCACTCACAGCTATCTGCCTAATATTCATACTAATCCTGCCGAACACTTGAACATACTTTGCTCGAATGCTGAACTCTTTCCCAACATCAAACCGATTTATGCCCCTCGATGGAGTTCTCAACTGCCAGAAGCATATCTGTCATCAAATGGTAAGATTGGCAATCACAAGTTTAAATTAAGAACAAAAAGAAAAACATGCATAAAAAGTCTTGAATTATAAAAAAAATAAGTGATTGTAAAAAGATATGAAATTAAGAAATGATAAAATTAAATTCCAATTAAAAGATTGAAATGTTATTTCTCATTTTGTAGTAGCACCACACAGTTATATAAATATAAAGGATTGTAATATGATTTTTGAGAAAAGTTAAAAATAATACTGTTCATTTCTTTTGCAGTAATGGATGTGCGAAGTAGCCAATGGTCTGGTGGCACCATGTCAGATAACGAGATTGCTTCGAACAAGACCTCGAGTCCGAACCCGCTGCCGTATCCGGAGATGAACTCACCGCAGAAGAACCAGCCGGATGAGAATTACTCGGAAGGTGAAGAGAAAATGCATCATCTGGGAGAAAAATATTTATTCCCTTATACTGCCGAGGAAGACCATACAGTATCACCCACACCGTACATGCTGTCCATGTCGTCACGCATCCTCGCCTCTAGCATGAGCCATCACTCACAGAATTCAAATCACGAAAATCTGAGTGGTTCCGAGCAGCGTTACGGTAGCTTGAAACGTGGTCAAAGTCTGCACGGCTCCCAACACAACCTCAGCGGTTCTGAAAGATACGGCAGTCTGAAACGCGGCAAGATGGGTACCCCCACCGTTCTGGAGGATAGACCCGAGTATATCCTGCCGATGAGCGGCAGGATACTATCGAGTTCGTTGACCCATGATCTACAGCACAGTAACGAACTGGCAGCGCTCAGGCAGCAACAGCAGCAACAACAGCAATACGAACAGACTATTACCGAGACCGAGTGAGTAATAAACACACATATTATATTTAGATTTGGGATATTTATTTTTTACTCGGATATCGGATGCCTTGTTAATTTAAATAGACGAAAATAAACTTAAATGAGCTTTTTATATACGATGGATTTGATGTCTGAATGAATCAAAGAATAATATAACAAAGAAAGAGATCGTTTTAAATTATTTTCATTGAGCTTTTTTTTTATATATCTGTATATCATCTATATCGAAAATATAATATCTTCTTTTAAAAATGACATAAAAAATACTATTTCAATATGTAGAATCTTAAAGAGATTAACAAGAAAAAGATTTATGAGAAATATAATTTAAAATGGAGTGAATGTGACTTAGAACGATCTGATTAATTAAAAATGGAGCCATAATGAAAGCTATTGTAATCAAAATTAACAAAGTTATAGAAATAATAAAACGTAGTCACATTGGATAAAAATAGAAACCTTTATATAAATGATTATTCAAAAAGTTGATACGTTCATTGACATATAAAACAATTTACAAAAAGACAATACAAGTACGTCACATCTAGCGTACGTAAAAAAAGGTTGGTGGCGAACTAACATACTTAAGTTACAGCGTTTCTTAGCGCAATTTCGTAACATTCTTTTTAATTCATTCTGGTTTTCTTTGGTTTCCCATATTTCTCCTTGCTGTATGCACAAAAGGTGGCGTTGGAACGTTCTCTAACATAACTATGTCTTTTCTGTGATCTGTGCTTGCCCTGACTGTCAAATTATCAGCGAGGAGGTAAGCGAACGTGACGATATATAATAAATTTACAAATCATCTTGCAAACCGCAACGATTACCTCTAATTTTCTCTGAACGTCCAATTGAATCGGAATTAATCGCGAGTTGTCACTGTTGCAGGAAGGATACTAATGCGGAAACGCCCGTCTGACGAGGTCCGTGCCACGAACGAGAACAACGTACAAAGTAATTTAGTTTACGCCTAGCTTAAGTGTCC
>Ga0157362_1000631_pt1 | contig 12557 bp, 10 predicted proteins | sample AttlaeALBM3_FD_111480 | JGI IMG/M metagenome (GOLD analysis project Ga0157362, IMG submission 111480) | Fungus gardens microbial communities from leaf cutter ant in Ribeirão Preto, State of São Paulo, Brazil - Atta laevigata ALBM3 | ecosystem: Host-associated > Fungi > Mycelium > Unclassified ... | reverse complement strand
GCATCACTTTCTCGTAGGTGACGTTACATATAGGTTCGTCGGATCGGATTTTACGCATGCGACGTCACCGCGTATTTTCGGCTCATCCTGCACGTTCGGTCACTCCACGCTGTATATTTTTGGGGACTACGGAACATTTACGTCAGTTTGTGCCTGCATTTCGCCGTTAAACGTGACCGTCTGGCGATGATGTGCTTGATTTGTTCAACGCGAGGTGTTTATTTGGTGGAATCCGAAAGATAACCGTATTAAAGTGTATATTATGTGAAACGCTTGTGTATTCACGCGACGTTAAGTTTCCTTGTACGTTTTTCAAGTTTTACTATGTGAAAACTTTTTTTCCACCTGAAACGAATACGACATATTAATCTTCTTCAAAGTATTCTCTGTTTATTTTGGTCGGTATCGATTATCGCGTTTTCTTAAGCGTGACGGTTGATCGTGCATGTTATTGCATTTCGATCGATAGCCTGTTCGAGGGCGATACCGGAGAGAGGAGTATTTCCTTTCGGAGCACAATGACGCGCTATATTACGGGAAGGGAAATGTTGTATAATATGAAATCATTATTCGAAGGACGTAATAATTTTCTGCCGGGAATCGATTGAAAAGTGTTGATTATCAACCTTTTTTTTTTGTTATCTTGTCTCGTTTCTGAATTTATTATACTATTTGACGTTATCAGTTCTGAGTTCTTTTAAACGGTATTATTAGAGATGATATTTTTTAACTGCTAATGGTATCTATTCATACAGTTTCGTGTTTCTATATTCCTTGCACTGCAATATTATATTGTAAAATCTATCATAGTAAACTCATACATTTGATTACTTTTTTGTATTAAATATTTTTATATATATATACATATGTACGTTTGTATTATTTTAGACATTACGTAGGATAAAAATATGCTACTGTTACAGAGCTTGCGAAGTATTGCGCAATTTCATGTTTTCAAGCTTTATTGTTCTCTTCTTCGAAACGGCAATTTATTATTAAAGCTTGGACAAATGTACTCCGCAATCACTAATCAATGTGCTTTAATTTATTATCGAGCCCGCGTCTAGATTACGTTTGGCCACTGCGGTATTTAACGTATGATATTACGCCGTTCGTGCTGTACAATTTTGAAAGTCGCCTCACAGCGTTATTCGCGTATATTCAATATTCTCGTTAATTATTCAACATACATCGTTGATAACTATACTCTTCACAAAGAGGTTTTTTTCAATCTTTGTTGTTTACAAACCTTAGTTTACCATACCCTTTTTGTAGCGTTTTTTTTTTGTACGCCGAATATGTGACATTCGCTCACACACAATCTCAAAAGGTGGGACTTGTGGTTTATGTATCTAATGATGTTAATTAGAATCGCGTGGCTGAGGATTCGTCTTTATTCTTACCATGAAGCATTTTCGTCTACTTCTTCCTTCTCTGTTTTTTTTCAAATATTTACTTTTTTCGTATTTTGCTTTCTCGAATTTTCGCTTTCTGTGTACGAAAAGGGCAATTTTGTTGAAGTATTTAAAAATTTAGCTAGAGATGCAGACCTGAAAATAATTTTGTTGGACTATCAAAATAATTGTGTTAAATAATATTAAGGTACTGCTAAAATTTCTATACTTTTTCAGCATTACTTATCATACTTGAAGTACCTGTATCTAGCTAAAATTTATTTCAGCAATATTATTCTTTACATGTGGCAATATCAATTGCACTCAATTTCTACTAATTTCGTTTATAAACTTGCACGATCGACATTCGCGATGTGAAATTAGATGAGAATATGAGAGTCACCCATTATTTTCATTCAATTAATCATAAGTGTTTTACTTAGGATAATATAGCGATATAAATTAGATGGAAAATTTGTCATTATATAGATTGTAAAATGTTTATTTGTCCTGTACATATTACATTTTTTAGAATATTTTTTATTTGCAAATGTAACGATATCGATTACACCTCTGGTAACTCATTTAGAGGAGATGTACTTGTACACGTACTTCACGATATTTTGCGAAGAACTGCTGACCATAACTCTTTCATTGAATGGAGCGATGCGATAGAAAGCGAAATGTTTAATTCCCGCAGATGATAATTAACCGCGTTCCAATTTAACGCCAGCACTGTAAACGACGGTGATGGAAGAAGAGGCGGGTAGACTAGAAGCCGCGATATTGAAAGTAATTGCAAGGTGCGGAGCTGTAATTTCGTGCTAACGAGTGGTTACATCGAATAAGCGTGTTTTAATCCGCCGTTTTTTTCTCGGACGATTTCATCGATCGCGCAATCCTCTTTTTTTTTCTTTATATCAGCACAATGAGCATATTAGGGCTAAAAGATACAGTATGTACGCTTTTAAATCTATAGTATTAAATTTAACTTAAGTCGCCACTACTCCTCCTAAATATTAATTAAATATAAAATACTAAAACCATTGTTTTAGTATAAAACAACGATATATTTGAGTAGGAGCAGTGACGACTTACGTTAAATTAAGTTAAATTTTACACTATAAATTTAACAGAGTCCGTGTATTCTGGAATCGGAAAATTAACTTATCCAATAAGTTATTTAAAAATTTATTCCAAATTCTCATCTCATTTTCAGTTCAACTCGACGTAAATAAAACATGGAAAGAACGGTTTTGCTGAAGAGAAAAGGGAGAGAAAATTGTGACCGCCTAAGAGAAAAATTAATAAATAAAAAAATAAACGAATATTTATCAATTACAGAAGTATCTTACAGATATCTTTATTCGAAGCAGATCTTTTTCTTCTTTTTCATCTTCTTGGGAAGTATTGCGCCATAATCAATACACGTGCTTATTCTCGAAGTCTGTGGCCTGCAAGATATCTTGGAGCTCAGAACTCGTCGACGAGTGACGGTTAATGACGAGGGTGGGATAACCGAGTCAGCGGGGGTGGCAGCAGGAGACAGTGACAGAAACTGGGGTAACAAAGGGGGGTCGCGCGACGATGGGGCCCTGTGGTTTGTCGGTACGTTACTGCGGTACGCGATGCGGTACCAAGCCGTCAAGTTCATATTGCCGGTTTCCTGTCATTAACGCGCCACATCGGGCGCCAACAACACCCTCCTAACTCCCTCCCCCGGATCTCCTATCCCCCTCTCCCTCCTCTCTCTCTTTCTCTCGAGTATTCTCGAAATATACGTCTCATGCACACGTAGTATCTAACGTAGTTACCGGTGACTCTGACGTGAGTAGTCTCGCGCTGACACGCGACGTTCGTTTTCACAGTTGGGCGGCGAGACGAGCGATGACATAAGTTTTGTTCACGCGATATCTTTTCCACATTATATTCTCACACGGAGAAGAAAAATCTAGAGGAATAATGCAGCATAAGAATAACGTAAAATTCTATTCAGATCAAATTCAGGAAGGAATTAAAAAACAAAACCTTTTCGTGCAGAAAATTGTTTAAATAGGGCTTTAAAAACGTTGTCTGAAAAAGCGTTTGAATGAAAGAAATTATTGGCGATAAATTGGGAAAGAATGCAAGTAAAATAATTGTCTGACAGATCGAGACGGGATAATTGCTACCAATCTAACGCGAATTTTGCACGAAAATTTCATTCATTTATACACTGTTATATCTATTTGTTAAGCGAGCCGGAGTTGAAACATTGTTACACCGTTTTGCGCTCCGTCGAATATGTGGGGGCTGTTGTATCCGCTGCGAAGTCGGCACTTTGGAAAAAAAATCGAGATAGGAATGTTTTCGTTGATGCTGTCCATTGTACGAGTGAGCTGTCGTGTCGACCTTAAATCAAAATCACACGTTGAAAAATGGGACGTGGATAGGATTTGATAACATGCCCTGTGAATTATCTTTGACCTATGCGTCACAAGTGGATTAAATGATAAGGAATAAATCGTGATTATAGAACAATCGTTATAAAATAATTTTTCTTCTCCTTGAGAAGTCTCTCTAATGAAATTGAAAGAGACTATCTGGAACTCAAAACACATAAATTCTCGCCTAGCATAGTTTGTGCAAAAGATTCATCTGTATACTTATCGCGTTCTAATGTTCCATTTGCCTCGATGGACCGTCAAGTCGGGTATAGTCACGAGGAGCGGGAAAACAGGTGGTCCGTTTGAAACCTCGATAACTGGAACTTGTCACTTTGTCGACGTGGTGACGGCTTCTGAATTCGTAATCATGCTTCCGTGTTCTCTCTCTCTCTCTCTCTCTCTCTCTCTCTCTCGTTGCTAATCATCAGAATCTTCGGATTAGCACGTAGCTGGAGTGCCGGTCGAAATACTGAATTCCTACCGAGCTATCCAGATCTACATTGGGGAACGATGCAGTTTGACATTTCTACAAGATTCATGTCGGGTTTTATCATGCGATTTTATCATAAAAAGAATAATATTGCTCAAGTGTAAAAATATAACTCTCTCCCCCCTTCCTCCCACACGCACGCACGCACATATACACACACTGATTGCGAGAGAAAATTTTTGATATTTATAACTCTACTTATACATATTTCTATAATTAGGATTATTACAACGTAATGTTAGTAATAATAATTATATATCTAATTCTATCAACAAATGATGTAGTCAGCAATTCCTCGAAACTGATTATAATTATTTTTCGAAAAGATTTTGCTGAAATACAATATTTAAAAATTTAGATAAGATACACATTTGACAATAATTTTGTTATATTTAAAACGATTAGAAATAATTAAGAATTTGTATAATTAAATGATTAGGAATTTCAAATATGATGACCGTACTGCAAAAAGTTTTGACATTATTACAATCAATTTGAGTATCTTATATTATTTTAATGATAATTTAGGAAAATTATTTTCAAGTTTGTATCTTAGCTAAATTTTTTAGATACTTTAGCAAACTCTGTTTATATTTTCTCGCGCGTTATTATTTCAATTTAATTATATCGACGATCTTTTTATCATTAAAAAACTTTATTATAAAAAAGATTATAAAAAATACTTTATCATAAAAAAAAAATTTTGTTGTCAAACTTCTTTTCTGGCGTTTTTAGCTTTCTTTTTTAATTCTCCTTTGATTTAGAGTATTTGGTAATTGGATTGCGTCAATTCGTAGGATAAATTGTGTACGTTTAGTTAATCAGTTGCAGTGAAATCACTGATTTATTTGTCATAGCTGAGTCCATATTTGTATGAGTCCATATTTGTGTGTTCCTTTGTAATGTATTTGAATATCATCTTGTTTTGTAAGCGACAGTACGTTTCATGCGTTTTGGTTTCCTTTATCATAGAATTCTGAATGAATGGCGATTGTCTTCACGTGGGAACAACATCGGAGCAACAAAAAAAATTTGTCGTATTCCTTGGGTACCATTACGCGGCTTGCTATACGACAAAGAAGTTCGGCGTGCGTAAATCCCTTTAAAGTATCTCGCGCCGCGTCTGTACGTGGCAGCATCGCGGAAGAAGGGTGCGTCATCCCCGTCGCAAATTCCATCTTTTCCACCTTTTGTCTTTATGCCACCTTTCCATTTGCCCTTCTTTCCTTTCCTCTTTTATTCTCACATCCACGCCTCTCGTGTTTTTCCTTTTCTCGTTTTTCACGAGTGAAGAAATAATAATATAAATGAATCCATACCCTTATAATTTGCCAAACTTTGTCAATCATTTGCTGATCGATTGTTGAGTAATTGTTGAGTAATAATATTCGATCGATTTAATTTTCTTTCGTCACTTTTCGCAAAGTCCTCCGTTATTTGGAGAATTGCTAGGATTTTTAACGTACGAATGATATAATTGCAACGCGCCTTTTATGTAACTACTCGGAACGGAGTCTGTAAGAGGATTACATTTGTTAGAGTTTGACGGTAGCGGGACTAGCGGGTTGGAATGTCAGATGGACGTTCATGTAGAACTCTTGCTGGAATTTCAGTGACCCGCGCGACAGAACCATTTCGACTATCTGCTCGCTGTGACGAATTACTATTGTGCGCATTTCGATTCTGTCATACCGACGCGCCGTTACGTCTGCTGACAGAATAGTTCTCACTTTATTGCAGGGATTGAGTCGTTCCTTTGTAATAGATTGCATTCCTCGAGGATCTCCGTTTTTGCATGTCATTGCCATTTTTCCGCGATTACGATGCGTCGTTGATTAACTCGACGTACTTTTTATATTATAATAATTATATAAAAAATAATTAATATAGCATAAGAAGTCTATCGTATGTATGTAGTATTGTAATTATTATATTATTTACAGTTCTTGGCATCGAGAATGATTATAATTCACTGTTGTCTTTGTCGCAAACTATATAGGTATTTTTATTGTATATAGAATTTTATTGTATATAAATATAATTATTATCACTAACTTTAAATAATAACTATAAATAATAACTATAAAAATGGAACTCCTAATTTAATTATTTTATTATGCAATTATTATATATTCGTAAATAAAAGATTATATTCATACGAAATTTTTTTCCTCACAATCAGTATATAAGATATTTCTATGAATTTGAAAATTTGTTTTTATTATGAAAATATAATGTAGTAAGAACTTTCATATGTATTATTTTTATTTTTTTTTTCTATTTTTATATGTGGATTAATTTCTCGAGTTTGATATCAGGCGTGATGTGCGTACTTTGAGTAATATATATTATAATTTTTGCATAAAAATAGTAGACTACGTGGCAGCGAATGCACCTGTGCGGTTAATCCATGGGAGTGTAAATCTCGAGATAATACACGAGCGATAATTTTCATGCAAGTAACTATAAAGCATAGACCATAACTACAAGCGCATAGGTATAGCGATAAAGCTTAAATCTACGCTTACATCTGACGTTACACATGCAACAAGGTAAACATTATATTCCTCTGCTGCGAACAACAACGAATCCATTTTCTGCGACGTGGATAAATTCGCGCGATATCGCGTTTCCAATCGTTTCTTCTCATATTTCAAGTGAGAAAGATGTGCGTTCTCCTTATTTTGAAATGATTGCACTATTTTGAAAACGTTTGCCAATCGCTACGAATGTGTTCGAGAACGAATAAATTTGGAAGTATAGAGTACAAAGGAACTTGGTTGCTTTATGAAAAGAATTTCGTCATTTTTGCAAAAAGAAAAAAAAAGGAATATAAAACCAGTTTTCAAAGGCCATATGAAATTACGACCCGCAAAATCTTTTACGTGCAAACAGGGCTCGAGATTAAATTTTCTTATTTAAAATAAGAACGTGGTGCGCTTTGCAAGCAAAATATTAAAAGATCCTGTGACACGCGGAGCATGTGACGGAAAGTTCACAAAAGTACGAGAGTTGGGACATGATCCACGACCCACATTTTCTTTAACCTCAAAGTTACAGTTCTCTCTTTATTATTACGGTCCAGAGTTTTGTTGCTTTTCATTGGACTCACGTACATGTTGTTCGGATCGTGCGGATCGGACATCTCATGAAATTGACTTCTCGTGGATTAAAAAGCGAATCTGCCGAGCTGAACCATCCACCTTCTGTTTTTCGAGACTCAAACTTTAGACGCCTTCGTTCGCTTTTCACAGTTCGCGCTCTTCTCTCGTCGGTGAAAAGCTTCCCCCCACCTCTCTCTCTCTCTCTCTCTCTCTCTCTCTCTCTCTCTCTCTCGTGTCGCGGAAAGCTATTTCTGGAGATTCTTGGGAGGATTATTGCGGCGCCGCGAGGCGAGAGCGGCGAAGTAGACCCTCTAAGTCTACTTAATGCTCAAGTTGCCGGAATCGTTTAATTATTTCGCACCGCGGTGCTTCGACGCCCACGACCTTCCGAAGCGTTTTTCGCGCGCGGCAAAGTTCGTGAAAATTATTGTCGGCGCCGAAGTTGCGTACCACGGTTAGGCTGTTTCAATAATAATTACAGTAATCGCGCGGGATGGGTTGTCGTAAGTTCCGCACGTATCGGAGGATATTTTCAGAAATTATAATTAATTTATTCATGAGCAAAGAAGAAACCATATTTGGTTTCGTCTAAAGCAGATCTTAGTGCCTAATAATATTTTTGTATGAATTTTTATAACTTTCAATTTGCAAACTGCCGACTATTTGTCGATCTTGAAACACAATCCTAAACTTGAAACTGGTGCATATAACATTAGAAATTAAATCGACAAGCAGTCGATTTAATTATACTAGTGCTCAACAATATTTCAACCATTTTTCTCACTGTCTTATTTTAAGATGTCTTTTCAACATATAGGTATATGTTGAAAAGATGTCTATTCTTTTCTCCATAGCAAAAAAATTGAACAGATGCTGTCCTATGATTATGACGATGGGAAGAAGTAGGTTAAAACATTGTAAATAATTTATTGTAGAAAATATTATCTTAGCTAGAATAAAATAGTAAAAATTCATACAGAAATATTACTATAGACATCAAGAGCCACTTTGACCGAATATGGCTCTCTTTTTCGCTTATTTGTCTCAATTATTCACAAATATTGGTTGATTCCTTATTTCTTATTCTTTAACTTATTTATCTATCAATATATCTTGTAATATTTTCAATACCTTTTTTTGAAATTAATTGTTATTTTAACTGTATCTAGCTGTTTTTAGAACAAGTTTGCGTCTAACATTATCATCGGTTCTTTTTGTCTGTCTCCATTACATCACAACTATGGCAATGGAGAGTTCTAAAGAACCGTTCGCGAGAACACTCAGACAAAGTTACTGATACATCCGACTGCCTCTCAAGAGTTAACGTATCGTTTCCACGAGACTGCTTTGCTGAGGAGGACATACTTTTCGCGTCGTCTGAAATTCCTCTTCACAATGGTAGAGGATATATTTTCCCTTCGACGAATCTCGTGCGTCTCCACGGTGACGGAGCAGTGTAGAGCGTCCAGTATCCTTGCAATGCTCGCTTCTTTCTTTCCTTTTCTTCCTCACGATTCCTCTCGCAATGAGGTTTCCATGGCGCTCGGCTGCGGCCCCGTTTCGATCCTGAAGCGCGTCATCTTATTCGTGAATATCTGCAGAAGGAATATGTAAATAAGCCGACTGAGATATTCATGCTGCTCTTGTTGTATTCCCGTTTCTATCCCGATTGTCGTCATCCGCCTCGTGGATAAGTATGTTTGTGCGATGCACATCATGTGATTCACAAATGTGCGCTCGTTTATATGGGATTTCCTCTTCTGAATCTCAACTCGCAAGTTTCCTGCTGATTTTGGAATAGATATGTTTCTATTAATGATTTTACACATCGTTACTCTCCAAATTCAGGTGCATGATAAATATCTTCATGTGTGCGTGCCTGCGTGTGTGATTTAGTTATCTGTGTAAAAGTAATATTGTACTACAAGTTTAAATATGTAAATCCATTTTTATAATATATAGTGTGTTATTTTTGCACGGGACAACTAAATCCTATATATACAATATATGAAGTCATTTGTTCCACACTTGGATTTGCAATGTAACTAAACGCGATTTTGTAATTTTCAGTATTAAACACTCTTGGAATAATTCACTGAGTATGTTTTGGTCTATTAAACTTTCTATTTAATATTTCACTGAATGTAAGTTCATACTCAACGATATTTATTAGTTTATTAAAGACAATGATTTTGATACGGGACTTTCTAATTTCTTTGTTGTACGATATAAAGTGTGTTTCAAATGACATCTACAATGAGATTTTAAGGCGTAAAATTTAAGCTTAAATCTTAAGCCGTAAGAAATTGCCCAATCATAATTGAATGTGAGGATAATAATCCACTGTGATTGATCAATTTTTTTACGGCTTATGGCTTAAAGCTTATTTAGTTTTACGCCTTAAAATCTCATTGTAGATGCCGCCTTATATGGTTATGTTATTCCAAATGGAATTTATTAGTGATAATTATAGAATTTCTATTTATTTGTAAATAATGATATAATTTATTCGTTTGTATTAGTTACTAAGGTGAGGCAATACTGAAAAAAAAAATCGCTATCAAGTTGACACTATTTGACAACGAAATTAAAAACGAAACGTTTAAAAGAAATTAATGACAGATCAAGCTCTTCGATATTTACGATGTATATCAAGTATGCAGTAAAATGTATCTCGGCATGTATAGTGTGAGAACGTCTAACACGATCGATGAAATTTTAGACAATCGCGCTCGGCCAAATAATTTGCAGCTCCATTGAAAGGAGGAAATATTGCTATACCTCGGTTTACAATCGGATAAATCTTCTGACACGCTGACGACACGTGTCGTGAAAAGCTTATCTCTTATTATTTTCTAAGGTTCAAGCACCGCCAAGACGCGATCGTTACTCGGCGAGGTGCTGGAAAATGCCTTTATTTCTTCTCCGCGAAGTTCCAAGGAGGCGTGGGAAATGTGAGAAAAATCCTTTCGATCTCGCAGACACGAATCTGCCAGGTTGTTTTCTTTGTTACCTTTCTCTCTTTCTTTCCTTCTGCAGTTTTTCTCCTTTCGCCACTGTAGGTTTTACTCGTCATGAAATCGGGCGGCCAAATAAAGCAAACTGTCGTACCTTTCTCGCTGGATGACGCCGACGACGCGAAAACGAAGGCGTCGCGGCGCCACTAAGGGCTTTCGCGTATTTCTCGGCTGTCACATTATCGTGATAGTCCACGGAAACGTGAAGCGTTGTTGCTACAGATGTCGGGCATCCTCTGCTCAGGCAGCTGTTCATCCAGCTTGTTCAAGTCTCCATTTATCTCGCAATCGTCATCATCGTTGAACGAAAGATACGCTACGTCTAATGACGGATATCACATCATAAAAAACGGACTTTAATGAACAATATATTTTTGAAGCGAAGTTAGTTTTGACGCAGGAAGCGTTAATCTACCTAAAATAATAATATTTAACAATAAGTAATATTACAATATGCTAATAACGCAATTAAATAGGAAAATGTCTTACGTGATCTGACCTATTATAGATCTTAGTGTTTAACAATATTTCAGAGTGTGAATTTATGTATATATATCTGTTCTGTAAACTATGCGCAGATTTAATTTTTGAGTTTAAAACACAATCTTGAACTGAAACGGAGATAATAATATCGCGAATTAAATTGACAAGCAATTTTGATGCTAATAAGAATTTTAATTAATTTTTACTTAGAGCAACAATTTATGGTGAATTCTTTAAAATTCTTTGCGATTTTATAAACTCGAGTATATATTTTAATCGTAAAATAAGATTGTACTTATAATTAACTTGTATTTTCTTTATTTATTATTACTGCCATGAGTGACGCGCATATAAATACACTTATGAATTATTTCAAACCAACCGTCAAAAGTGGTTTTGACAGCGACAGGTACACTTTCACGGATAATGTTTCACGTGTCTATACTCACGTGTATACTCACGTCTCTGTGGAGGACTGTTCGGAAGGATACTTGGGCCGTGATTACAGACTCGGTTGCCCCATGGCGGTCAGCCGCCATTGTGTATCGCTTCGAAAGCTCGATGGACATGCACCCGGGTAGCATATACCGATGTATAATGCAATAATGCAATAACGCATCCTGACCTTCGTATAGGCTTACGAAGTTCGGATATTGGTTACCGTGTTTAGGACATGGCGCTGCCATTATACACGTTGCTCCGTTTAATCCTTTTCCTCATAAGCACTTTGCGAACTGCGTTATTATGGGACAGAAATATCTCGGATCCATTAATGAAATGAGATACACGACAAAACAGAAATAGATGTTAAAGAAGTTCATTCGAAGGGATGAGCGTTTTATATTTCTCTACACAGAAAAAAAGATTTTTTCTGCCGTCGCTAATTTTGCTTTGTTATAATATATTTGCTGCCGTAACTATAAATTTATAAACTATAGCGAAATGGTTTGCTATTACTGCTACAATATAGATATCACAGCTAAGACATTAGCTATGATACCTATATTTTAGCTGTCCATATTTTACACTGGCCATTTAGTTACCACATGCAGTTTTTAGTTATGATAGCTACTTTCTTTTTTCTGTATCTGAACAATTTTTTTATTTCTTAGTGAGTGTATACGTATTTTAAAGCGTGTTCTTTTGCTACTTACCAATTGATTGATAGAGTGTTTACTACCTAGAAAAAACTTGGAGAAACCTGGAAAACCTGGAATTTTTAAGGGATTTCTCCTTTTACTTTTGAAATTTAGGAATTTTTTTATAAAATTTTATTGGATCTCAGGAAAGTTTTGGAATTTTATTTTTAAATTTTAATTCTGTCTCTTCCTGAAATCATTGTTCTTTTTTTAATCATTTTTTGTTGATAATGCAAAATGTTGGCAATTAATTAGCAATAAGTTCGATATACACATTATAAATTCGTATATTTTCATGTGTATATATTTTGCGAGTTTTTCTTTAAAAAAAATCAAGATGATAGTAAAATATACTTACAATCAGAATAAAGATACTATTTTGTAATGATATCCTTTCCTCTCTCTCTCTCTCTCTCTCTCTCTCTATATATATATATATATATATATATATATATATTTTTTTATAAACTCTCTCTTTTTTTTATATATATATATTTTTTTTTT
>Ga0157362_1000630_pt1 | contig 12563 bp, 11 predicted proteins | sample AttlaeALBM3_FD_111480 | JGI IMG/M metagenome (GOLD analysis project Ga0157362, IMG submission 111480) | Fungus gardens microbial communities from leaf cutter ant in Ribeirão Preto, State of São Paulo, Brazil - Atta laevigata ALBM3 | ecosystem: Host-associated > Fungi > Mycelium > Unclassified ... | reverse complement strand
TCTCCGCCATTGCCCGCCACATCCGCGGCGTCATCGCGTTACGCCGCTCCGGTTGGCACAGGGTGACGGTGGCGACGGCTCCGTCCACCTCGAGCCGCAGGTAGGGATAGGGAGTATGCATGCGCGCAGATTAACCCGGGCGGCCCCGAATGGCGACCGTGGTTACCCGGCCGGTCGGTGGACGGCCCATCCGCGGACGTCAATGCGTGTGCAGGATCATGCAGCCGGTCGTTGCGTGCGCGATGAGCGCAGAGCGGTCCTTGACGATCAGGCGGGACTGAGCCGTGGCATGCCGGCGGCCGGTGTGCACGACCGTCCCCTCGGCCAGGACCGTCCCGGTCTCGGCATTCATGCTGCGCACGTACCGAACGTGCAGGTCGGTGCTCGTGCATCCGGAACCGGCCGGCAGGGTGCTGTGCACGGCTAACGCCATGCACAGATCCAGCAGCGTCGCCGCGATCCCACCGTGGACGACGCCCATCGCGTTCATCATCCACTCCCCCGGCCGGCACGCGAGCACGCAGCGGCCGGGTTCGACCTCGACCAGCTCGGCCTCGACCAGCGCCATGATCGGCGGTGCGGGCACGGCGCCGGAGAGCAGGGCGGTCACGAACTCCAGGCCGCCCAGTTCGGTCGTGGTGGCAGCGAGCGTGCTCAGCTGGTCCCACGAGTGGGTGCGAGACGGTGACATGGAGACCTCAGTTGCCGTGGTAGACCGGCTGGGCCGGCTGCATGAACGAGTCGATGCCGAGCTGCCCGTCGCTGGAGGTGAACACGCGGTGTGCCGTGGGCAGCAGTGCCTGCTCGGCCACGGCCTCTCCTTCGCGCCACGCCGCGCGCGCGTTGGTGAGGATCGCCTCGACGGCCAGCGGCGCCTGACGGGCGACCCGTCCGGCGAGTGCGAGTGCGCGGGTGAGGTGTTCGCCCTCGGGAACGACCTCCTGAACCAGCCCGATCCGGTGTGCCTCGATCGCGTCGAACTCCTCGCAGGTCAACATCCAGCGCATCGCATTGCCCCACCCCGTGGTGCGGGGCAGGCGGATCGTGATGCCGCCGAAGGGGAACAGGCCGCGACTGGGTTCCAGGTGGGCGAAACTCGCCAGTGAACTGCAGATCGCGAAGTCGGTGGCGAGGACGAGTTCGAGGCCGAGCGTCAGGCACTTGCCGTGGACGGCGGCGATCAACGGTTTCGAGAGGCGCCGTCCGTCCACCAGAAAGGGGTTGATGCCGTCGGGTGGGATGATCGACTCGCCGCGTTGGACGGTCGGCGCGACGTTCGGCAGGTCGAGGCCGGCGGTGAAGTGCGCGCCGACCCCGTGCAGCACCCCGACGCGGCTGGACTTGTCGGCGTCGAACTCGGCGTAGGCCATCGAGAGGTCGCGGACGGCCTCGAGGCTCAACGCGTTGGCCTTCTGGGGCCGGTTGATACCGATCGCGAGCACGTCACCGTGACGTTCGAGCTTCACGTATTCGTACGACATGGCGGACTCTCCTTCGTGACTCGATTGAGCGGTCGGTTCAGACGTGGCTCATCCGGCGCGGAGTCTCGTAGAGCGCGTCGATGACCGATCGGTACCGGGACGAGACCTCACGGCGGCGCAGCTTCAGCGTCGGAGTGAGCTCGCCGGAGGACACCGACCACTCGTCACCGATCAACGCGAAGTGCTTCACCTGCTCGGGACGTGACAGCTGCCGGTTGGCGGCGTCCACGACGCGTTGCACCTCGGCTAGGACGGCCGGGTCGGCCAGGAGGTCGCCGATCGCGCCGGCCAGGGCATGACGCTCGGCGAAGGCCGCGACCTCCTGCTGACGCACAGTCAGCAGCGCGACGAGATAGGGACGGTCGTCTCCCACCACCGCCACAAGATCGATCAAACCGCGCCCGGCGAGCTTGGCCTCGATGGCGCTCGGCGAGATGTTCTTGCCGGAGCCGGTGACGATGAGTTCCTTCTTGCGGTCGGTGACGAACAGCCGGCCGGCCTCGTCCAGCCGGCCGATGTCACCGGAGGCGAGCCAACCGTCCACGAACAACTCGGCGTCGTCCCGGTTGCGGTAGCCGGGGGTGTTGCCCGGGCTCTTGATCATGATCTCGCCGTCGGCGGCGATGCGCAGCTCGCAGCCGGGCAGCGCGGTGCCCACGCTGCCGAGCGCGCCCGCGCCCGACCGTTCGCAGACGGCGACACCGGTCGTCTCCGAGAGCCCGTACGCCTCGATGAGGGGGACGCCGAGTGAGCCGAAGAAGGCCTTCACGTCAGGTGACAGCGCGGCCGCGCCGCTGGCCGGCGTGAGCGTGCGGTCCATGCCCAGGTCGCGTCGCAGGTCGTGCAGCACCCCCTCTCGGTGGCGCGCCGCCGCGGCGGCCACCTCGGGCGACAGCGGCTGATTGGTCTGCCGGCAGGTCCACGCCTCGCCGACAACCGCGCGCGCGACGGCGATCTCCTCGGCCCGGCCGGCGTAGCGATCCGAGTCGATCAGCTCCTCGGCGGCCAGGCGCAGCTTCTCCCACACGCGCGGCACGCCCATGAAGAAGCTGGGCCGGTGCATGCGCAGGTGGCCGACCAGCTGGTCCGGCGACGGGCAACACAGGACGTGACCCCCGGTCTGCAACGGGAAGTACATGCTCCACAGGCGCTCGGCGATGTGTGCCAGCGGCAGATAGGAGACCACGCGGTAGTCCGCGGCGAAGATCCCCACACGCTCCCAGGCATCGAGCGCCCACAGCATGTTGGCGTGGGTCAGCGTGACCCCCTTGGGCGCTCCGGTCGTGCCCGACGTGTAGACGTAGGTGAGCACGCGCTCCGGCCGGGTCTCGCGCACCCGGCGCTCGATCTCGGGGCGGTGCGCCGCGAGGCTGCGCTCACCGCTGCGCTCCAGCTCGCTCCAACTGGCCACCTCGTGGGGGCCGCCGGTGTGCGGGTCCCCGGTGAGCGTCACCAGACACGCGCCCGAACCGGGTCTCAGCGCGGCGTTGACCCGTTGGCGGGTGGCCGCGTCGGGCACCACGACAACCGACGGCGCCGCGTCGGCGAGGATGTAGGCAAGCTGATCGTCGGCCAGCGTGGGATAGAGACTGACCGTGGCCGCACCGCAGAGGACGGCACCCAGATCGGCGACGTAGTGCTCGACCCGGTTGCCCGCCAGGATCGCGACCGTGTCACCCGGCCGGACGCCGAGCTCGATCAGCCCCGCGGCCACCACCCAGCAGGCGCGCTGGTACTGCGCCCACGTGAGCGTGCGCGTCGAGCTGCCGTCCGGCCAGGAGATGGCGGGCGCGGTGGGCTGCTGCTCGGCGTGCAGCGCCGGGAGGGCGGCGACATTGGTCACGGTTGACATCTGCGGTGCCCTAGCGGCCGGAGAAGGTCACTGCCGAGCGGTCGGCCATGAACTTCTTCGGACCCAGCGTCATCAGGGCGCTCACGCCGTTGCGCCAGTCGTCGGTCTCCATCAGCTCCGGGGCGATCTTCAGGAGCAGCGCGTCCGCGGCGCGAGTCCCGTCGGCGGTGGCGCACGCCACCAACTGCTTGGCGACCCGGTGGGCGGCCGTGGGGCCGGCCGCGAAACCGGCGGCGAAGGCGCGCGCCTGCTCCTCGAAGCCCTCGGCCGGCAGGATCCGGTTGACGATGCCCCACTCCTCGAAACGGCTCGCCGGGTAGACGTCCCCGCTGAACGCGATCTCCTTAGCCCGCGCCACGCCGCACCGCGTGGCGATGCGGTAGACGCCGCCGTAGAAGGTGATGCCACCGACGCGCGCCTCGACCTGACCGAAGTGCGTTCCCGCCCGGGCAACGAGCAGGTCGCACGCGAGCGCGAGCTCCAGTCCCCCGCCGAGGCACGCGCCCTGCACCGCGGCGATCGTCGGCACGCCGAGGTCCTCGACCGCCTGGATCACCTGCAGCGGCTCGGCGATCTGCGCGGCCGCCGCGGTGGCGTCGGTCTCGCGTAGTGGCCCGAGGTCCGAGCCCGCGGCGAAGACCGGCCCGTCGGCCCGCAATAGCACGGCGCGGGCGCCGTCGTCGCGCACCTGAGCGAGGCACGTCGCGAGGCCGGCGAACACCCCGGCGTCGAGCGCACCGCCGCGTCCGAGCGAGAGCGTGATGACCCCGAGGCCTTGCGACATCTCGTAGGTGGCGGAACCCATCGGGTACCTCTTTCGCGTGTTGGTTCAGCTGCGGTTGTCGACGAATCCACGCAGCAGGTCCAGGAACTCCTCCGGCGCCTCGACGTTGCACAGGTGCGCGGCGTCGGCGATGGTGCGAAACTCGGCGCCGGCAATGGCGGACGCCAGCTCGGCACCGCCCTCCGGTGTGGTGGCGATGTCCTGCTCGCCCGCGATCACCAGGGTGGGTGCGGTGATGCCGGCGACGACGCCATGTCCGTCGAATCCGGCCAGCGCGCGGCAGGCATCGGCGTAGCCACGCGGGTCCATCGCTCGCATGTGCGCCATCTGCGCGGCGACGACCTCAGGGTGCTCGGTGCGGAATCGCTGGGTGAACCAGCGCGGTACCGAGAGGTCGGCGATCCAGCCCATGCCCTCGGCCAGGACGCGTTCGGCGCGGTCGTGCAGAGCTGCCGGGCTCAGGATCGTCATGCCCGTGGAGGCGAGGACGAGCACCTCCATCCGCTCGCCGTGGCGAGCCGCGAGGCTCTGGCCGATCGCGCCGCCGATGGACAGGCCGCAGTAGACGAAACGGTCGAGTTCCAGCTCGTCGGCGATCGCGATCACATCGTCGGCGAAGTCGTCGATCGTGGGCGTCTTGGCGCTGACCGCCGAGCGCCCGTGGCCGCGCAGGTCGAAGGTCACCGCCGTCCACGTGCCGTGCAGCGCGTCGAGCTGCGGCTGCCACATCGACCGATCCGCCCCGAGCGACGTACCGAAGATTACGGTGGGCCCGTCGCCGAGCGCGGCGATCTCGTAGTTGACGTTCATCGCGTCTCCAGAACACTCGGGGCGGGCCGGGCGGTGACCGCGGTCTCGGCTCGCGTGGTGGCGGCGGTGATCAGCCGGCGCAGCTGCTCGATCCGCTCGGCGTCCTCGCGGATGGAGATCGCCGGGAAGCGCGGGTAGCCCGCGTCCACACCGCCCGCGTACATGATCGCTTTGATCTGCGCATGCCAGGGCTGTGTCGTTCCGACGATCCGAACGACCTCCGCCTTGAATTCGGTGAAGGCCTCGACCACGACCTCGGCGGCCGCACGGTCGCCGTGGCGAACTGCCTCGAAGGCGGCGGCCAACGGATGTCCCAGCGGCATCCCGCTGCCGATCTGCCCGCGTCCGCAGCCCTCGTCGGCGAACAGCGGGAAGGTGCCGGGTTCGAGCACGTCGGAGAAAACTGCCGCACCGCCCAGCGCGCGCAGGGTCGCGGCACGCGCCTGCGCGGACGGTGTGTTGTCCTTGACGCCGACGACGCCGTTGATGGTCATCAGCCTGGAGACGAGCTCGGTGGGCAGGTCCTGACCCACCGAACCCGGCACGTTGTACACCAGCAGCGGCAGCTCGATCGACTCGGCCGCCCCCGCGTAGAAGCGCACGATCTCCGCCGGGGTGAGCAGGCGGGCGGGTGGGATCGTGAGCAGCACGCCGTCGGCGCCGCTCGCGGCGGCGTGCCGTCCGAGCTCGATCGACTCGGCAGGCTCGATGCTCGATATGCCGACCAGCAGCGGCAGGTCTGCGGGGACGAGCGCACGGGCGCGCGCGAGCACGGCTCGGCGCTCGGCGGCGCTCTGGGCATACCACTCACCGGTGGTGCCGTTGACGACCAGACCGTGCGGACGCTGCGCGAGCAACCAGCCGATCACCTCGCCGAAGCGGCCCGGGTCGAGGTCGCCGTCCGCGGTGAACGGCGTCGGGACCGCGGCGAAGTAGCCGCGCCAGCACTCGGCGGCGATGCTCAAGGGGATGCTCATCCGACCTGCTTCGCGTGGCGCTCGTCGATCTCGTCGACGAAGTCGCGAATGAGGTCGGCGACCAGTTCGGGGTGCGTGATGTTGGGCGAGTGCGCCGCGTCCAGGCGGGCGATCCGCACATCGCGCAGGTGCGCGGCGAGCTTGTCCTCCCAGCCGCTCTCGAGCATGCGGTCGCGGATGCCGGCCACGAGCAGGGTCGGGATGCTGCTCCCGCTCAGCGCCTCGGGCAGGTCCCACGTGGGTGCGGTGGTCGTCTGCTCGAGCGCGGGATTGCGCAGCCGCATGGCGGCCATCGATTCCCATTGACCGGGAACCAGGCTGCTCGCCAGGCGGGCTCTCGTGTGCTCCTCGTCCGGGAAGTCGTCGCCGAGCACCCAGCTGTCCAGCCGCCGGGCGGCCTCGAGGCCGGGCTCGTAGTCGAACGCACCCGTAAGCCCATCCGCGGTGCGGAACGGTCCTCCCGTGCCCGAGATGCTGGTCGCCGACCGCATCCGCCACGAGGTCTCGGGCCGCAGACACAACCGCAGCACCATGCCGCCGCCGAATGAGTTGCCGACGAAGTGCGCCGAGGACAGATCGATCACGTCGAAGAACGCGGCGAGGTGGCGCAGCCGCGGTTCGTACGGGTTCTCCCCGAAGAAGACGGCCTTGTCGGTGCCGCCGAAGCCGAGCATTTCCGGGAGCACGAGGCGGCAGCCGTCAAGGTGCTCGACCAACCGGCCGTAGGTGTTGAGGGCGTCACCGCCGAAGCCCCCTTCGTGGACGAGGACGACCGTTGCACCGTCGGGGTCGCCGCCCTCGAACCAGCGAGTCCGTACCGGCCCCAGCTTGATCTGACGTTCCCTCAGCATCGCGTGCTCCGCGCAGTCCCGGTTGTCCTCACTGTCCCTGCCGGGGCGTAGCCGAGCTCGACCGCGGACTCGTCCACCGCACGGGTGATCTGCCAGTAGGTGAGCAGTGGGAAGGGCCAGCTGACTGTGACCGTGCCGCGGGCGTTGCGGTACCAGTTCGACACCGAGGCTGCGCCCCATGCCATGTTCCGATTGCCCTGCTCAACCCAGTCCGCGTAGCTCCGGTAGGCCTGCGGCGTCGGTTCTATCGTGGCCGCGCCGCGTTCGAGCAGGTACCGCACGGATTCCGCCACGTAGTGCGCAGCGCTCTCGATCATGAATGTCTGGCTGCCGATCGCGACCAGCCCCGTGTTCGGGCCGCCGACGCAGAACAGGTTCGGGAAGCCGGGTACCGACACCCCGAGGTACGCGCGCGCCTCGTCACCCCAGAAATCGCTGAGCCGGACGCCGCCCCGGCCCCGCACCTCGACGGTGCCCAGGAAGTTGGTGGCGTCGAAGCCGGTGGCGTAGATGATCAGGTCGCTCGGATGCTCGGCGCCGTCGGCGGTGCAGATGCCGTCGACGTCGATCCGCTCGATCGGCGAGGTGACCAGCTCGACATGGTCGCGCTGCAGGGTCCGTGCCCAGACCCCGTTGTCGCGAAGCATCCGTTTGGCGCCCACCGGATAGGTCGGGATCACCGCCTCGACGAGTGATTCGTCGGCATACTGGCTGGTGATGCGCTGCACCAGGGCCGCGCGGAAGCGATGGTTGGGCTCCGAGATCGACTCCGCGCAGTTCCACGCGGGATCGACCGTGGTCAGCGCGTACTTGCCGATCGTCGAATGCCAGAACTCCCAGAGGCGCAGCCATCGGGTGGTGCGGGGCAGCGCGGCGAACAGCCAGCGTGCCTGCGGCGACACCTCGTCGTGGTAGGTCGGCGTCGGCAGCATCCATGGAGCGTTCCGCTGGAAGATCGACAACGAGGCGACGTCGTCGACGATCGCCGGCGCGATCTGGTAGGCGCTCGCGCCGGTGCCGATGATGCTCACCCGTCGTCCGCGGCAGTCCACGCCGGGATGCCACTGCGCCGAGTGCACGGTCTGTCCCGCGAAGTCACCGGCACCCTCGAATGCCGGGACCCGCGGCTGGTTCAGGAAACCCACCGCACTGATGAGCACATCGACCGTGGCGCCGCGCTCCGCACCGGTCACCGGGTTGACGATACGTAGCCGCCAGACGTTCGCCGCTTCGTCGAAGACCGCCTTGGTGACCTCGGAGTCGAACCGGGTCAGGCCGCGCAGGCCGCGCCGATCGGCGAAGTCCCGGTAGTAACGCGACAATTCCTGACGCATCGTGAAGAGGTGGCGCCAGTCGCTGCGTTGTGCGAAGGAGTAGCTGTAGGCGAGGTGCCCGGTGTCGAGGCGGCAGCCGGGGTAGTCGTTGATCAGCCAGGTACCGCCGACATCGGGGTACCTTTCGAACAGCACGCACTCCAGGCCGGCGCCGACCAATTCGTACGCGGCGGCCAGCCCGGCGGGTCCGGCGCCGATGATGCCCACCAGCAGGTCGCGATCGGGTGCGAGGTCGGCCTTGGTCCACGCCGGCCCGCTCCGGTCACCGAGCTCGTGCCGCAGCAGATCGGCGTGATCCGACGCTCCGGCGCTGAGGAAATCGATCACCTCGCCGACGGGGATGTCCGCACCCCGCGTGCCCTCGCGGCGCAGTCGCCAGAGCGCGCGGGCCGCGAGGCGGCGTCCGCGCGCGGCGGTGTCGGCGTCGACGCCGCCGTCCGCTGGCACGACGATCAGATCAGCCTGCAAGCGGGGCCGCAGCGCTGGGTCGATCAATGCGCGGTCGCCCGTGGCCTCGGCTACCGCACAGAGCAGGGGGGTCAGCTCTGTGCCCTCGAGGAGACGCTCGAGTTGCTCGACGTCGGCGGGCTCGGCGATGGACGCACTGTTGGTTCGCGCGACCACGTCACGCCCGGGTGTCTGCCGCGGCGCGCGCAGCCTCGCGGCGTTGCAGCGCCAGACCCGCGGAGACCTGCAGACTCCAGAGGTTGCCGTGGTGGGGGTACTTCGTCGCCATGGTGGTGACCAGCTCCACGATGTCCTTGGCTTCCTCGTGAGCCGCCGCGAAGTCCTGGATGTAGGCGCGCGTCTGGGCGATCATCGCTGCCACGGCGTGGTCGTCACCGTCGGGCCTGCGGTGTCCGGCCACGATCATGCGGGGACGGAGGTTCTCGACGACGTCCACGGTCTCGAGCCAGTCCTGCCACTCGTCCGGCGTCGACAGCGCGAGCATCGGGTAGATCTCGTTGTAGATGGCGTCCCCGGCCACGACGACGTCGATGTCGGGAATGTGCACGATGCTCGAGGGATGGATGTCGGCCTGCTTCACCTCGATGATGTGCAACGCCGAACCGTCGACAGACAGAGTGGTGCCCTCGAGCGGATCCGGCAGCGGACCCGGCGTCACGCACGCGTTGCCGAAGAACGCCGCCCACTGCTGCTGCTGCGCGTCCATGGTCTCCTTCATGGACGCGAGCACGGAGGGCAGTGCCACGCACTTCGCATCCGGGAACCGCTCCAGGAGCGGACCGAACCCCAGATAGTGATCGGCGTGGTCATGTGTGATGTAGATCGTCGTGAGCCGCTTGCCCATCCGCTCGATCAGATCCCCGAGGTCGCGGACATCGTCCTTGAGATAGAGCGCGTCGATGAGAATCGCCTCGGTGGCACCACTGATGATCGTCGCAGTGACCGGTGAGAATTTGCCGGAAGGAATGTCGGGCAGTTCCACCGCCGGGATGTCGGGCCAGCGGCTGACGAAGACCGTCGCGCGCAGCGGCGGGTTGGCGGCGGCCGAGCGATTGGCGGTGTCCACGAGTACCTCCGTTGTGGTCCGGTCGGTCGGCGCGGCAGCAAGGTGTCGGCGCCGTTGACCACAGACGCTAGGAACGCGCGGAGGTGGTTGATAGAACGAACTCGCCGAGTCGTGGCACGTGAGCGCCAGGACTCTGTTTCGGTGCCGCGCCGGTCACCGGATCCGGGCGGGCCGGCCTTTCGGCTCCCGTCCGGCCCGGCGCAGGTTCGAGGGAGATGCGCCGAACCACCGACGTACCGCCTGGTTCAGGCTGGACTGTTCGTGCAGCCCGAGTCTCGCTGCGATCTGGGAGAACGGCAGGTCGGTGGTCGTGATCAGATCCAGGGCCTGGCTGCGACGAACGCGATCGACGATGCCGGTGAAGGTCGTGCCCTCCTCGGACAGGCGCCGCTGCAGCGTCCGCGGGTGAAGGCTCAGCAGGCGGGCGACTTTCGACAGGTCCGGGCCATCGGATCCGAGTTGCTCGCTGAGGATCGCTGCCACGAGGTCCGAGACCGGTACATCTGCGTGGCCGAAGTGCGTCTCGAGGTAATCGATCGCGATGTCGCGAAGGAGGTCGTCGCCGCCGCGGACCGGCGTCGAGAGGAGCCGGCTCGGGACTCGCAGGACCGCGCTCGGACGGTCGAAAGCAGCGTCCGCCCCGAAGTAGTCTCGGTAGGCGCTGTGTTGTGCCAGGCGAGGGTGAGGAAGCTGAACCGACCGAAGTCCGTAGGGTGCGTGACCGTTGATCAGCGTCAGGACTCGGTGCACGATCCCGATTCCCTGGTCGATCGACTGTGGTGATGCGTTCTTGGTCGTGGTCGCGAAGCGAAGCCCGATCACGCCGGGGCGACCCAGCGGATCTTCGATCTCCTCCAGGGAGATGGCCGGACTGTAGACGAACAGGTACCGGCTCGCGCACCGGACGGCCTCGCCGATCGTGCGCGAGTTCTCCATGGCGATCGCGAGCGGCCCGACCATGTGTAGGTCCTGCTGTGCCGCCATGCGCAACCCGAGATCGGGAATCGCGAACCGGCCGGCCGCATCCTCGAGAACGCGCTCCACCAGTCGGAAGCTGACGAACGTATTGCCCTCGGCAATCTGCGCCTCGTCGAGGCCGTACGCCGCGAGGAACTCGGGACCCGCGCCGCCCAGTCCGCTGACGAGCGCGGACAACCCGCGCAAGATCGAGGCCCGAATCGGCAGATCACTGTCGCGCAAGAGTAAATCCTTGTCGCTCGAGAACAAGAATGGGCGCGCTCGACGGATCACACTACGTGGCTATGACCATGCTGTGCGGGGCTGAGCCACCCACCCTCGAGGAGATCGACTTCCGCTGGCGGCGCGCCGTCGCCGACCGGCTCGTCAACGTTGACCTACGGCGTACCGGGCCGGTCGAGCTGTTCGGCTCCGTTCAGGAGAAAGACCTCGGAGATCTCCTCATCACGGACTGGGTGTGCCCGCCGGTCCAGGGGATCCGACGCAACAACCTCGTCCGCCGCGACGACGACGCGGTGCTGATCTTCACCGCTTCCGCCGGGCGGCAGATCGTCGAGACGCCGGCCGAGACCGTAGTCCTCCGACCGGGAACGGTCCTTCTCATGAGCTCCCGCACCACCGCGGAGTTCGTGATACCGCAGCGTCTGACCAAACGAACGGTGAAGGTGCCCCTGGCCGCGCTGGCCCCGTTCGACACGGGGGGTGGCGCCCCCAGCTGCCTGCTCCTGGAGACCGCCCGGAGCCCGATGGCCAACCTACTCGAGGACGTCCTCTCCAATATCGACCGTCACCTCGGCCGGATGTCCGCAGCGGAGGTCGAGGGGACCCGCAACGCGCTGCTCGTCCTCATCGCCGGTCTCACCAGGGCGAGCCGGGCTGACCTCGGCGACAGCACCATGTTGCCGTTGTTCCGACAGCAGATGGAGGCGTGGATCGTTGCTCGTCTGTCCGGTCGAGCGATCCGAGTCGCCGACCTCGCCGCCGCGCACGGGGTTGCGCCGAGGACTGTGCACCGGGTTTTCGCGTCGACCGGAGACACGGTCGGATCGATCGTCCGCAAACACCGCCTGGCAGCGGCCAGAGCTGACCTGGTGAATACGAAAAACCCCATCTCGGCGATCGCACACCGGTGGGGCTTCTCCGATACCAGCCACTTCGGTCGGCAATTCCGTCGCGAGTTCTCGTCGTCTCCCGGCGGCTACCGCAAGGCCCACGGGATCTCCTGACCCGTTCCCGAGCGGCACGCCCGTACCGGCACACGGCGCAGACGTTCTATAAAGCATTCGTCGCACATTCTACGCTTTGGGCGTGCCCAGCTCCCCGGTGAATTGGTGAATCACATGAATCGTGAAGACATCGAATTCAAAGGCGAAGGTGGCGTCACCCTGCGGGGCTGGTTCTACCCGGCCACCAACGCCGGAGGACCCGCGCCGGTCGTGGTCCTGGCGCACGGACTGTCGGCCGTCAAGGAAATGTACCTCGACGACTATGCGGCCTTCTTCGCCGAGGCCGGCCTCAACGCGCTGGTCTACGATCACCAGAACTTCGGCGCCAGCGACGGCACTCCTCGGCAAGAGGTCGACCCGGTCTTGCAGTACCGCGATTACCGGAACGCGATCACCTATGCCATGACCCGGTCCGATGTCGACGCGTCGAGGGTCGGCATCTGGGGTTCGAGCTTCTCTGGTGGGCACGTTCTCCAGGTCGCAGCGATCGACCGGCGCGTGAAGGCCGTCGTCTCCCAGGTCCCGGCGATCTCGGGCCCGCGCACCTTGCGTCGGCTCATCCGGCCGGACTTCGTGCCCCACATCCGGGCGGCCCTGGATGGCGATCGGCTGCAGCGGTTCTCCGGTGGGGAGCCCGCGATGCTCCCTGCCATCACCCCCGACCCGATGGCTCAGGCCGCGATGCCCCAGACCGAGAGCTACGAGTGGTTCAGCAAGACCTCCGCAGAGCGGGCGC
>Ga0157362_1000629_pt1 | contig 12565 bp, 15 predicted proteins | sample AttlaeALBM3_FD_111480 | JGI IMG/M metagenome (GOLD analysis project Ga0157362, IMG submission 111480) | Fungus gardens microbial communities from leaf cutter ant in Ribeirão Preto, State of São Paulo, Brazil - Atta laevigata ALBM3 | ecosystem: Host-associated > Fungi > Mycelium > Unclassified ... | reverse complement strand
ACGCAACCACACACGCGGCAGTAGATTGAGGCACAGCGCACGAGCTGAGGCCAAGGTTGTTCCTACTTTGTTGTCAAACCCCATCCATTCCGGAGTAATTCCACTCCACTCCGGCCTACTCCGTCCTGCTCCGCCCCCGTCCTTGACAGTAGTGAATACCACCTTAAGTTTTCCAAACGCTTTCTCCTGTTCCTTTTCCCACTTTCATTTCTGCTTTTTTCTGACTAGCATATGTAGTGGTGCTGCTATTCTAGCAAAGTCTTTTATGAACCTCCTATAGTAGTTGATGAGGCCTAGAAATTTCTGTACTTCTTTGATGTTTCTGGGTGCTGGCCAGTTGAGGATTCCTTTCATCTTCTTTTTCTGCATCTCTACTCTCTTTGGACCAGTTACTACTCCCAGGAATTCTACTTCTCTCACTTTCCACTTGCACTTTGTCACAAACTTCATTCAGTCATATCTCCATTAATTCTTTGGCGATTCTCATGGTCTCAATGGCTATAAAAAGCCCTTAAAAAGACCTTTTGATTGATACCAGTTACATCTCAAAGAAATCAGTATTGGCCAAGATATTAGGCAGATCAACTGGTAACCACCATGGTACCATTTATTAAATTGCCAATATCTCGGAAACCGCCACAATCTAAGCTTTGCTTTTAGACATCACAGAAGCCCTCTTCATAATGCTTAGAATGAACCCAAAACAATGCCAAGGCAATTAATATTAGTGGAGATAAAGACCTCAATATTTGTACATGGACTTTATTAATTACCCATAGATATTCGTCTGTCCTTTTCTTAGAACAAAGGACAGCCTCCATATGATTAATTTATTGCATTTTCAAGTACAAAGGCACTACTATATGTAGAACAATAGGTAGTAGCATGTGATGCTTTGTCCTAGTGCACAGACCATTACTTTTCTGTATTTAAGAACTCATAGTCTAAGGATTAGACCTCAGACTTAACAACATTTTTTGTCACTTGTCTAACTTTGCATCTTTGAACTCTTTAAGGTATCAAAGCACCCATCACAAATAGTAAGTGACCATTTGTGATACCTTCTCCACAGTACTCTTGTGCTTTTCATTGTAGAACGTGAATGGGGATCAAAAGGTTTGATCATAAAACAAAAATGAAAGCAAGGTCAGAGAGGCAAAATCTCCAAGCTGCTTTGCAATTGTGCACTAACAAGTAGGCACTGAAGAGATAAATCAAATAATAGAGAGCTTATGAAGATAAAATGTCCAAGGAATATTTAATAGAAACCTAAAAAAGAAGAATTGTTTTTAGTATCCACTCTGTTATGATGGTGGCACCGTGATACGTACTGTGCATGCATCATGCACGCACATGGATTGGTCAGCTCACCATCAGCCTTTTTGGAACCTTCCGAATTATTTAAATAATTGCCAATTGCTGTAACTATCTTAGTTTTGTTCTCCCTCAGGAGGACCCCACCCTTGTTAACTCATATCTCTTTCTCTCTCTCTTAATAAATCTTTTGAATCCTAGAAGGGGAAAGTGTAGGAGCAGGCACAACTTACTGTTGAGGCTAAGCTCCCTAAGAAGAATTCCCTTCCTGGAGTCAAACCCGATAGTAGAATGAAACTAAACTAACTTCTACACTACCATCATTCCTATCCCTCTTCCCTCCAAGAGTACCTAGTCATGTCCTGAACTCTGAACCCAGACCCTCATCTGGAACACCACCTGAGGAGAGACGGTGTCCAACCTATTATCCCCAGAGAATTCACAGTAACCCCTGTAGAGCACCCCCTTACTGTCTTCCAAGCCCAAAATCAATGATTGCTCTTGCAGGAACCAGTTGATGAAATAGTTGAAGATTCAGCCCCAGAAGGGGTGGAATATACCCTAGATAGTCATGATCAGCAACAAGATTATCCACGTGACAACTCTCAAAACCCACACCCAGATACCTCTGGGTTGGACTTACAGGCTATATTATTGGCACTAGCCAGATGACTGGATGCACAACCAAGGAAAAGAAACAAAGGGGTCAAAGAACCAGATTTGTTCAGTGGGGGTAGCCCCGACGAACTTTGAGCATTTATATTCCAATGTCAAATCTACTTTTGTGCTTGTGAAGGAGAGTTCCTTGAAGACACTAAGAGAATCTTCTTTGCTATTTCCTATCTTTGGGGTGTGGCCTTTGATTATTTTGAGCCTTTTATCAACAAGGCCAAAAATTACCAAAATTTCAACTTCTTGGAAGACTGGTCAGCTTTTGTCCAGAAACTCTCCAATCTATTTGGGTCATACTCACCAGAAGATGATGACAAGGACACTATCATTGCAATTTCTTTTCCAAATGATGGCAAGGCTGTCAACTACTTCATCCAATTTGCCAAGTTCCAAAACCGGATCTGTTGGGATGACAGAGCACTCAGAAAAGTAGTGAAGGATACTATTCCTGACCACATCTGTGATGAGTTGAGGTTTAGCCATAAAGACGTCTTAACATTTGAAGGCTTAAAGAGGGTTGTAATAAGGATTGATAACAACTTCTGGAAACGTCAACAAAAAGAAAAGCACAAATTCCAAGTATTAAGGGCTATACAAGGCTATGCACCAAAAGCACCTAGACCTATCCAAGGAAGACCTCCCTCTGCTTGAGAAAGCCCCACATCAACTGATAAGTTACCCCAAGACTGTAATTGGGGACCATTAACCCAATATCCTTTCTTTTCTTGTACTGAACAGTCACCATCCAGCACCAGCAGCATTCTGGGCCCAGATGGCCAACTTACACCCATAGAACATCAACACCACATGAACTTAGGACTCTGCATGTGCTGTGGCCAGTCCGGTCACCTTGCAAGGTCTTGCCCTAAGCAGGCTTACTGATCATCAGGGCCAATAGACGCCCACGCGTCCTATGTCAATCAGTCAGTAGATTCCCTAGAGTTGTTAAAAACAACCCGGCAGTCACCTCATACTCTGGAGAGCCGACTGCCTAAATTCAGCTAGGGAAACAATACTACATCTAAGCACAGCAACAATTACCTGCTTGAAGTCATTGCAGGTTGAGCTTTCACTCTCTCTTATCCCAGCGCCTGTCATTGCCTTGGTAGATTCAGGGTCGTCTGACTGCTTTGTGGATTCTGTCCTTGTATCTAAGTATCGCTTACCATGCCGAAATATTAATCCCCTCCTACTTATCCTGATAGATAGGACCATTAACCACTTTGTGAATCATGTCGTGTCTTTGCTGATTAGATTCTCTTGCTTGTACTCTTGTCAGATTGAGTTTTTCGTGACTAAACTAGAGGGCACTTACCCTATAGTACTAGGGTACAACTGGTTGACCCAACACAATCCCCTAGTAGACTGGAGAAAAGGAACCTTGGAATTCAATGCATCTGAGCCAGCGGATTAACCCATTAGCCCCCGATATGACCTAGAACCCCAGAACCTTCTGTTAGAGATACTCCTGTCCTCTGAGAACTTGCCTGTTTATCCCATACTCGCATCTGAAAATCAACTGTTGAATGACTAGTCCTCACCTGAAAAACCTCAGATCTCCCTAGTGAATGCTGCCACATTCAAGATTGCTTGAAAGACTAAGGAAGCAATCAGCTTCCAGATCACGTCTCTCCCTATAGTAATTACCAGTCTCACTGTGCAGATGGGGGAGGCTACCCCAGAAATACCTGGACTCCCCAAGGACTATGAGGAGTATGCAGATGTTTTCAGCATGCAAAAAGCCAAAATACTCCCAGAGCATTGACCCTATGACTTAGCCATACAGATCAAAGGGGATAAGATACCTCCCCTGGGCCCTATCTACTCCCTATCAGTACTAGAACTGGAAACCTTGCAAGAGTTCTTGGAGGAAAATACAAAAACAGACATTATATGCCTATCCAAGTCTCCTTGCAGTACCCCAGTGTTATGAGAGCCCTGGAAAGAAAAGAGTTTCCTATACATTCAAATACTTGATCTCTAACATCAAGTCATATAATGGAGTCAATATATAAATAGCAGGGGAGATTAGGTAATCATATTATATGACAAGGTCATGTGATCATAGAATGTTCTAGAAAGACATGTAATCATGTAGTAATAAGGACACAGCTGTAAGAGGACATCTAGGGTAATGCTTAGTAAGTTCTGAGGGTCTGATCTATTAATAGCCCAGTGACAGATCATGTATTGCATTCCCATTGTTCCCAACTTCTTCTGTCTGTGTCATGTAGTGCGATGCCTATTATTAGTTATTCTAGGACATTCTGTGATTATAGGTCAGTTGTCATGGTAGTGTGTGCCTGACTATCTAGTGTAGTATATATACTAGCAAGTGTGTATAGATATATCCCTACTTGAATCTCAAACTAGCTTCCGGAACTCTCCATTAGCTTAAGGGTGATCACCTCTGAGTGGTTCTCTAATAACAGCTACTTGTAAAGTAGTATAAGTAGGTAGCTAAATCCAACGGAGAACTCCATCGAGTTCTTTCTAAGTACTTACCTAGAGTGATCTTTAAGTCATCAAGACTCTGTGATAACAAAAGAACTCGATTCCACTCCTGAGCACCATTCACCTCGATCCCTGCTCATATTCATTCTACACGCAGTTGGCTTAATACCGGCACCACAAGTGAATACCCCCATACCCACTTATTCTCTTATCATTCTTGTTAGTGGGCATAGCACTCACAAGCCTCTTGGATAGTGGGCCCTAGCTGTAAAAAGGACTTCTCAGTTAGTTAGGGACTGAGAGAGGAGACTAGGTACCAAGTTCAGGTATCTTGTTCGAGTCCTGACCTGTTAATTGGGCCTGTTAGTTACATTTTTCTCTGTATAAGCTCCGTGCTGTTGTCTATTGTGACAGGTACACACAGGGGATTGGCAGTTACTTCTTAAAAGGCCACTTAGAATAGGGGTTCCCTTTTTAGGGGCAATCGTATACCTTTTGATTAGGATAGTAGTTGATAAGGCAGTAAGAGTCCAGACAGGTGAAGATTTTGTGCCCTGTTGGACATAGCCTTAGATAGTTGCCCTAGCAGAAGAAGAAATATCATTAACAAGCTCCGAATATGAATCGTCATCACCATCACCATTATCACCATATATCATGTCCTGCCAATACCAACAACAGCAACAAGAGGAGATATCTCTGGCACCCACCCCTCACCAACAACCACCATCCACTAGAGAGGAGCAACTCCTCACCATGATCGCCACCCTACAACAGCAGGTCAATACCATGCTCCTCCAGTAGCAGGGGAGCCGAGTAGAGGTTGCAAGACCTCAAATGTTCAATGGGAAGATAGAGAAGGTGAGCGCGTTTATCAACGCAGCTTGCCTATATATCAGAATGAAGATGACAGATGAAGCAGCAACAACCCAGGTGGCCTGGTTATTGTCTTATGTGTAGGGAGGAGTGGCGGAGGCATGGAAGGACAACCTGCTGGATGAGCTGGACGAGCTGGCCAAAGGAAGAATCAGAGGTGAATATAGTGGAGAAACTATTCACTAAGATAAGAAACGATTTTGGAGAGACGCCGGAAGAAGAGAGAAAGATAGAACAGTTGAAAACAATAGAACAGGTGGGGAGGACCTGTGATGAATACGTGCAGGAGTTCAAAAAGGTTGCCAGGAGGAGCAGCTATGAGGGATGACCTCTTATCGAGGAGTTCAAGAGGGGGCTAAATGGGGCAATCAGGAGAAAGTTAGCTGAAGCAGAGGAACTACTGTCCACCATAGGAGAGTGGCAAGAAAGAGCGGTAAGGTTAGACAGGAATCAGAGGCAGAGCAGAGCAGAAGAAAGGATGTTGGGAAGGAATGCAGAGCGCCCAGGGGAAAACACACAGCCAAGGGGGGAATCATATGGAGGAAGGGGGGGCAGATAATGCAGAGGTGGGGAGGCAAAGGGGGAGGATATGGGGGAGAGGAAACATAGCCAACAGAGGGGGAAATCAGTCGGGTCCACAGAGAGACCCAAATGCAATAGATGTTGACAGAGGAAAAGGGGGAGATAGGACATGTTATCACTGTGGAAAGTGGGGCCATATGGCCAGGAATTGTTGGGAAAAGAATAAAGCGAGAGTAGTGGAGATGCCGCAAGAGTCGGCAAAAGACAATGGAGGACAGTAAGCTCTTGACTAGCCTCCAGTAACATGTACAGTGTATTGCGCCCAGAAAAATTAGGCAATAAATTAAATTCTTGCAAAAACACTGAGAGAGTAAGAGACGTGTGGCGTACACTAAGGCCACTAAGAGAAGTATGGATGAGGGTGGAACTGGAGAAACTAGAAAATCATGAAGAAGTGGCAGTGAAAGCTCTGTTAGATAGTGGGGCAACAGGTCTATTTATGGATATGACCTTCACAAGAGAAAAGGGGTTCAAAATGAAAAGAATGAAGAACCCCCTACTAGTCAAAAATGTGGATAGAACAGTAAATGTGGGAGGAGCGATAACGCACCAAGTCGAGTACAACATGTTTTTCAAAGGACATGTAGAAAGAGTCAGAATAGATGTATGTAATCTGGGGAAGACAGAGGTCATACTAGAGATGCCATGGCTTGTAGCCCACAACCCGGAGATAGATTGGGAAAAGGGGGAGGTGAAGATGACAAGGTGTCCACCCATATGTGGGAAAAGGAAGCAGGAAGGGAAGAAAAAGGAGGTAAAGAAGGTAGAGAGAGATGAGGATGAAGAAACACTGAGGAAGTTGGTACCCAAAAGGTTTTGGAAGTGGAAGAAAGTCTTTTGTTGAGAGAAGAAAGGGAGGAAGTGCAAGTGTTCATAGAAGATCAACTGCAGAAAGGGTACATTTGACCCTCCAAATCACTGCAAATGTCACCAGTATACTTTGTGGCAAAAAAGAACGGTAAAAGGAGGATGGTACAAGATTATTGTCATATAAACCAGTAGACGGTAAAAAACGGATACCCATTGCCACTTATTGCAGATATACTGGATGGAGTAGGGAAGAGGAAGGTGTTTATGAAGCTGGATCTGAGATGGGGTTACAACAATGTCAGAATCAAGAAGGGAGATGAATGGAAAACAGCATTTACTACGCACATTGGAGCATACAAACCCATAGTGATGTATTTTAGGTTAACAAACTCCCCTGCTACTTTCCAGACAATGATGAATGACCTCTTTTGAGACCTTATAAATCAAGGAGATATGGCAACCTTCATCGATGATATTCTAGTAGCAACAGATACAGAGGAGGGGCACGACAAGTTGGTAGAGGAAGTGTTGAAAAGGTTGGAAGAAAATGACCTGTTTGTGAAACCAGAGAAATACAAGTGGAAAGTAAGAGAGGTGGAATTCCTGGGAGTAGTAATTGGGCCAAGAGGAGTAGAAATGCAGAAGGAAAAGGTAAAAGGAGTGCTAAACTAGCCAGCACCTAGGAATGTCAAAGAGATGCAGAAGTTCTTGGGCCTAGCCAACTATTACAGAAGGTTCATAAAGGACTTTGCTAAGATAGCAGCGCCATTATACGTGCTGGTCAGAAAAGAGCAGAAGTGGAAGTAGGAAAAGGAGCAAGAGGAAGCATTTGGGAAACTAAAAGAAGTGTTTACAATGGAACCTGTTCTAGCAATACCAGACATAGATAGAAAGATGAGAGTGGAGGCAGATGCCTCAGACTATGTGACAGGAGGAGTATTGTTGTTAAAATACAAAGATGGCAAATGGAGGCCGGTGGCCTTCATCTCAAAATCGTTAAATACTACAGAGTAAAACTACGAAATCTACAACAAAGAGATGTTAGCAGTTATCAGATGTCTTGAAGCATGGAGGCATTACTTGGAGGGAGCAAAACTGGAATTCTAAATCTGGATGGACCACAAAAACCTCCAGTACTTTATGACGAACCAAAAGTTGAACCAATGACAAGCGCGATGGGCCTTATACCTATCACGATTTAACTTTACCTTGAAACATGTTCCAGGAAAGAGTATGGAGAAGGCAGACGGACTAAGTAGAAGACCGGATTGGCAAGAGAGGGTGGATAGGGATAATAAGGATCAGATGCTGATAAAGCCGGAATGGGTTAGAGGGGTAGAAATGATAATAGAAGAGGAAAATTTGAGGAAAAGGATAAAGAAGGCACAGAAAGGAGACAAAAAGGTAGTAAAAGCAGTAGAAGAACTAAAGAAGGCAGGGGTAAAGACGTTGAGAGATGAGGAATGAGAAATAGAGGACAGAGTAGTACTGAAGGAAGGGAGGATATATATGCCAGAAGGAGAACTTAGAGGGGAAATAATACAACTACACCACGATACCCCAGTAGGAGGGCATGGAGGAAGATGGAAGATGATGGAGCTGGTTACCAGGAATTATTGGTGGCCAGGAGTAATGAAAGAAGTGGAAAGATATGTGGATGGATGTGATGCTTGTCAGAGGTACAAGAATTGAAGCGAAGCACCAGCAGGAAAACTGATGCCTAACACAATCCCAGAGAAACCATGGAGTCACATTTCGGCAGACTTCATTACAAAATTACCATTAGCTCAGGGATATGATGCGATTTTAGTAGTATGTGACAGGTTTAGTAAAATAGCGCATTTCATAGCAACTACAGAAAAGACGTCAGCAGAAAGACTTACAAAGCTGTTTCGGGATCAGGTATGGAAGCTGCATGGGCTTCCAGAAAGTATTGTATCAGACAGAGGGGTGCAGTTTGTAACAGGAATAATGAAGGAGTTGAATAACTTGCTGGGGATTCAAACAAAACTTTTGATGGCCTATCACTCACAAACGGATGGGCAGACAGAAAGAGTGAACCAGGAGTTAGAGCAGTACCTGAGGGTTTTTATCAACCACAGACAAGAACAGTGGCCGGATTGGCTAGGAATGGCAGAGTTTGCATATAACAACAAAATTCACATGGCAACAAAAGTATCGCCATTCAAAGCAAACTACAGTCAAGACCTAAGAATGGGATTTGAGGAAAGGAGGAAGGGAAAGTACGAAGTAGCAGGAAAGTTCATAGAAAAGAGGCAAAAGCAGCGCTAAGGAAAGCACAAGAGGAAATGAAGAGGTTTGCAGACAGGAAACGAGGAGAGAGTGAAGAATACAGAGTAGGGAACTTAGTACTGTCAAGTACAAAGGACTTGAAATGGCAAATGAAGGAAAGAAGATCGGAGAAGTTGACAGAGCAATTCGTAGGTCCCTATAAGATTAAGAGAATCATCTCTAGTAACGCAGTAGAGTTAGAATTGCCTAAACTGATTAGGATACATCTGGTAGTAAACGTAAGTAGAGTACGACTCTACAGACCACAGGTAGAGGGGCAGAAAAAGGTACCACTGAAACCAGTCATTATAGAAGGGGAAGAAGAGTTCAAGGTGAAGAAAATCTTGAACAAAAGAATAGTGCAGGGAAAAGAAAAGTTCTTGGTGCGATGGAAAGGGTATACAGCAGAAGAAGACACATGGGAGAATAGGGAAAATTTAGGAAATACAAAAGAGCTAGTAGAAGAGTTTAAGAGAGAGTACAGGGAAGAGGCAGAAGAACTTAGATGACAGGAGCTGGAAGAAGAAGAAAAGGAATTTAGCAGAGAACTATCTAGGGAGTTTATGACAAGGCTACTATACGGGTGGGGAAAAAGGAGATACAAAAGGGAGAGAAAAAAGAGATGGGATGAAAATTGGAAATGATGGAAAAATTCCTTAGAACGAGGAATCTTGAAGGAGGGGCTGTGTTATGAGAGCCCTAGAAAGAAAAGAGTTTCCCACACATTCAAACACTTGATCTCTAACATTAAGTCATATAACGGAGTCAAGATATAAATAGCAGAGGGAGATTAGGTAATTATATTATGTGACAAGGTCATGTAATCATAGAATGTTCTGGAAAGACATGTGATCATGTAGTAATAAGGACACAGCTACTTGTAAAGTAGTATAAGTAGTGTAAGGGGCACACTTAGTGAGGCATCCAGTCACACTGCAGTATAGTAAGGCAGGCGTCTTAAGTTAAAGCGATAGATAGCCCAAGAGCTTAAACTATTGTTGAGGTAAGGTATTCTACTGTACATCACTAGCTACTTATACTAGACTAGCCTGGTCTGTGCGCCAGTCGCTATGAACACATATATCAGGACAATAATAACTACATTACCAGATATAGCTATGTAGTACTGTGATGGAGACCCAAACTAGAGGGAAGGGAACTATAGACCATGAACTCTGAGGATCCGTGGGAACGCTAGATGATGCGAACCCTACCAGGTTATCTAAGCGATCTTAGACTGTCCCCTTACAGAAGAGCTATTCACTTTCTTCTTCCTTCTTACTTTGTAGTTACAACATTATGTCAAAAATTCTCCTCAATGCTAAACTCATCATGGAGCATAACAAAACTGAACTTTTTCACTGTACAAGAGCTCAGCACCCTCCAAATCCCTCCATTAATCTATCATTTGTAGGAGGCACTGTTATTCCAAACCTATTTGGCAATATCTAGGCTTTTACTTCAACCACAAACTCAATTTCAATTACCACATGCACTTCTACACCATGAAATGCCTCTCTACCCTCAGCATCATGAAAATGTTAGGAAACTTCTCAAGAAGTCTTCTCTCTATTCAAAAACAACTTCTGTACAGAACTTGTGTTCTATCCATTGTCCTATATGAGTTTTAGCTTTAGTTCTTAAAAGACGTCTCCATCATCAAAAACATAAATGAATTGAAGAAAATGCAGCAAAGAGTAGCCTTTTGGATTACAGGTGCCTTTCGAACTTCGCTATTTGAAGGTGTCGAAGCCATTGCAGATCTCATTCCTATTATGTTACACCTTTGCAAATTAAATAGCAGATACCATCTATGCTATGCCTCTATCCCTCCCTCACATTCTATCAATTTGTTACTCAATTCACAACATGCTAAGAACCAACCTTTTCACAGACTTCCAAACTCACTGCAAAACAATAAGCTAACCTCAAGAGTCCCATCAAAGATGTTAATAAATGCCTTAACAGTGTTAGGAACTGTTTTAATCCCCTTTACCCTCTTTTTTCTCCTGGTTCAAGGATAGTTGATTATTTCTTTAGTAGAATTAGCTTCTATTCCCCTTCTTCTTCATCTGACAAGGACTTGTACTAACATCTCCAAAACCTTAACCACACCTTTAGGATATCTCAAATATACTCCAACAGCACTGCTGTCATCATAGATGGTGATCCCATGTTGCTACAGTAGTTGCTCACATCTGGTCTGACAATTCTGTTGTTAAACAATTCCAAGTCCAATTCATAAACATCACATCAATTGAGGCTGAACTCATGGCTATCTACACTGGTCTTATACCTGCCATAGAAATGAACAATATCCACAACATTATTGTCATCACCAACTCCATTACTGCTGCAAAAAAAATCCTGGAGTCTAAAGTTGACCCCCTTTAGAATATGTTCATCCTACTAGCCTCTGCAATCAAAGCCCACCTCAGCAAAGGTGGCAGGAATAAAATCCATTTCTGATACTGCCCCAGCAAAGCAAAATGGCCTAGACATCAACTTGTTTGATCAAGTCAAAGCAAACACATGTATTTCTATTTTCCCTAGCAAAGACTTGTATCTATTCAGCAAAAGAAAGAATGTGATGACATCCTCTGCAAATAGCAAACATCTTTTGCAAACAGCATCAAAAAAGGCCACTATTTCTTAAACTTCAAAGATAAAAAGTAAATAGTCATCAAACCAACATACACTAAGGGCAACTTGTGGCTTCCTGTCATAGGATTCACCAATTCTTTATGTGCTTGATTCACTCGCATAACTACTGGTCATGCCCCCATTGGAGAATACAGACAAAGATTCTTCCCCCACCTCTGTAAGAGGACTAGAGCAGCCCAGTACTAACTCAGCTGATTAGTAAGAAAGTTGCTTAGAGATGGAACATTGAATAGTCCAGGAGTTCCAATCAATGTTAGAGTAAGGTATTCTACCGTATACTACTAGCTATATATAGACTAGCCTGGTCTGTGCGCTGGTCACTAAGGGGACACAGATCAGGACACTAATAACTACCATACCTAATAAGGCTATGTAGTACTGATAGGACAGACCTGAACTAGAGGGAAGGGAACTAGTAGACAACAGGCTCCAAGGATCCAAGGGCAAGCTAGATTATACTCACCCATACCAGGTTACCTAAGCTATCCTAGAGCATCCCTTTACAACCTCCCTACTGGTTGCCCATGTGGTGAAGCTGAAGTCCAAACTCAAGAACACATCATTATGGAATGCAACTTGTATGACCTTTCTACAAGACTGTGCAACACCATCATCAATAGCTTCATCCACTTCCTTGCAGACAATCCAGGAGCCTTTAATTTTGGCAATGGATAAGAATCCATCACAGCGCAGCTCCATTGAGCAAAAGCGCAGCCTTTATTATCCCCTTTCCTACTCATCCCCTCATTGCTTTCTCTCTTTCTCATTTCCCTTTCATTTTCATTTTCATTTTTCTTTCTCTCTATTTTTCTTTCTCTCTATACTCTTTCCTTATCTAAGTAGGTACTATGTACTTACCACAGACTGCCCCTGCACCCCATGTAATAAATAGTTGATTTTT
>Ga0157362_1000628_pt1 | contig 12566 bp, 6 predicted proteins | sample AttlaeALBM3_FD_111480 | JGI IMG/M metagenome (GOLD analysis project Ga0157362, IMG submission 111480) | Fungus gardens microbial communities from leaf cutter ant in Ribeirão Preto, State of São Paulo, Brazil - Atta laevigata ALBM3 | ecosystem: Host-associated > Fungi > Mycelium > Unclassified ... | reverse complement strand
GGTGTAATGTGCTACCCACAGGCAAATATTCGCAGATGTGAGCCGAGAGCAACGAAAATTCGGCTTTGCAACGCTCGTGCCATGGCGTACCAGCTAACAGGATTTATTTGTATCTACGTGTACGTACTGCGTTCCGCATTTCAAAGCCCTCTCTCTCTCTATCTCTCTCTCTTTCTCTTTCTCTTTCGCTGTATTGAGCGGGGTGGATTATATGTGGCGAGTAGGTACAGTGTAATGGGCACACACTGTACATCCACATGCAACGTACATAAAGATGAAATAGAAAGAGAGAAAGAGAGAGAGAGAGAGAGAGAGAAAGAGAGAGAGAGAGAGGGAGGGAGAGAACTGAGCTAACTAACGGGCTAGCAGTTCATTAGAGATCGCTAAACTCTAGGGCGGCCCTCCCCTCCCCCTGTAAAGGGGGATGAGGATTTCGTTATTGCGCGATATGCGTTTTGTTCGGACGTGAGAGACGATTTCTCGTCAAATTTTCGCTAAGAGCAGATACACACCGAATTCTGATGCATACATACAAATGCGCGCGCGCGCATTCATCTATGTTTTTTTAAAAGAATGATTTTGCTTAGTATCTAGAAATTTAGGTAAATACAGACAATAATTTTGTTGGAACATCCAATTATGTAGAAAACTCAAGCATGATGAGAAATGACGCAAAAACTTTTTTGACATTCTAGCTATCAACTCGAAAGTTTTAATTATTTGAATAGTTCAACAAAATTATTTTCAGATCTATACATGGACGTATTGAAGATTTCTTTTTGGAGAGGAAGGGGCATTAATCAATTCTGTTATCATATAAATAACAATTTTTGTATTAATGAATCTTTTGAATATTTTAGATCTTATAGTTAGAATGTCCCCTCTCTATCCTAATTTTGAATGAGAAAAATATTAGATTTTTAAATCATAACTTTTTTTTTTGAAGAAAGCAAAATGCAGATTTTATTAAAATCAAAATGTGTAATTCTTTTTAATATTGCTATTGTTATTATTACGTACAAAATATTTGTGATCATTTTCCTAGAAAAAGAAATTTTTTAAAAATTCATAAAATAATAGAAAGGTTTCCTATACGAGAAACATTATATTAAAAATATAATATTAAATTAAAAAATATTGAAGTTAAATAAAAGGAAAAGAAAAATGGTGAATAAAATAAAGAAGATAAAATTTCATTTAACAAAATTTATAAAATTATAAAATTATGACAATTTTTTCCAAACAATTTAGCACATTATTGCATTCACAGTATATAACTTTTTCCTACTTTCCAGACAAAATGTCATGATTTTCTTTGATGCTTTCAATAATTCTATTGACATTATTATTAATAGTATTATAGTAATGTTGCTAACATTGCTTGCATTTAATTGTTAAATTGGTAGTATTTCAAAATTGCGTCGTAGGTGCGCATGATAAACGCATACTAAACATCTTAAGAATCAAGAATTTATTTAATTTTGCAAATTCCTTTAATTTTGTAAAATTTCTTGATTTTTCTCTGATTTCCAGTTTTATAACAACTCTGAGATTGTCTTGACACGATTCTTATGTTGATTCATTGTGATATACCAAAGATAATATAGGCACACAAATTCTATTTTGTAACCATTAAAGTATAGTAAACTTTTATGTGAGTCCAATAACACTGCAAAATTTTAAGCTTTGCCCTATTCGTATGTCCTGTATTCCTGAGAGCATTATGTTGAATACATTGAAATTATAAATATAATTAAAATAATGATTTATATAATATTAACTTAAATAAATTAAAGCTATATTTATCATCTGTTTTAGTATAATATTTTATATTATATTAAAACGAGTCAATGCGGATAGGCACACAAATCGGAAGAAAAAGAATATTTTACAATACTTATAAATAAAATAAGATTCCTTATATTAAAACAAACTACAAATGGGCCTTTAGGAATCGGCGCTGTAATAATTGCGCGATTATTTTGATTGATCTAAAACAATTCTCTATAATATATTTGTCGAACGTTTCGATTAACTTCTAGTCTTCATCAGCGAATGTATATAAAATCCATACAAATCTTCATCCTGCGGTTACACTCTAACATCAAATTTTCCATAATAAGTTAATAAGTGGAATGGTCAACGATATTTGATTTCAGGAGTACGTCAAATATAAAACATAATCCTAACATAGTTGTTGTAACGCAAATTCTTTTTCTCGTGAATTAAAATTTAAGACAAAACGACGATAATTAAATAAATATAACATATATTGTATAAGTCGATGATGTTCATCATGCTGCGATGTCAATCGTCGTGAAGAACATTTTATTTTTAACAAAACATTATGAAATATTAATTTTTTTTAGATTAAAAAAATATTATAAAAAAAAGAAATATTGCAAAACCAATTAATTTCAAGCAAACAAAATTATAAAGCTACAATATTTAATAATTAATTGAGTAATGAGTAAAGTGGCTTAAAAGCACACTAATAGTTACCCTACCTAAAATTTTTTTAGTTATAGATACAGATACTTTAGCAATACTATTCTGTATACATCTTTGCACATACAATGTGTACAACTATAAAGGAGGCAGTATCGATTCCATTGAATCGTGCATGAAAACATGTTTCCTCGTATATCGATATCCGTGTCGCCCAGCCGGAAACGTCGCGAGCCGGAAACAAGGCCTCGCATTGACGAAGGGAGGGAAAGGATGAATGGCGGCGAAGACCAAAGGATCCTTCTCGATCGCGGCGGCGACGGTTGTCGATGTAGACATCTATCGATCCAATGCCGATAATCTACGGATCTCCGGCTCTTCGGCCGGATGGCAGCGAGTTATTATGTAATGGGACAACATTTGCGGCAATATAAAATCGGCTTCGTAATGTCGTGACGCGTCTCTCCGCGCGCGGCATGAGAGAGGTAAGATCCATGTACAATGCACGGAACGACAGATAGACGCGCATGCTGAGTGTATCCACCGGTACAAATAAATGATTGAGATCCTTGATACATCGGACCACCAACGAATAGGAGATATACACGCCGTGGCACGGCACGGTAAATTAACTGTAAACAGTGCTCAATGTGTCGCGGCCACGATAGTATCTTGACATCGCGTCGCGTGGTTAAAACGGTTTGATAAAGACAAGCGCCGGTTGAAACAGCTTGATAAAAGTAACCTTTAGCTGCGCTTAGCAGAAAAAGTGACTTTGCAACTGTTGTAAGATTCTTGAATAAAATTGGTTTACACATTTAGATTCAATAAGCAAAAACTAATCATTAAAGAATCCCTTACAGATTATTATTAAGCTTGTTCTTTTTAACTAAACTTTTTGTATAGTTCATTTCTTTTTTCTCTTTTTTTTTTCTTCAACATGGAGAAAAGAAAGAAAGATAAAGACTCGTATTCAGAAAGCGCTCTTATCTCTGAAATTCTGTAATATGCGTGATGTAAAGTATGTTAGCACGCTAACATCATTGTAAGCGCGTTTTAAATACAGGCCAAATTGTGCAAGAAATTCAACTAAAAAGAACAGACCCAACAACATTGCAACAACATTGCGATCAATTACGTTCCAGCAATATGATTTCAATATTATTACAATATTGCTGGAACTCTGCAATGTTGCTGAAATGTGACCTATATTGTATATGGGATTCTTTAATGATTGGTTTTTATCCTTATTAGTTTTTTGTTGAATCTAAATGTACTTCTGCTGTATGAAATCTTACAACAGCTAATTGCAAGGCTTTTTCTATAATATTAAATGGAGTCAAAGTTATGCTATCGTCTGATGGTTGCCGCAAGGAGACGTCGCAAAAATTTTTCGGACGCTGGAAGGATCGAGAATCGAAAGCTTTTCAGCACAAGCGAAACAGGATAGATTGGTGATGGACCGATCGGTATATTCCCTCTCGCGATTCCCCAGTCCGTATTAGGTCGCACACGAATCTATCATCTTCCGAAAGGCGTGCCGAAGCCCTCCTTTGAGAGGTCAGGATCCATCAATCCAAAGCTGTATGCAGGCGCATCGGGACCACCGCTGGGAACGCTGGCGAACAACAATCTGCCGAGTCATCCTCGGCCGATCTTGGCACATTCGTCAACCCTATGGCTTCGTGTGTCACCTCCTCGGGCTGACGTGGGAGAGATCTGGTAACTCGTGAATTCAACACAAATTCGAGAACCCCGCGCCAGTGGCGTAACTAGAATTCTCGGATCCTCGTGTAAAGAGTTCGCGAACAATCTTATATGAAAAGAACTGCACTTTTTAAATATAAATATATGAAATATCTAAAAATGTAGTTAGATACAGATCTGAAAATCATTTTATTAAAAATACGGTAAGTCAATAGATTATCTTAATTTTGTTAAGATATTTCGGCGCATTAAAAAGCATTGAAAAATAAAGATAGGTATAACATAAGTATAATATTAAGGCTATTTTAATAATTGACTTATTCACGTAACTATGTATGATTATTAGAATAGTAAAAATTTTTACAGCATTGCTCATCATGTTTGAGTTATTAACATAATTATTTTGATGATCAACAAAATTCTTTTCAACATTAAAAGAAAATCGATTGATGAGATATTAAATACGCATAAGTAAAAAAGGTCATATTCGATCAAAGCAATTCTTCGTGTCTAAATGTCTAATCATATTTCTTTTATGAATTTATTTTCAAGTTATGTGCCGATTATTTGTCGATCTTGAAATACAACCCTAAACCGAAGTAGTAATATCACAAGTAATTTAAAAATTTTGTTTGTAGGCATCTTACAATTAGAAGAATTCTTTTCAGATCTGTATTTAGCTAATTTTTTTAACTAGAACTAGAAATTTTTTTCTAGAACTAGGATAGAACTATAATTTTAAAAGAAGTCATTTTTTTCAAATTACAATAATTTTTCAAATTAGAAAGAAAACTAAAATTATTTTCTTTTCGGAAAGAAGCAAATATGACAGATCTTACGAACACATATAAATTTTTCCAACAAATTTTTCTATCCAGAAAAAAAACCGAGAAAATCAACAGAAAAATAGGAAAAAAGGTTTTTTTTCCGAAATTTAAAAATTATAATTTCAACAAAATCGTTTTTTTCGTGTACTTTCATAATTTCCAACGTTTGTAAAAACAAACGCATTAAAAAACATTAAATCGCACGTATCGGACGACACACTTTTAGAGTGGATTCTTTAGATGCGTTTCTCTCTCTATTATATTTTCGTAATCATAAATAGAGAATATAGTGTAATCACCGAGAATCATTTCGACCCCGGATTCCGTTTTAATAAAAAGAACGAGGGTCTATCCTCGGGCGATACGCGAACTCTGATGAATCCCCGACGTTGTCCTGACTACCAGAAGACGGCAGCCGTCTTCCTGGCGCGTATATTCTTTAACGATCGCATCAACGATCATAAAATCCGCGATCTCTGATTAACTGAGAAATGGCGGCGAGAGGGATGACCAAAGTAAATTTCAAGCTTCGACCCTAATGAGGGGGGGCGTGTTTATGGTTTGTATAGGTATAGGTATCTACTGTCGCCTAGTTTTTGTACGATTTTATAGAGCCCGCGGCTCCTGGATCCTCTTATTCTTCATTAGACTTTGATTGCCAGGTCGCTATTACGGTCGCACTACTTGTCATCCGTACATCAAATCAGACATAATCTCGATACATTTAAAGAAAAAGATATGATGGTGAGATAGTGGTAACTATATAGGTGATAACTGTACAAATTTTATATGTAAAATATTTTATATGTAAAATAAATGTAGATAATTGAATAAATAATAAATTATAATCATAAAATAATTTATTCAACTGTATATATTATTTCTACATATATTTAAAGAAATTGTAAGGCAAATGCAATAAGTTAAAAATTACTTGAACAAATTATAGATTATTCTAAATTGCATTCAAAAGTAATACAAAAAAATTAGAGACAGTTGACTATCATCTCAAAAATTATTTCAATAAAAAGTAATATTTTTTAAATTTATACTCTAATAGAAATATATGAAAATGAATTACAAAATAATAATAAAATCTCTATTTTGTTATAAGTACTTTATGAATTCAAAAATATTTATGTAAAGTTATATTGAAATGTGAACATTAATTGTTTAGTAAATAAACAAAATATTTATTTGTTAATGAATCTGAATGAAACTTTGCATTTTTAATACTTCAAATATTTGTATAAAAGATTTAAATTTTTGTTATTATTTAAAAAATTTTTGTTTATAACAATGAAACTAATATCAAATAAAATAAATAATCTATAAAAATGTATTGCTTAATAAAAACAGAATGTTATAAACAATTTTTATATATAAGTAATTTGTTAAAACGTAAATTTAATATATGTGTTTTATGTCCTTACAACCTCCTTAAGTTAAACAAAAAGTCACGAGGATATCAAAATGATTTCAAAATAATTATTAAAAAGCACTTTTCAATCAATTACTGTTTATTTTAACGGCATTTGACATTATCATGACCTGTTGTTTAATTTGTACACAGAAAGAACAATTTTGCTGGAAAATCTAAACTTTTGCTAGACACACATTTGAAAATAGTTTAGTTGGACCATCAAAATAATATGTTAGAAATTAAAAAATTATGATACAATCAAAATTTTGCTGCGCAAAATTTTGTTATTCTAGTAATTAGTTTGAGTTTCCAATATTATTTTCAAATTTATATCCAGCAAAATTTTATATCTTTCAGCAAAAAAATTCTTTCCATGTAATAGAAAACTTGTATAGTTGTTACTTATATCATTGCTATCAATGTTTTTTCCTAATTGTAAATATACTAGATAAATATTTCATGCTTTACCTCGGATACTATTCAAATATCGATATTCGGCAAGTCAGAATCGAAGAAAGAATATTCTACATCTCTAAAACGCGATAATGATTTGCGGGCTCGATCGAAAATCCGACTGCCGTCGCCAAGCCTCGGATGAGTCCCTGCGCGAACTGAGATTATAAATCAGGTAATCAACCGCTATAAAAGTCCACCCACACGAGCGGGTGCTTTTTCGCTGAGACCTTGCGCGACTTTTGTGCACGGTATTCGAATCGCGCCTATCCTTAAAATCTCGTGATACGACAACGATTCGCCACGCCGGGGGTCCAGGCCGCGACGACTGGTCCCTCAACAAAGCATGTCGGTGATCGTTGTTGATAAAGAGGAACGCCAGTTGAACCGCAGTCTCCGTAATTTTCTATTCTGTTTACAGTCAGGAATATCATTTTGCGCTATTTTTAATACTTCGTCAGCAAATTTGAACTTTAAAGACATAGTCGATATTTTGTAAATTTTGATAAATTTAAATTTGTAACAAATAAGTGAAATACAATCCGATTTTTACGATAGTAATTATTAAATATTCGAAAGCCTTCACAAATATACAGAAATTTTTTCAGATCTAAACAATTCAAGACAATATAAAAATCTGCACTGAAGCTCAAAAACCCACATTATTGAAAGATTCAAAATTCTTCGAAATTGTTAATTGTTAATTTCGCAGATATAAGCGAAGAATTTTCTTGTACATATCTTCCCTTAATCATGCAAATTTTTTTCGATTCGTTGTTTTTTGATAATAATTTCAATATATATCTATTGCAGACCGCGATAAAGATGTTCGCGTAGCTTCGACGTGAATAACCGAGATGTATCCTGATTAATATTCTCGCCATCTCGTCCAAGTCAATCATTCTATTCCACAGAGAATGAGACGAGATGAAATAAAATCTGGAAATTCGGTTTACTCTGCTAGAGAAAACGACGGCTTTATTAATCCAATAATGATCGTCGCTTTCTCTGTCTTACTCACTCACTTTATGGTAAGTAGAATGATTTTATTAGAATCTCTCTCGCAAGTAGAATGAAAAATGCACATTTCTAGAAAGCTCGAATTGTGTCGTCGACCAAAGTTTGCAAAGTAATTTAATTATAGAGATATATGATGTATAGGATGGAATACGGCAATTCATAAACTTGATAGAGAACTGATAACATTTCCCTTTATTTTATAAACGTAGTTCGAACGGCGCATTTTATTACAAAAATAAGATTATAAAATGTAATTTCTCCTCTTAACATATCGCATAATTATTATGGCGCGTACAAATGTACTAATCTATTGCGATGCGATTATTGCAAAATTCATGTTGTATTGGACAATCGGGAAAGCTTAAACCAGATTTCCCTTTTCAAAATTTATGTCTATTTCTGCCAATGTAGATTAATTTTAATTTCAATTTAATTTATTCTTTATCTTTTTTTCTAATTCTTATAACTATATATAACTATATATAAAAAAAGATAAACAATAGATTAAACTGAGATTAAAATTAATTTATATTGGTAGAAAAGAACATTAATCTTCATTTTATTATCTGCCGTTTGCGAAATGATTATCATATTTTTTGTATAAATTTACATTTTGACTTCCACATGTTACATTCCAATATTAACATTATGTATATACACAAATATACTCTCTATATATGCATATATCAAAAGATTTAACATCTGGCAAAATGCTGTATACAGATTTCAATATTCGCATAAGAGTATCATATATACAGCTGTTAAATATTTGATATAAGATTGGCTATCAACTTGAACATCTATATGATATTATATTATAATTGATATTTCATTGCATTTCTCTCCTCTCGGGAATGACGATGGTATATAAAATTACACTTTACGATATATCACGCGCATGTAGTTGTAACAATTCAGAAAAAGGAGAGGAAGAAAATCATGATATTTGACATACCGAGAAATTATTGCATCTTGTCCGCTATTGTTCTTAATTAATTACGAAAATTATAAAGTCTTGCCTGCCAGGGCAGCGGCTTTAGAGAGCACAATCTGGATGTCCATCGAGGGAAAATTCTAGAACATTATATAGAACATTATTATTTTTGACATGGCCCACCTTACTAGGTAATAAATTACCATTCTGGTAATAATAATAGAAAATATAAATGCACATATAAATTAATAAAATATATTTGTATCTCTCACCTGCAGGAGTTTAACATTTGTAGCAAAATCGCCAGCCAGTAACTGGTCCCTGAGTAATCTAAAAATACGTACACATATGCTAAAAGAACGAAAATTATTGCCAAAGATATTATAAAATTTGTTTACTTACAGGATCATAGCACAGCAGATATGTATGAGGAAACTGAATCTATTCTCATCAGCAAACAAGGAATCCCATATCCTCATAACATCCGGCAAAGGAAATTCTTGCGAAAGAAGGAGTGTCAACCATCTTGTTCCAAACACAGGAAAAGATGAGAATTAGAGAAAGAGTCAGCAATGAGAATTATAAGCATGACGATAATGATAATAATCATCGATTGCTATAGTATTACCTAAAGCTGTAATATTGCGGGCATAGCTCTTGCTGATGTAAACGCAACCAAATATCAGGATCATTGGCTCTAACTTGATTGGTCAATTTACTCATCATCGAATTAATTCCAAATTCAGCTTCATCCAACGTCTTTATAAAAAAATCACGTATTTCAGCCATCAGATTAGTAAAACAGAAAAAAGTATCTGCCTCAGCGTGTTCTACGAAACATAATAAAATAGATATATAGATATCGCAATCAGCAGATGTCATTTATGCATTTCAATTGCTTTCATATAATATATACTTCTCCATGTGGGATCTGGATCACAAGCAAATGCGTGATATATAGGTCCAACTATTTCATTCATTCCCTGTACGTAACCTTGGCCAGGATTCAATTTAGCGTATAAAAAGAGTATTCTTTCCAAAACTTCCCAGTGTGCTTCACCACCTTCAGATAATGGCGCGTAATCTTCCGTAGCCTTTCTGACAGAAACCGCTATCTAATAGATAAAATAATAATATAATGTAGTAACATGAGTCGTATCTGCAGAATGTTATGAAATTATCTTTTCTGTTTATAGGCGGTATTCATAGTCAGTTCTTATTTCGAAACTGTCTTAAGTAATGTCTTAAGTAGAGTCCAATCGAAATTTCGGTTTTGTTTTTGATAAAAAATCAGGGTTTCGATTTCGGTTTTGAAATTAAGAAAAAATTTCGGTAGATTAATCGAAATTATACAAGTTGCAACGCGTCAGTGAGCGTCCAAAAAAACAACTTCGATTTTAATTATTAATTTGTTGATTAAACTTGAGATAATTTAAGTTAATAAATTTAAACTTTGATGTAATCCTAATAACTGTGATTTGATTTCTTTAAAAATTGAGGATGTATATTATTATATTAATATTATTATATTATTATATAGTTAGATATTTTAATAAAATCTTGTTTTTTAAAGAGTATATAAATTTGTCATGATTTCTGAAAAAATGTGACTCCGTTAGCTTTTTTCCTTCTTTTTTTTTTTAGTAAGACGTATCTAAATTGCGATTTTGATTTCGCCGAAATTGAACAACCAAATATTTGTTTTCGGTTTCGGCCCGAAGTTAAAATGTGATTTCGATCGGACTCTAATCTTAAGACGCTAATATGGCTTTCTGATTGGTTCGTGACCATATTTCTAAGACCGTACTTAAGACGGTCTCGAATACAAGATCTGACTATGAATATCGGCCTATAATATACAAGATATAAAAATATAAAGATTATTTTTAAAGTTATCTTAGGTAGAATTTACTCTACTTGCATCGTTTATAATACCTGCTGCTTTCCACGTCAACGTAAGGGCAAAGATAAGTAAAATCTATTAATAAATTTAACAAAAAAATTAGCGATGGAAGCTTTAATCGTTGTAGTTTTTTACCTTTGTTACTCCTAAGCCCTTTCTCTCAACGTTTGCGCTTTTCAGTACTGTGTGTTGAACTCTGTGATGTAAACGCTGACCGTTAGCATTCACTATCTTTTGACATGGATAATCAGTGCCTTGTTGAAAAAATGATATGTCTGGACATAGTCGCCTGTACACGTAAAATTTTTCTGATTCTCTGTGTTTTTATTAATGCTTTGGGAAAAAAGCTGTCAGAATATTTATACAATAAGACTCTTACCTAACATCTTTATCAATCTGAAGTAGAACTTCATTATCTTTAAAGTACGTTTGCCACTTACTATCTGGATTTAAATTGAGAGGATGATCATGTAACGTTACATCGACTCGTTCTTTGTCATCGGTATTTGATTCTCCAGGCATAACAATGAGATCCTCTGAAACCATCAAATTCAAATTATACATAAAAAACATTACATAAATTTTCATGAGGTTTTTTTTAACATAATTATTTGCGTATAATATTTCTGACATTCCAATATTTTATATTTTAATTTTCATTGTTCCTTTTTGGTGATTTATAATTATAAATAAAAATTAACATTATTCTATATCTTTATGAATATTTAATTTATGAAATTGGAATATCCTTCACACAAATAATAAAGGGTTAATAAATGATACAAAAAATAACTTCTCACCAATGAAAGTATTGTACAACTCTCTTTTACGTTTTAAAGTCTCTATCCAATTAGACTTTATCGGTGGCAAATAATTCAATAGCAGTTTCCAACATAAAGGCCTCAGCCCACCGGGCTCGTCAGGTATGCCTGAAATATAAGAAAGAATACAAGAGGATTATTATTATTAGATTATTAGTGTTAATATTAGATCATTATCATTAGGTTATTAATATCAGTATTATCAGATTATTAGTATTAAAATGATTAAGATGATTAATGCAAGGCATAAACATATTATTATTATTATATCTGCAATAAACAAAACAAAAGGCTTGTGACAAACAAATTCTTTTTGGCTGAATTTCTTCCCCAAACTTCCCCAACTGATGATTTATCATCAATATATGATTAACTGTAATCTTGATTTTAACTTAATGTTTATCTTTTCTTAATTCTTGGAATTGAATAATTAAATCGAGATTTAATCCTACATTAGTGAAAGTGAGCTTTATATAGTTCATAGTTTTTTTTCTCCAACATGGAGAGAAAAAGAAAAAAGACGAATCATACAAGAAGTTTAGCTCAAAAGAACAGATCTAAAAAGATATTTTGATCCTTTTCCATTGAATTAATACATATTAAAGATTGCTTTATGGCCTAGTTTACATCGTGCACTTGATACACGTATTAAGTAATAATTTTCTATTAAATTATTTTAATTTCAGCAATGTATTTAAAGAATGATGTACTAAATTGATACAATATGCATCAAAATGATTACTTAAATACACATCACGTATATGTATTACACGTATTGTCAAAATTAAAATAATTTAATAAAAAATTATTAATACCCATATCAAGTACATGATGTAAGATCATAAAACAGCCTTTACTATGTATTAATTCAATGGAGTGTAAATGATCAAATTCACTATAATTCTCCTGATAGTCAAACCTACAGACAGATTTTGAGCAGAGTCTACTACCAATTTTTGATTGCAGAAAGGCAACAAATTATACACAGTTTGTACTATCAAACAATGTTAGCAAACTGCTGTCAAAAATG
>Ga0157362_1000627_pt1 | contig 12578 bp, 11 predicted proteins | sample AttlaeALBM3_FD_111480 | JGI IMG/M metagenome (GOLD analysis project Ga0157362, IMG submission 111480) | Fungus gardens microbial communities from leaf cutter ant in Ribeirão Preto, State of São Paulo, Brazil - Atta laevigata ALBM3 | ecosystem: Host-associated > Fungi > Mycelium > Unclassified ... | reverse complement strand
TTTTAATAAAATGCTATTTGTTTCATGAATATTATACTGTTATCCTTAATTATCCTTAATTAGTCAGATTATCTTCAATTAGAATAATGCTGTTCATACATCATTGTTTTCATATGCAAACTGAAAAATCGCGTGATAACATTGCATTTCTTGTAAGCGCGATCTGAAACAACGATATAAACACAATGGCGGTGTACTTCCAATTTCGTATGTATTCTCTTTCTCCTGCGAAAGAAGACGATTTAAAGAATTGATGAAAATTTTATAAATGTTTAATTTATAAAAAAAAGAGAGGCTTCGCCTTTGCATTGCAATTATCAATTTTTTTTGTCTGCTTTTTATCTTGATTTATTTATTTCTCTTTTGTGAAACTATAAATTTTATAAAAGAGAATAGATGAAACACGTAATGTGTGTGTAAAAGACAGATAAAAATTTTTCACTTAGAATATTTCTTGTCGGACATTTACTGTCTTTTACAGACAGTCGAATAGACCGATTCACGCAATCTATTGTTTTTTAATCGCGTAGATTAATTTTTCTACAATTATTCATAATATGGTACTGTCCGTGATAATAAATTGGCGCGTAAATTAAACCCACGCGTTTAATTGAGCCCACGGTGTGCAACGTATACACATTTAACATCCCGCATACTTCGCGATGTGTTACCATAACGAGCTTGTGCATTTAGCCAATATACTCGTTGCATTTATTGTGGCGCACATTACAACGAAAGATACGTATGTATACACTCTTTATTATATATTCTATCATATACCGTATGTATAGAGTGTTTCTTGAATATTGTTCAATTATTTTAGGAATTGATTTTTGAGATTATTTTATAAAAACAAATATAAACACACGGTTTCAAAAATGTCATTTCAAAGATACAGCAAGTTAAAAATTCTATAGTTATCGTTCAATGACTTAATAGTTTTTAAGAAAGATATAAAAGATTTGTTTTTTTTTTAAGAGAGAGAATCTTCAATGAGATTGTACCGTAATGAAATAATAAAAATCTACAAAAAAATTCCAACTATCGAAAATAAAAGTTTGAAATAGTAATATTAGTAATATTATTTTATTACTTAACTCTGTGTATGTGTGTGTATGTTTCTACGTCATTGATTTCTTACAACATTGGTAAAAAATGAAGATAATTGTTCAACGTTGTCTATTTAATCAGATAGCTCAAAGTTGAAGAAGAAGTCTTTATTCATTTAAGTACTAAAGTAAAAATGTTCATTTTATAAAATTTGTAATTTTGTATTTCTGAAACCTTTGAGATCACATATATATATTAATTGATAGAATCGAGAACTTTTTTTTCATAAAATAACTTTTAAAATCAATTTCGAATATTGGACATATTTAAGAAACATCCGGTATGCATTATAGTGAATAATGCACGTGGTTAAATAACATATATATATATATATATATACAACGCGAGAAGCGAATGCCAAGATTTTGTTGATTAGAAGGATTATTTTAAAACTTTTTGGAATTTTATTTGCAAATTTATGGTCAAAGAAGACATTTTTCAGCAAATTGTGCAGGACATTTAGAATTTTTACTTATTACAAGGGGAAAAAAAGAAATCCTTGAACTTGGCGTTTTGTTTAATATTATTCCGCTTAAATGAAATTAACCTTCACGTCTTTACATAAATATTTAAGCATTATGTATACTGTTTTGAAAATTTTTAATGCTTCTAAGAGGAAAAGTTGTTTTTCAGATATAATTTTTATCATAGATAGATGATAGAATTTTCGATTATATTACAAAACTAAATATATCTTATAAAGCTCGACTACATCATCGTGTGACTTTATTTGATGTGTCATACATTGAAAAATAGAACATGATACACTTGAAAGCATTAATATTATTTTATACTACTTCAATTTTAAAAAATTATTACATACATGTCTGAAATATCATAAAATAATATCTATTAATGGAATAAATATTATATATAATAACATTAAAAGGTTAAAGTGCAGAATACTTCGATCAATGTTTCCACTTTCTTCGGATGCTGAATCATCTTTCTACGTTTTTTCATTTGCATAAGTGGCAATTAAATTGGAAAGTTTTATATTAGCTTTTAATATAGACAGTATGCAATTATTCTCAATTATTTGTAGCCTTGCTATGATACAATTCTGTAGCGAATAAAAGATTTCCACGAACTCAAGGCACACTCGAAGGTGTTTCGAGGACAGACTCTTAAGTTCTTGCGTGTCTTTTTCTCTCTATGCGTGATGTGTATTTTTTTGTTTTCTTTAGATGAGGGATGCAGTTCCACATAAAGGAAGTAATAACGTAGCCACCCCCAAGTCCAAACCGTCCTTAGAAATATATCGACCCCCAGGTTTGTATTCTCCGACTATTAAATGACGAGCACATCATATTTCATAAATCTTATCATTCATCATTCGAGTCGTCGTCTTAGTTTCATGGTCATCTCTAGGTGGGAGAGCGGAAGGAACCACGGCGAACGTCACTAATCTTCGACTAAACGTGCACGCTAAGGAATTCACGATGAAGCAGAACGATTCGCATCCTTCTAAGTGAGTATGAAGCAGCGGACTATATTTAAATAGTGTACTGTCGCCGTGTGAACATTGGTTGAGTTGAGTCACGACGCTGTTTCTGAAATCGTTCAGAGATTTTAATGTTAATTATAATGAAAATAATAAAATAATCTGGATTTTTTATATATTTAACGCTGTAACATCAAAATAATTTGTTTAATGATCAATTTCTGTCTTTTTTTATGAGAAAATAATTAAATCAGAAATTACCTTTTTAAGTTCTTCTAACTTCTAACTTTGTCGCTAAATTATTTACAATAGCAGTAATAATATAAATATATGTATTCAGTGTTTTTTGATAAAAAAAAAAAAACATTGGTCGAACAAATGCTCGGACTCTCCAAGATCTCATAGAATTTGAATAGATGCGCATTGGTGCACGTTAAAGTCGTTATATATAAATTAACGTAAAAATATGTGTTTAGTAAATATAAAAACGGATTAAATCATGAAAGTCTCACTTGGCCTCGATACATTTTATTGTGCTTAAGTAAAATTTGTATTTTATATTTGAAATATTTCCATTTTGCTTATATACAGATTAAATCAATGGATAATGCTTTAATACACAGTAGTGCGGCCAACCGAATTCGCTATTCAGACACAATTCTGAATTTGGACCGATCTGTAAATAATCTAAAGGGACATGTATCTCAACTATAGGTCTCGGAATAATACATCGGAGCGTTCCTCGTATTATCTGCAGCATAGTAAATCGAGCGGTAATATACACCGTTATCTCTACGCTCAGCAACAACAGCTACAACATCCTTTGCAACAGCAACAACACCAGCTACCGTCCCGTCATTCTCAGAGTGGCCATCACGCGACAGCAAATTCCACATTTCGACAACTCCATTCTTTAGATACGTCTGCATCCAGCGGGAACATCTTGCACGTAAGTGAGACACAGATAGTGCTTTCTAGCAAGCGACGCAGTGTGATACAATAATTATAGCATCTTTGTTTAAAATTGACGAATAAGGATGTAAAAAAATCTTTTTGTTACACTATGTCGTCTCTTGCTGGAAGACATCCAGAAACATGAACTGTGCGCAAAATTAAAAAGAGAGATTTAAAAAAATTGAAGGCCAATCATCCGATTTAATTAAAAATAAATTGAATACAGAACGATCGTTAACTTATCGTTAACTTAAGAGAGAAGCTCTTAGGTTTAGATAAAAAATTATTTTGTTCATTAGGTCGCGAATCGGGTACATTTCAATGTGGAACAGAACGAAGTCAAAACTAATTCTATGAAACCGGGCAAACTTACCAAATCGCACACCTTCGTATCGACTTATGGCCTGAAGCGCTCGAAGAGCCTAAACTCAACGGATGTATTAGCCGCTAAAGCACTCAATATCGCGGACGCCTCCGAGCTCGGGAAATTCCCCTCGCCCGTTCAAGATATACTTTTGCGAGCGATAGAAGGTAAGAGAGTTTGTTTACTGTCAGTAGAGAGTTTGTTTACTAGAATGCATTATGCTTAAGGTCTTAAATAGATCACGTTGCTTCAATCGAATTGTACATTACATACTTTATAGCGTAATCTATCATTGGAACATAGCAATTCAACAAAAATAGACAAAATATAGTATTTTCAACTACAAGGTTTCTTTAATGGTAAAATATTGAAAAATGTTAATAATTTAACAATTACAAAATTATTAAAAATAATTGGCGTTAATGTATGTTGTTGACAGATCCGAATCTTTTAAATGCGAGAACGTTGATGGAACTAGTACGACACATTCTGGATAGGGTAGTGGAGAATCGCAAGTATGCCGAGCCGGCAGCTAAAATTTGCATCACAATTATAGAGGTTATTTCTTTTTTATTATCCTTTCGTAAAATTGATCAAAAAGATCGATGATGAACATTCGCTATTTATCTTTTCACTAAATATACAATAAAAGAAATAAAAACGAGATATTTTAAGAAACTTCATCTTTTTTAATTAAAAAAAATATAAATAAATTATAAAAAATATAATCGTTTGCTATTAAATATTGTTATTGTTTGTGTTTCATTTTATTTTATGCGTATTTAAAAGAATTGCACAAAGTGCAACAATAAATTGCAACAATAATATTCTAATTTAGACGATGATCTTAATATGACGCACACAAGATGAAATATATAACTTGAGATACGTTTTATGTACAGAAAGAAACAAAGGAAACTTTCCTGGAATCCTTGCTAAATATGTGCCAACAGTGGTACCAGGATCGCGCTAGATTACTGCACGATGGCACGACCTGCCATCGGTATTCAGCCTTTATGATGTTTCTCAACGAGATGTATTGCCAGGTATAACTAAGCATATAATGACACGTTCATCACGAGATATCCATTGTCCCTATAAGAAATGTACTGACTAGTTATGACTGCAATGATACCTCCGTGTAATGAAAAGAAACGGTTCAATTTTCGATCTAACGTATAATTTAGCGTTTATTTCAATTTATATACTCATTGTTTTTTTTTTTATCGTTTACTGCATGTTGTGACGGTACTAAGCTTTCGAGCGTGCCCGCATAAACGTGCACAATCGCGTTGTTCCAGTTGAAACGACGGCAGCTACAATTGAAGACACAGCAGGAGGGCGTTCCTCCCGGACGCGTGCTGCTCACGCTGCTTTGGAAATGTTGCCAGGATTGTCTGCAGCCACCCGCCATCCATTCACTTACCGAGGTAAGCTCGATTGACGAGTGTTATAAAACAAAACCATCGTCGACAAAACAGAATTTATTAACTTCATCCGATTGGACGCACTAATATGTATTGACATATTAAGGTTGCGTTCCATTGATCGCTTACAACACTCGTGGAATCATTTCATCCTTGTTATCGTTTCATCAAACGATATGCTCGCGAGCGTTAAGTGAAACACAGCCTCAAACATTACACACTAATTTGCAAGTATAAAAGTGAAATGTAAACATTTCGAATTATAAAATATATTTTGCCAAACAGCATAATAAAGTCTATTAAGGATTTCGGTGTTTAATCCATATCTATGTTTATATTAAATACACATCTTTACATCAATTTGTGATAACTTTGTGCATCAGTACTGAATGCATCCAATCGAATTATTACAAGGTGTTTATTATCTACATAAAGAAAACTGAAATTTTCAGGGGATTTCTTTTTTAATTTTGAGAATAAGGAATCTTCATAGAATTTTATTAGGATATTTTATATTTTTTTCTTCTTGAAAATATTATTTCTTTGGTCATTTTTTCTTGATAATGTAGAATGTTGACAATCAGTTAGCAATAAGTATGACATACATATATTTATGTATATTCTCGTGTATATCTGGCGAATTTTTATTAAAAATATCAGAGTGAGACAATACTCGGCAGAATACTATAATAATCTTCTTCATACTATTCTATAAGTTTGCGGTTCTAGAAAATAATATAATTTTGTATAGTACCTCCTACTGATTTTCAATATATTTAATTTGTGTTGCATTCTAATTTATTTCAAATAAAAAATTCTCTAATCTTATCTGGAAAATCCGAAAATTCTCTTATTTTTAAAATAAGATTTCAGTAAACATCTTATATTAGCTTAGCAAAATTTCTTACCTATTCCATTCCAAGTTTGAGCCAAAATTACAGAATTCAACGTAAGTACGAGGTAAATCTGTATAAATATGAAATTGCATCCAAAGTTATGTTCGAATTCCTATTCAAGTATCATCCAAGCATCATTTTACTCTTGTTCACCTAATATGTAAATAAAGATATCTAGAGAGTATTCGGGTGAGAATCTCTCGCGTCCCAAGGTAGATTTCGCACGAATAACTTACCGAATGAACTTACATCATTCTCGCGCTGGATTCTCCGAATTACTACGAACTGATCTTTGACCGAATTGAAGTTCATCGAAATTCAATAAAAGATTGATCTCTTTCTTCGCCTATATCATAGACGAACTGCCTATTCTTCATCCTCACGTGCATCGGGAAGGATCTGGACGCGGAGCTGCCCGCGCAACTACAGCAACTGCTTGGTAGCGTGCGCGATGCCTTCCTAGCAGAAGAGACGACGCTGCCACCGGTGAAGAGGACTCTCTTGCAACTGATTGAGCTCCATGCTGCTCATTGGCAACTACCAGCACCTGCGGTAGTTTACTACTATCCCTCGAACTCCAAGTGACCGCCACTCGATATCTGCGGTCTCTCCGTCCATCTTCCCAGAGTATGTGCGTGTAGATTTGCACGAAAGCACGGGTGTACTTTAAGTATTTGTACCGGAACGAAATATTTTCTAACGAGCGCGCTAATATGCCTTTCGACGCGACAATAAATACACGAACGAAAGTACGATGTCGATGAATTATATGCAATCCTTTTTTTATTTCACGATCGCGAACGATTTACGATGATCTCGTTACTTCCACGAAACGGAAGTTTTTGTTCGATGATTCTGTATGCAAATGATGGTATACGAATAAACAAGTTCTTTTACAAGTGCATCCTATTCTTGCGAACAAAACTAGGGAATCCCTGCAAAAATGTATTTTGATTTATGCGGGTGATATTTCATCCTTTCCGGAGGAAGGTGAAAGACCTTTCGAAAGATCTCGCGCTTCCGAAACGAAGAAGCGGCTGCGTGAACGCACTGTACATAACAATGTGTGTGATCTCCTTTTCCAAGTGCCGATTTGTGCCAAGGGCGATAAAAGATCGACCAGCAGTCGAGAACAGTAGACGCGATTTCACTCCGGGTTGAGTCATAATGCGAGTACGCCACCGACGAACGCACCTTTTGTATCCGGCTGCCAACAGCACCATCGTCGAATCTTCCCGAATCCCGCGATGAGCAGCCTAATTAAGCTGCGTGTAAATTGCGAGAATCTGGGATCTGAAACAGAGGTCTACATGTTTCGAAACAAGAGATGTACTATTAATTACAATTAAAATACGTAACAATAATTAACCTACAAACGTATTGTTCGAGATAATTATCATTAAGTATTTTATGTAATATAGCAGTCACAGAGACGTTTTAAAAACATTCTAATCTTTTTAAAACACTTTACATCTCATTCAGACTTCTGTTGTTTGAGCACGTACTTAGTGTTATTTAATCATCAAATGCAATATCTGTGCTGTTTGAATATAACGTTATTTAATATTTGCATCAAATGCAAATATTCTTTGTTGATTGAATGTAACATACTTGATCATCAAATGCAACGTTCGACATATTAACATAATACAAACGTGGAATCAACTCGTAAATCGGCTGTGTTTGTATTGATGTCGATACGTGACGTATCATCATGTTATTCTACTCTTTCCGATCGTCGTTTGTCGACTTACATCGTTGACACGGATTTTCACTACGATAGTGCGGCTGCCGAAGAGGAGAAAAAAAGTCACTGGGGAATGTCGCGACTTGATTACACGAACGTACCGTGTCCTCCGTGTCGTCTCTAACGTGCGCATCGGCACCGTCCATCCGACGTTGCTCGACCTTGAAACGACCGGCAGGGACTCGAGAGAGGTTTCGCCTTGGGTAATCGGTGCCGCGGACTCGAAAACTAGGCCTGCGCCCGCGGTGACGTCGCCGCCGCCGCCGCGTGGCATCGCGCCTTCATATACAGTGGTTTTTCAACCAATACAATCGTGGGACCGCAGTAAATGCACCGCGAGTACGCTCCTTGAATGTCGTTCCCGCGAACATTACTTAAAATAGGATGTTTCTAAAGACGATGAATCCCTCAAGTCTTAGTTGGCTCTAATGATTTAATAGGAACGGCTTTAGGCATCGATAAGGCTCTTCCAAATAAAACGAGTTTGAGATTTCAATTGTCATGCCCATTTCTAATGTAGATTAGCTTTAATCTTCTAACTATACTTTTTATCTTCTTCCAGTTCTAAAATTGGAAAAAGATAAAGAATTAAGTTAGATCAAGATTAATTACAAACAATTAGAAAGTTAATCTATATTGAAATGAGCATAAAACGAATTGTACAATTGAGTCGATTAAAAATATTGATAAGATAAGAACGCGTTGAATGCCAACTCTTATCTTTAATGTCTATTTCTATCAATATAGATTAATTTTAATTTCGATTTAACTTAATTTTTTATCTCCAGTTCTTAGAAATTAGAAAAATAATAAAGGGTATGCTAAAGTTAATCTACATTTTGGTAAAAATGGACGTAAAAGCGCCATACGAAACATGATTGAAGAACACTGAGGCCGACGACGCCGTAGCCCGCGGAGGAGGCGGCGAGAGGGACTGATATGGAGGAGGACGAGGAGGAGAAGAAGGAGGCACGTTCGCGGTAACGAAACAAATAGGCCGGCGACTTTCACCGCGCGACCAAGAGCTGTGTGTGGTGGCGGAGGCGCAGACCAGCGCACAGTCAGATCCACAGTCCGAGAGACAGCCACAGCCGTTCTTGGGGCTCGCGTGTGTATCATCGTTGCTCCTGTCTGTCCCGTTTCCTCGACGGGCCCGTGCTGCGAGATAGCGGATGGTGATTTCATTTCTCGGGACCAGGCACGTGGTGCTACGGAGCGCGCCATACCGACTTCATTTTTCAATTCTTATCCGCGCGCCTACACGTGATTGCCACATCCGGACCAGTCGAAAAATCATACGGCGGCATTTTTGCACTTCGTGTCTCGCGGTGAGCTCTTTCTCTCTTTCGTTTCTTCGGCGAGACTGCCAGGTGGTAGCCTCAACAATCTACCGCACTGCTCCGTCACCTTCCAGTCTCTGGACCGGTTCGCGTCTTTGGACTCCGGTGAATTCAAAGATTCGTATGTGCCGCGCGGTTGGTACATTCTCGTATCGCCCGCTGATAGACGGTACCAACGGCATGCGTCCTCGAGGACACCGTTGATAGTAGAAAAAGAAAAAAAGATAGAAAGAGATCGTCCAAGGGTCTGAAAAAGAAAACGCTTGCTTTGGCATGAGAGAAATGCACGGGCGTGGATCAGGCGAGTGACACATGATGACACGACGACGACCGCCGGCCCGCAGCATCGCGCCGCTCTGCGCGATCGCTTGGGCATTCTGGGTCGTATTACCCGTTGAAACCGGTAAGTATAATCGCCGTTATCGTTCTGGCACCTATAATTGTAAGTCTTGACGCTCATAAAAGGGAGCTGTCGAAATAATCGTTATACGAGACTCTCAGTTTAAATGTAAAATTTTTTATACTAATAATGTATCGTATTTCTGATACTAATAACGCAAAAAGTTTAATTAAGTAATTTAAGTAATTTAGAGAATAACAACTATTCTCAATATTTGTTATTATGAAATAACATTTTTTTATTATAAATGTATTATTATATGAATTATTTAAATCTGTTAAAATAAATTTAATAATCGCGCTCAAAGAATTATATCCGACTGTATAAATAATAATTCTCAATCTTATTTATTAAGTATCATCTAGAAAATTATAATTAACTCGATAAAATAGAGCATAATAAATTTGAATAAAAATCCGAAAGCGAAATAAGAATATACATTAATGTCATGTTAATTTATGATGAAAAATATTTATGAAAGTTATGGATCAAATAAGAGAGATGGAAATTTTACGGTAGATCTAAAGCTCGTTAAATACTCGTTCTATACTTTTAACCCACTTTCGATCATTTGCACATTTATTTTGCCCCGAATATCCTATCATATTTTCAAAACAGAAAAGCGTTACGCTCCTTTAATAATGAATTAAAGAACAGAGAAATCATATTTTACATCTGAATTATTTTACATCTACTCGTTGCTCATCGGATTTAACTCTCATGATTTAAATGTGATATCAATATCGGTAATCAATTGTTCGCTCAGCGAACACTATCGCTATATCGTAAAATTTCGATGGAGAATTTATTTATATAAAGTAAGTCTATTTTAGGAACAGGGCATAGCCATGCGGTCAATAAACAGAGATACGATGGATTTTTTAACAATCTAGCACATCCTGATTGGGGTGCAATTGGCAAGTACTTGAATTTGTGTACTAAAATTCAATAACTTCGCTGTTTTATTATTACGCAGGGTTGTCATTTTATTAAAATCTACGCCTTCTCCTTTTCACTGAATAAATTTACTAATGAAAGCATTTTGAAACATCTCAACAAATTATTAGAATTTTTCCACGTTTTATTCAATTTTTTATTGACAATAGTTAATTAAAAATTAATCTCATATTTATACATAGCTTTTTTGAGGCTCAATAATTCTCAATAAGAAACAGAAAATTTTTCTTGAATAAGTTTTGACAAAATTACTTCTGATAATTATTTCTGATAACAAGCTTTTGACGTCAAAATGACGACAAAATGACGTAGCTCGCTACCAGGGATTGTTTACGCGAAAATTATATGTTTGTTTAATTAAATACGCTTTATCAATTTTACGTGGAAAATTCAAATAAGAAAGGACATCAGAATTAATCATGAGAATGACGCGAAAAATCTTTCTTAGGAGAGTTGATGAGACATGAAAGTGATTTTACCCCGCGATTATATTTCTACATGACACAGCGAAGATGATTGTCCATGGAAAGTTGTCCTAATACTAGTTGCATGTACCTCCATAGACAGTAGGCTAATCCGAAAGATTCCGGCAGCATATTCCGATGGTGTGTACGCGATGGCTGGCCAAGACAGACCATCTCCTCGAAAGCTCAGCGATCTATTCATGCAAGGCGACGATGGCCTGCCGTCGGTGAAAAATCGAACCGCATTGTTCGCTTTCTTCGGTGAGAATAATTACGGATAATAATATATAAGTATAGTTAGACAAAAAGCAGGAAATCGCGAACATTTCTAAAAAATATAAGTGGTTTTTTTATTAGTACTGAAAAAGGCAAGAAGGAAAAAAGTTATTAAATTGATACCCTATTTATTAATAGATACTGAATTTTTCAGAAACAAAGAATACTTAAAAATTTACTTTATTTTATACCTAAAATATTTACTATAATAACAATATATATTTAAAAATTTTTGATTTAATAAAAAAAGAAAATCATTTTTATTTTTATATAAAATGTCTTATATATAAAATATATGAATCTTGGCTTTTTTATATCTTTAATTTTATATAAAAAATATACTTTAAATTTAAGCTGAGCATTATCCAAAGCTTTGTGCTAAATTTTATCATCAAGAAATATTGACATTTTTAACACACACATTATATAACAAAATTTGTTTAATAAGACAGGGATAAATTGGTTCTACATATAGATTACTATCAATCATTACTATCCACCACGATTGCATCTCAGTATGATTTTAGCATAGATATTGTATTACTTGCCTTGTATAATCCTTATTCGTCTAAAGACGAACATGTACACGTGCAGACACAGTTAATTGTTACGTCCATCAATCTGTTGCCTCGTAGTTGCCGCGAAAAAATGATACGATATTATATAAACCAATCCAAGAGATCGAATAAATTCGCGACGCATGCGACATACCATAGATCCTCCTGCCAGAACTCGTATGCGACTCGCGACATCCTCGAACGGTGAATCTTTTCAGGACAGCTGGTCACGTCGGAAATAATCATGGCCAGCGAAAGTGGTTGCCCTATAGAATTTCATCGAATCGACGTGGACAAATGCGATCCGGTTTTCGACAAGGAGTGCCAAGGTAATAAGTACATTCCATTCCTCCGAGCGGATTACGACCGTCAAACCGGACGCAGCCCCAACAGCCCGCGGGAACAGGTAATTCCCGCTTTTCTCGAGCATGCCGGATCAATCAGCGCCGCGCGAATCACTTCATGGCTTTACTTCCGGGAACGGAGTAGACTTCCGACTTTATCTGACTTTATGATGCCGGTTATGATCCGAATCGATCTCTATCTAAATTACAGTCACGTTTAATGATCTATCGCTGGATATCACGGCGATAGGGCATTCTCGTGAAATACAATATTCGTTTTACTTTTTTTTTTTTCTTT
>Ga0157362_1000626_pt1 | contig 12598 bp, 15 predicted proteins | sample AttlaeALBM3_FD_111480 | JGI IMG/M metagenome (GOLD analysis project Ga0157362, IMG submission 111480) | Fungus gardens microbial communities from leaf cutter ant in Ribeirão Preto, State of São Paulo, Brazil - Atta laevigata ALBM3 | ecosystem: Host-associated > Fungi > Mycelium > Unclassified ... | reverse complement strand
GCAAGATCGTTTGTATGATCTGTGGACCAGCCTGAAAGAGGTTGATCTGGCGTCTGCCAATATTGGGCTGATTGGGGACATCGTGGCTTGCCCGGGTCTGGATTACTGTGCGCTGGCGAATGCGCGGTCCATTCCGATTGCCCAGAAGCTGGGGGCGCGTTTTGCGGATACGGCGCTTCAGGCGGAAATTGGGGCGTTGCGGATCAATATTTCGGGCTGCATCAATGCCTGTGGACACCATCACGCCGGGCATATCGGACTTTTGGGCGTGGACAAGCGTGGAGAAGAATTCTTCCAGCTGACGGTTGGTGGCCAGGCTGAGAATGGTGCGGCGATCGGGACGATTCTGGGGGCAGCTCTACCGGAAGACGAGACAGTGGATGCGATTGCGCGGCTTGTAGACTGCTATCTCGGGCGCCGGGAGAACGGCGAGACGTTCCTCGATACGTTGACGCGGCTGGGGCATGAGCCTTTCAGGGAGGCGGCATATGAAACTGTTTGAACTTGGTGAGCGGACCGCGCAGGTTCATGAAGTGCTGGTAACGGTTGGAGAACTGGCGGAGCGGGATGACGCGCGGGCTGTCCTGTTGGAGAGTGCGGACGATCCGGCGCTTTTGCGGCCTTATCTGAACCGGCTGGATCTCGTGGTGCTGCGGTTCCCGATTTTCAGGGATGGGCGTGGGTTCACGCAGGCCCGGGAGTTGCGGGAATATCTGCGGTTTTCCGGTGAGATCCGCGCGGAGGGGCATATTCTGCCGGATCAGGCGGCGTTTCTGCGCCGATGTGGGGTGGATAGTGTTGTTTTGCCGAAGAACGGTAATGGAGATCCGGCGCTTTGGGAGAAGCAGCTGCGGCAGTTTCCGGTTGCTTATCAGCGGTCGGTTCTGCCGGAGCGGTCCGTGGGGCCGGGATTGCGGGTGGAAGAGGCTTCCTAACGGGCGCCGAACCATCCTCGACGCCAGAACCAGAGCAGCGGCAGGATGACCGAAAGTGCCATGAGGGTCAGGCCGTAGGGATAGCCGTATTTCCATGACAGTTCGGGCATGTTGTGGAAGTTCATGCCGTAAATGCCTGCGATCAGGGTTGGCAGGATGCCAATGGCGCTGACGACGGTCAGGACTTTCATGCCATCATTCTGTTCGATGCTGATGAAGCCGAGTGTGGCGTCGAGCAGGAATTGGACCTTATTGACGGTCTGGGTATCGAAATCGTTGAGAGAGGCGATGTCACGCCCTGCGACCTTGATGCGCGTTTTCAGGGCCTGTGGATCTTTTTCTGTCCTGTCGCTGATATAGATCAGGATCCGGTCCAGCCCGAGCAAGCTGTCGCGGATCATGGAGGCGAGATCGCCGCCATGGCCGAGGCGGCGCAGGGTTTCACGCAGCATTTCTCCCGCGCGCGCCGGGTCTCGGGGACGATCGGTGTTGAAGACCCGTTTGGAGATGGCGTCGAGGTCGCGGCCAAGGCCTTCCAAGGTGTCTGCCAGACGGTTGATGACTTCCTCAATGATCTCGACGAGGACTTCGTTGGCGGAAGGCTCGCCTTTGGCTGGGTCGCGTTCGGCCTGACGGCGTCCGACGATGTCAAACCCGTAATAGTCGGCATAACGGACGGTGATGAGGCGTCTGTCGGTCAGGACGAAGCCGATCGGCAGGGAAAATGCCGTGCCTTCTGCTCGTCTGACGAGGGGGGTTGAGAGATAGAGGACCCCATCTTCTTCGTGATGGCGGGACGAGCTTTCGATTTCCTCCAGTTCTTCCCGGCGGGGGATATGGGTACCAAGGGCCTTTTCAGCTCGGGTGATTTCGTCCGGGGTCGGATTGATGAGGTCGAGCCAGACCGCTTTCGAAATGTCGATATCCGGTCCGATTTCCCGGGCCGGAACGCCAGCGGGGCGCACGAGGAACATCAGGCAGATCCTTGGGATAAATGAAATGGTTATGGGGCTCTCTCATGTCCTGACTGCAGCGGGATCGCAAGGTCCTGTCCCGGAATTGTTGCAGGATAAGTCCGAAATCAGCGAGATGGATGGACGGCGGGGGCTGCCCTTGGTATCGCATTGGGGCTCTGAAGTGGAACCGAGTGCGGTATGACGAACACATCTTCCCCCCTGTCCAATTCTCTTCGTTCCGGCCCTGATGACCGAGGACGGTTCGGGATTTTCGGTGGTCGCTTTGTTGCGGAAACACTGATGCCCCTGCTGCTTGAGCTGGATGAAGCCTATCGCGCGGCGCAGGCCGATCCGGAATTCCGCAGGGAACTGGACTATTACCTGAAGGATTATGTTGGTCGTCCGAGCCCACTGTGGTTTGCGCAGCATCTGACGGAAGAGCTGGGCGGCGCGAAGGTTTACTTCAAGCGTGAAGAGCTGAACCATACCGGTTCCCACAAGCTCAACAACGTCATGGGTCAAATTCTTGTTGCCCGGCGGATGGGTAAGACGCGGATTGTCGCGGAAACCGGTGCGGGGCAGCACGGTGTGGCGACGGCGACGGTCTGTGCGCTTTTTGGGCTGAAATGCACGATTTACATGGGTGCTACGGACGTTGAGCGTCAGAAGCCCAATGTGTTCCGTATGCATCTGCTGGGCGCGGAAGTGAAGCCGGTGACGGCTGGGGCAGGGACGCTCAAGGATGCGATGAACGAGGCCATGCGTGATTGGGTGGCTAATGTTGCCGACACGTATTTCCTCGTTGGTACGGTCGCGGGGCCGCATCCTTATCCGGAGATGGTTCGTGATTTTCAGTCCGTTATCGGGATGGAGGTCAAGGAACAGATTACGCAGGCTGAGGGACGTCTGCCGGATGTGATCGTGGCGGCTATCGGGGGCGGGTCGAACGCGATGGGGATTTTCCATCCGTTCTTGGATGATGCGTCCGTCAGGCTGATTGGTGTCGAGGCGGCAGGGCATGGGCTGGATTCCGGGAAGACGGCAGCGTCCATTTCCCGTGGTCGGCCGGGTGTGCTGCATGGCAATCGGACATATCTGCTCCAGGATAAGCACGGACAGATTGAGGAGGCTCATTCGATCAGTGCGGGGCTGGATTATCCGGGGATCGGGCCTGAGCATTCCTGGCTGAATGATATCGGTCGGGCCGAATATGTCGGCGTAACGGATGAGGAGGCGCTTGAGGCGTTTCAGGTCTGCACGCGGACGGAGGGTATTATTCCTGCGCTTGAGTGTGCGCATGGGCTGGCGCATGTCATGAAGATTGCGCCCATCATGGCGAACGACCAGATCATTGTCCTGAATGTTTCCGGGCGTGGGGATAAGGACATCTTTACTGTGGCGCATCATCTGGGAGTGAAGCTGTGAGCCGTATTCAGACACGTTTTGCGGCCCTGAAGAAGGAAGGGCGTGGCGCCCTGATTCCGTATCTTCAGGCCTGTGACCCGGATTATGATACTTCGCTGGAGTTGCTGCGGGCGATGCCGGCGGCGGGGGCTGATCTGATTGAGATTGGTGTGCCGTTCTCCGATCCGTCCGCGGATGGGCCGACGATTCAGGCGGCGGCGCTTCGTGGTCTCAAGGCTGGTGCGACGCTGGGGCGTGTGCTGGAAATGGTCCGGGCGTTTCGTGAGAGCGACAGTGAAACGCCGATCGTGCTGATGGGGTATCTCAACCCGATTGACAGTTATGGTCCGGCCGAATTTTGCTTTGATGCGGCTCAGGCGGGTGTGGACGGGATTATTGTCGTCGATATGCCGACTGAAGAGGTTGATCTTCTGGATGCGCATGCGCGGGAAGCAGGTCTCGATATCATCTCGCTGGTGGCACCGACAACGTCGAACTCTCGTTTGTTTCACGTCCTGAGGGACGCAAGCGGGTTTGTCTATTATGTGAGCATTACCGGGATTACCGGAACGAACAGCGCGAGTGCGGAGGATCTGGAGCAGGCGTTGCCGCGGATCCGGGAAGCGACGGATCTGCCGGTGGCCGTTGGTTTCGGGATTTCTACTCCGGAGCAGGCGCGGACGGCATCTCGGATCGGGGATGCGGCTGTGGTGGCTTCGGCCTTGATCAAGACCATGGCGTCCACGCTGGAGAATGGCCAGGCGACGGACCGCACGGTTCCGGCAGTTCTGAAACAGCTTGAAGGTCTGGCGGCGGCCGTCAGGGCCTGATTTTGATGTTCCGGCAGGCTGTCGCTTGCCGGAGTGTTTCGTGTCAGGCGTTGTCGCGCAGGGAGAGTCCGAACAGGACTGTGGCGATGCCGGCCATCAGAAGCTCTACCGCAATGAACATCCCGATCAGCCACAGGCCGGACCAAGGTAGTGTCATGTAGAGCATGATGCCGATGAGCAGCGTGATGAGTCCGCTGATGGCAAGGGCGAGCCAGCTTCGGTTGTTGCGATGACCGCCAGCCCAGAAGGTGCGAGCGAGGCCGGCGAAGATCAGGCAGCCAGCGAGAATGGCGGTCAGGAAGATCGAGCCGGTTGCGGGCTCTTCAATCAAAAGCAGGCCGCCGAAAATGTAGAGGGCACCGATCAGTCCGGACAGCCACTTGTTCGGGAGGGGAAGGCCGCGATGGGCGAAGCTCTGCATGACCTGGGCGACGCCGCCGATGATCATGAGGGCGCCGAGAATGACCATGCTGGTCAGAGTGGTGGTGATGGCATCTAGGGCGGCCAGGGTACCGAGAATGATCAGGAAGGCACCGAAGCCGATGAACCAGCCGGGTTTGAGGCCCTGCGGACTGGGGAAGCGGATGGTGTTGAAACTGTCGGACATGGTCTTCTCCGTTCAGGAACATGCTCTGTCGGGTAGGCCTTTTCGGTAAAGGGGCCGGGTCCCGGGTATGACGTCCGCTGTGACGGGTCATGTTGGAGAAGATGGCATGGTTTGTGATGCAGGCGTGAGCGATAAGACGGGCCTCTGATGGTTGGGCTGGCATATTTGGCCTTCGGGCGTTAAAACGCGCCAGAGAATGCAGCCCTTCGCCGGGCTTTAACCCCACTCCGTCCTTTGTCCTGAAGGCGGGCAGAAAGTAACGAGACGACATGAGCTGGATGACCGACTACGTCCGACCCAAGCTGCGTGGCCTGCTTCAGCGGGACGTGCCGGACAATCTGTGGACCAACTGCGAATCCTGCGGGCAGATGATGCTCACCAAGGAGCTGGAGCGGTCCGAGAAGGTCTGCCCGCATTGTGGGCATCATATGCGGGCAACGGCGAAGGAGCGTCTGGGCTGGACGTTTGATGGCGGAGAATACACCACCATCGAGCTGCCGAAGATGCCGGTCGATCCGTTGGGGTTCAAGGATTCCAAGCGTTATACGGACCGCCTGAAGGATGCGCGGAACAAGTCGCACCTTGATGAGGCTCTTGTGGTCGCCCATGGGATGATCAAGGGGCAGAAAGCAGTCGTTGCGGTTATGGCGCCTGAGTTCCTTCTGGGGACGATGGGGGCTGCGCTGGGCGAGGCTTTTGTGGCGGCCTGTCGTCTGGCAGTTCTGCAAAAAGCACCACTGGTGGTCTATACGGCATCGGGTGGTGCGCGGATGCAGGAAGGCGTTGTCAGCCTGATGCAGATGCCGCGTACGACGATTGGTGTGCAGATGCTTCAGGAAGCTAGTCTGCCTTATGTTGTCGTGTTCACAAACCCGACGACGGGTGGTGTTTCGGCGTCATTTGCGATGCTGGGCGATGTGCATATTGCTGAGCCTAATGCGCTGATTGCATTCGCGGGGCCGCGCGTCATTCAGGATACCGTTCGTGAAAAGCTGCCGGAGGGCTTCCAGCGGTCTGAATATCTGCGTGAGCATGGGATGGTTGATATCGTGGCCAAGCGCTCCGAGCTTCCGGAGCTGCTGGGGCGGATTCTGGGCATCATGATGCGCCAGAAAACCGTTTCCGACGCGGCGGCCTGATGACTGCGGAGCGTGGGGCGCCGGTTCGGCTGTCCGGCGAGTATCAGGGACGGCCGGGTGCTGTCCTTGCGCGGTTGCAGGAGTTGTATCCGGCGCTGATTGATCTTTCGCTGGGGCGGCTTGAAACGCTGCTGGCGAAGCTGGGCAATCCCGAGCGTCATCTGCCGCCTGTCATTCATGTGGCGGGAACGAATGGCAAGGGCAGCACCTGTGCCAACCTGCGGGCGATTGCTGAAGCTGCTGGACTGCGCGTTCATGTCATGAGCAGTCCGCATCTGGTGAGTGTGACCGAGCGCTTCCGGTTGGCGGGACGGCTTGTGGATGAGGATGTTTTGGTTGCCGCGCTCGAGAAGGTCGAGCAGGTCAATGCCGGCGCTCCGATTACGGTTTTTGAAGTTCTGACGGCGGCGGGGTTCCTGCTGTTTTCGCAGGTTCCGGCTGATCTGGTGGTGCTGGAAGTCGGGCTTGGGGGGCGACTGGATGCGACCAATGTCGTGCCAAAGCCTGCGGTCTGCGTGATTACACCGGTCAGTTTGGATCATGAGGCGTTTCTGGGCAGTACGGTTGCGGCCATTGCCGGAGAGAAGGCCGGGATTATCAAGGAGGGTGTGCCGGTTGTTTCGGCGGCCCAGGCACCGGAGGCGTTGGATGTCATTCGCCGTCGGGCTGCGGAACTGAATGCGCCGCTTCGAGTGATCGGGAAGGATGTTGTCTTTGCCGAGAGGGCGGATGGTCTGGAATATCGGGATGTGGATGGTGCGCTCTCTCTGCCCGTGCCGGCTCTGAAAGGGCAGCATCAGGCGGGGAATGCGGCGCTGGCTGTGGCCGCATTACGGGTTTCTGGGCTGGCTTTGCCGGTTTCAGTTTATCAGGGTCTTTCCAAGACCTTCTGGCCTGCACGGTTGCAGAAACTGGATGGCATGCTGGCGCAGATGCTTCCTGCAGGGTGGGAACTCTATCTGGATGGTGGGCACAATCCGGATGCGGGGCAGGTGTTGGGAACGGTTCTTGATGGCTGGAAAGACCGGCCGGTCCACGTGATCGCGGGTGTGAAGCAGACCAAGGATGCTTCTGGGTTTTTGAAGCCGATTGTTGAGCGGGCGGCTTCGGTTCAGGCGGTGGCGGAGCCGGGACAGCATCTGGCGATGCCAGTCGAAGAGATCATTGCGGCTTCGGGGGGGCGGGCGATCGCCGGTCCCACCGTCAGGGACGCTCTGAAGCGTTTGGTGGCTGGAGGGGGTGCGCCTGCACGCGTACTGATCTGTGGTAGTCTTTATCTGGCGGGTGTTGTTCTGGCTGAGGACGGTTGGGTCGCGCGGTAATCCGTTTCTGGTCGCGATGCAGGATGGTAGAAGGGCAGCGTGAACATGATCGAATCGCATTCTTCTCCGACCGTCTCTGATGCTTCCTCGAACGACGGAGATCTGGGTGTCCTGCTGAGGCGCAGTCCGCCGTCCAGCACGGCGGCCGAGCAGGCGCTTCTGGGCGCCATTCTGACCAATAACAAGGCGTATGAGCGGGTTTCGGACTTTCTGGAGCCGACTCATTTTTCTGATCCGCTCAATGGACGGATCTACGAGGCCATTGCTCGCCGCATCGAGCGGGGGCAGTTGGCCGATCCCGTGACCATGCGTGCGGAATTCGAGCATACAGGTGTTCTGGATGCTGCAGGTGGCCCGGCCTATCTGGCGAAGCTGCTGACGGCGATGGTGGGTATCGTCAATGCGGGTGATTATGGACGGGTGATCCATGATGCCTGGGTCCGTCGGCAGTTGATCGATATTGGTGAAACTGTCGTTAACAATGCTTTTGGGGCGCGGCCTGATCTGGATGGTTCCGATCAGATTGCGGCGTCTGAAGAAGCATTGTTCAAGCTGGCGACGGAGCGGGGGCAGGAAGGCGGGTTTGTCTCGTTTACCAAGGCGCTCACGGTAGCTGTCAGTGTTGCGACCCAGGCCTATCAGCGCACTGGCGACGTGGTTGGTTTGACTTCGGGTCTGCGGGACTTTGACAAGCGTACGGGTGGTTTGCATCCTTCCGATCTGATCATTCTTGCCGGGCGTCCTGCGATGGGCAAGACGGCGTTGGCAACTAAAATCGCGTTCTCAGCGGCACGCTCGATCCTGCGGGACGCCGAAGACAGTGGCGAGAAGCCCAAAGGGGCGGTGGCGATTTTCTCGCTGGAAATGTCATCCGAGCAGTTGGCGACCCGTATTCTTTCGGGTGAGGCCGAAGTTTCGGGTGAAAAGATCCGGCGCGGTGATATCGGGCAGAAGGAATTTGACCGGTTTGTGCGGGTTGCGCGTGAGCTTCAGCGACTGCCGCTCTATATCGACGATACGCCGGCGATTTCCCTGTCTGCCATGCGGACGCGATGCCGCCGCCTGGCGCGGACGCAGGGGCTGAGCCTAGTGGTGGTAGATTACCTGCAGCTAATGCGTCCGGCCATCGGAACGAAGCCTGACAGTCGTGTTCTGGAAATTTCGATGATTACGCAGGGGCTTAAGGCGATTGCGAAAGAGCTTTCCGTGCCTGTGATTGCGTTGTCCCAGCTTTCACGTCAGGTCGAGTCGCGTGAGGATAAGCGACCGATGCTGTCGGATCTGCGCGAATCGGGTTCGATCGAGCAGGATGCGGATGCGGTCATGTTCGTTTATCGCGACGAATATTACCTGCAGCAGCGCCAGCCCAAAGACAGTGCCTATGACAGCAATGACAAGTTCCAGGCTGCGACAGAAGAGTGGCAGCGCAAGATGGCTCTGGTGCACAACAAGGCCGAGTTGATTCTTGAGAAGCAGCGGCATGGCCCTACCGGAATGATCCAGCTGTATTTCGAAGGGGAATATACCCGGTTCGGAGATTTGGACGTCATTCACGAGTAGCTCTGAGGACAGGGTGAGTACTTTGAATGATGTAGATACCCCTCAGGCGCTCCTGTCTGAGGGGAAGGGCCGTCTGGTGCTTGGGATTGTGAAAAAGCGCCGTAACTTTTTTTTCGGGAAAGCGTCCGCGTGGGCGGACATAGAATGTCTCGATAATTGAATTGGTGCTTCAAAAGTACAAATTTCATTAAAATATACAGTCAGAAAAAAGCTGTAATATGAGCCTCTTCAGCGCGATTCCTCTGTGAAATGCGGTTGAGGATGTCTGTCTGCTATGCCGGATTGTGGCTGCAATTCGGAAAATTGGTGGTGCTCAAAAGCTGTCTTAATGGCTTAAAGCCATATTTGTTCCTTGACCCAATGGCATAGTGCCATTAATTTATCGTTAATCGGAGGTTGTCATGGGGGCAGCTAACGGGGAAGGAAGGGAGCCGGTCAATGAATTTAGATGTTTTGATGACCGGAAATGTTTCCGATTTGTTCATTCCATCGATAAGGCGAGCTTATCGTGTCGTATCGAATGGGGGGCGCCTGAAAGCGTATGGAAACCAGTGAAACAGTCACTAATGGATCTCCTCATCTGGTCTCTTGGGCGGATCAGGTGTGTCGGAAGATGTGTTTCTGTCCGTGTTCGGAGCCATGTCTTGTCGCTGGAGCACCAGTTCTGGGTGCAGGGCAGCCAGCCGCAAAGCCAGTTCTTCGTCGGTACGACCGTTCAGGACGCCTTTTAGAAGAAAATCTGTCGAGACGCGCAGACGGTTCGACAGTGCAGCAATGAGGAAGACGCTGGGTGCGCGGTCACCGCGTTCGATCTTGTTGAGGGTCGAAGCATCAACGCCCAGCAGGCGGGCGCACTCGCTCTGATTGGGCATGACGAGTTCACGAGCCCAGGAAATGCGAGTTCCGATGGCTCGTTGGAGTGCAGTCAGAGAGTCCGGGCGCTTGTGTTTGGCCATGAGGCCTTTTTAGCAATGGCTTTATGCCAAATCCAGAAGAAGTTTTTTTTATCACACACTGTGGCATTTTGCCAAAGTTAGCAATAATTCTGTACTGATGAAGGATGTTGAGATGAGGCAGGTCAAGTCAGGTTCCGCACCCCGGCGGGTATCCGCAAGCGCTCTCGCCGCCATGCTGGCGTCCGATGGTTGGCTACCTGAGCAGGGAAGTGCACGCAAGGGGCGGGGACGTTCTGCGAGAAAAACATCTGAGGCGTCGGCTTCGCGTGTGCGGAGGGTGACGGACCGGGAGACCGCCGAAACATTACCTGCGGGTCATCCTGTAAGTTGGAGTGCGCTGTGGGGTGCGGATCTGGTGCCGGTCTTTCCGGGATTGCAGCCGATGGGTGGTCGTGAGGCCGGTCTGGAGATCAACTGATGTTCGAGATGGTGCGGGAAATACCAGTCGCTGTTGCGGGATTGCCTGAGGGTGTGGTCAGGCCGACTGGGGAGCTATATCGCCATTCTGAGATCCGTGAGGTTGGAAATACGTTCCGGGTCGTGAACGCGGTGCAGTCCATGTACGACGCCGGCGATATCGGGGACGATGAACTGGCTGCTGCGGATCGCTGGTATCGCGAATATGTTTTTGCCTCTCTGGGAGTGGTGGAAAATCCACCTTCTGATGGTCGCGTCAGGGAGCGGGGAGACATTCACACCTGGATGATGGGGCGCGGACAGTGTTCTGCGCGGATTACGCAGATTCGTGACATGCTGGGGCTGTGTGCGCATGTTCGTCTCGAGATGCTTTTGGCGCGGGAAATGTCGTTTTCGGTTATGGCGCGGCATCTCTATCCAGCTTTGTCAGAAGGGCGTGCGCGGATGAAGGTATCGGCTCAGTGTGCACTGCTTCTGGAACAGTTGGCGCATGCCTATGAGGTGTTATCCAAAAAGAAAAATAGGAAAAATCTGGTTAACGATAAATTACCGCTTGATATATGAACGCAGTTTTGGTATAAAAAATACATACTGAAGAATTACGACATGAAAATCTGAAGCCGACCTTTCAAAAGAAGGTCGGCTTTTATTTTGGAAGTTTCCTGATTTATGGAAAAGTGTGAAATTTCTTCTGGTAGCGTTGTGTTGTCTGGTAGACAGACATTCATTGTTCTTCGGAAAAATGCAGGTTCATTTGTCGGATGTCCTCTCGTTTATGAAGGCGAGCCGGTTCATCGGGCAGATGTTGTTCTGGAATGGCATGAACTGGTGGATGCAGGTCTTTCTCGCCTGGATGTCCGGTGCCGGTCCATTTCCTGTCAGCGGTCGGTTCTTTCTGCCCGGGTGATTGGAGAGATCGCGCCGGAAACCCTCTCCCGTGTGGCGGTGCAGGCTGAACGAGAACAGACGCAGCGGAATGTGGAAACCCTGGCGCGGCGAGGGATGGGTCACAGGGATCGGCCTCGGCACAAGCCGGTTCGGGCTGTCTGGCTCGAGAGTGGCATGATGATGAGCCGCAGGGAGGCTTCGTTGAAAGCCATCTGATGGTTGGTGCTCAGGGCGATCTGGGGGAAAGGGTTGAAGCAGATGGATGATGACGTATCTGGTAAATGTTCTTTGCGGCGGGAACAGTCTTGGGAACGGAAGAAGAGATTTCTCGAACATCTGTCTGTGAGTGGAAATATTTCTGAAGCCGGGCGTGTCGCTGAAGTTCAGCGCAGTACGTTATACCTCTGGAAAGATACGGATAAGGAATTTTCTTCCCAGTGGGAGGAGGCTCTGGAAGAGGCTGTGGATGCTCTTGAAGCGGAAGCGCGTCGACGCGCCGTGGAGGGATACGATGAGCCTGTTACGTATGCGGGGCGTGTCGTCTGTGATCCGGATACGGGCAATCCGATTGTTCGTAAACGGTACAGTGACGGGTTGATGGCGTTTCTGCTTCGGGCGCATCGTCCGTCCCGTTTCAGGGGGGGGATGGAATCCGAAGGGCGGTCGGGGATGATTTCGATTAGCATCAGCAGTGATGACAACGCCCTTTAGACTGAATGATTCGCAACGTGAGGCGGTGCGGCTTCTGGGTGGGCCGGCGCGGCATATTTTTCTGAGGGGTGGCTCGCGGTCCGGGAAGACCTTTGTTCTGGTTCGGGCCGTTGTGATCCGGGCGCTGAAGGCACCGGACAGTCGGCATGGCATTTTTCGTTATCGGCTGACGGCGCTGAAGGCGTCGGTTTTGCGGGACACGTTTCCGAAGGTCATGCGGATGTGTTTTCCGCAGGTCGGGTGGAAGCTGGACCGGCAGGACTGTGTTGTGACGTTCCCGAATGGATCGACGATCTTTTTCGGGGGGCTGGATGACGAACAGCGGACAGAGAAAATTCTGGGTCTGGAATTTGCGACCGTTTATTTGAACGAGGCCAGCCAGATCAGTTATGGCGCGCGAAACATGCTTCTGACGCGTCTGGCGCAGAAGACGGGTCTGGCGGTGAAGGAATATATCGATGCCAACCCGCCGAGCATGGGGCACTGGCTCTATGCGCTTTTCGAAAGCGGGATCGAGCCCAAGTCGGGGGAACCGGTTGGAGACAGGTCGCTCTATGCGACGATGATCCTCAATCCGCAGGCTAACCGGGATAATCTGAGCGAGGATTATCTCGCCAGCCTTGAAGTGCTCCCTGAGCGGGAAAGGCGGCGGTTTCTGTATGGTGAATATCAATCGGTTGTTGAAGGCGCGCTGTGGCGGCTGGAGATATTCCGGCGCGAGGTGGCGATTACGTCGCAGAGCCGTTCGGATGTTGCTGCTCGGATGCGGCGTATTCTGGTGTCTGTTGATCCTTCGGGGGCTGCGGGACCGGAAGATTACAGGTCCGACGAGATCGGGATTGTGGTCTGCGGCGTTGATGCGGCTGGTGTGGG
>Ga0157362_1000625_pt1 | contig 12605 bp, 10 predicted proteins | sample AttlaeALBM3_FD_111480 | JGI IMG/M metagenome (GOLD analysis project Ga0157362, IMG submission 111480) | Fungus gardens microbial communities from leaf cutter ant in Ribeirão Preto, State of São Paulo, Brazil - Atta laevigata ALBM3 | ecosystem: Host-associated > Fungi > Mycelium > Unclassified ... | reverse complement strand
GATAGATGAAGGGCGCGGCGCTGCCGTCCATAATCGGGATTTCCGGCGCATCCACTTCAACAATAATGTTGTCGATACCCAGGCCAGCCAGCGCGGCGTTCAGGTGTTCAACCGTCGAAATACGCACGCCTTCATCATTCACCAGGCAGGTACTCAGCATGGTGTCGCGCACGTATTTTGCATCAGCCGGGAAATCAACCGGTGGATTCAAGTCAGTGCGACGATAGATGACCCCGGTATTCGCCGGCGCAGGGCGTAATGTCAGCGTGACTTTCTTGCCGGTATGCAAACCGACGCCAGTCGCCTGAACAATACGTTTTAATGTCCTTTGTTTGATCATCGTATTATCTCGCAATATTACCCATCCGACCGCCAGTATACTTTACCGGCGGGCGAACACTTTAGCACAAAGAGCGGAGAATCCCAATTCTCAGGTTATTCCTAGTCGGCCTGCTTACGCAGAAACGCTGGAATATCAAGGTAATCGGGCTCTTTGTTTGACTGCGCGCTCTGGTCGTTGACCACTTTCGCTGCCGGTTTCTGCTCCTGCGGCAGCGGCGACATGCCGTGCTGCTGGTAGCGATGATCCATAACCGGCTGGCTGGCTGGCTTGTTGGTGACCAGGGTGATTTCTGGACGCTTGTCCATGCCGATGCCGGTGGCGACCACGGTCACGCGCAGTTCGTCATTCATTTCTGGATCCAGCGAGGTGCCGATAACCACGGTCGCGTTGTCTGAGGCGAAGGCGCGGATAGTGTTACCCACGGTTTCAAACTCATCCAGACGCAGGTCGAAGCCCGCCGTGATGTTGACCAGCACGCCGCGCGCGCCGGACAGGTCGATATCTTCCAGCAGCGGGCTGGAGATCGCCATTTCGGCCGCTTCTTCTGCGCGGTCTTCACCGCAGGCGACGCCGGAACCCATCATGGCGTAGCCCATTTCAGACATCACGGTGCGCACGTCGGCGAAGTCGACGTTCATCAGGCCCGGACGCGTAATCAGTTCGGCGATGCCCTGAACCGCGCCTTTCAGCACGTCGTTGGCCGCGCCGAAGGCGTCGAGCAGAGAGATGCCGCGACCCAGCACTTTCAGCAGCTTGTCGTTCGGGATAGTGATCAGCGAGTCCACGTGCTTCGACAGCTCGGCGATGCCCTGCTCGGCAAAGGCCATGCGCTTTTTGCCTTCGAAGTTGAACGGCTTGGTCACGACCGCAACGGTCAGAATGCCCAGGTCTTTAGCGACTTCCGCCACCACAGGTGCCGCGCCGGTACCGGTACCGCCGCCCATACCTGCAGCGATAAACACCATGTCTGCTCCCTCCAGCGCAGAACGCAGTGCTTCGCGATCTTCTTCTGCAGAGGTCCGACCCACTTCCGGATTTGCCCCTGCGCCCAGACCTTTGGTGATATTGGTACCGATCTGGATCGTCTGGCCAACCGCTGTTTTACGCAACGCCTGAGCGTCGGTGTTCACAGCGAAGAATTCCACACCTTCGATACGCTCGCGTACCATGTGCTCTACGGCGTTGCCGCCGCCACCGCCGACGCCGATGACTTTAATCACCGCGTCATTGGTTAATTCCATCGGTTCAAACATGATTTCTCTCCGTTATGTGCCTGTCGCCTGGAGACCATAAACAGTGCCAGCATGGTCTCCTTTCTAAAATCAAAATTCTTTCTTCAACCAGCTATTGATGCGCTTGAACCAGTTGCCCACCGATGCGCGTTTTTCCGTCTCTGCATCGCCGTTCATATGGGACTCTTTGCCATAGTGCAGCAGTCCCACTGCGGTTGAGTAATAAGGTTCCTGCGCGTAATCCGTCAATCCTGTGATATTGAGCGGCTGCCCGATGCGCACCTGCGTATGAAAAACGCGCTGCGCGCAGGCGGCCAGCCCTTCAATCTGCGCCGCGCCCCCGGTCAGCACGATCCCGGCTGCCAGATGGTGCTTAACGCCCTGCTGACGCAGTTGTTCCTGAAGCTGCAGAATCTCGTCGTTGACCAGATTCAGTAATTCGGTGTAACGCGGCTCGATCACCTCTGCCAGCGTCTGTCGCTGCAGACTGCGCGGCGGACGCCCGCCGACGCTCGGCACTTCGACATTTTCGTCTTTACCGACAATCGAGCCCAGCGCGCAGCCGTGGCGGACCTTAATAGCCTCCGCGTCGGTCGGCGGCGTGCCGAAAGCGTAGGCGATATCGCTGGTGACCACATTCCCCGCGTAGGGGATCACTTTAGTGTGGCGCAGCGCGCCGCCCGTGTAGACCGCGATATCCATTGTACCGCCACCGACGTCGACAACACAGACGCCAAGCTCACGTTCATCTTCCGTCAGCACGGCGAAACTGGACGCCAGGCCGGCAAAAATCAGTTGGTCAACTTTCAGACCGCAACGTTCAACGGCTTTGACGATATTTTTCGCCATATCGTTGTGACATGTGATCAGGTGCACTTTTGCCTGCATGCGCACGCCGGAAAGTCCGACCGGATTTTTGATGCCTTCCTGATAATCGATAGCGTATTCCTGAGGAATAACATGCAGGATGCGGTGCTCGTCACGCACGCGCACTGATTTCGCAGTGTGTACGACGTTTTCCACATCATCCTGAGTCACCTCCTCTTCGGAAATCGGAACCATCCCGATTTCGTTCTGACAGCTGATATGTTTGCCCGATAAGGCAAGATAGACGGAGGAGATCTGGCAATCCGCCATCAGCTCGGCCTGGTCGATGGCGCGCTGCACGCACTTCACCACCGACTCCAGATCGTTTACGCCGCCTTTATCCATACCACGAGACGGGCAGCTGCCCACCCCGATAATGTTGACCATACCATCGGGCAGAATTTCCCCAACCAGGGCGGCAACCTTCGCGGTGCCAATTTCGAGTCCAACTACCAGTTTTCTGTCCGTTGCCTTGATCATTGTTTAGCCTGTGCCTGGTTCTGTTGCTGATTACTGTCCTGGAGCTCCACCGGCTCCGGCGTCCAGCCCACGGCTGCGCCCGAGTCGTACCGCAAATCGACGTAGCTGATACGTTTGTGCTCGTTCTGCCCCTGCTGCTGCAACGCCGGATAGAGCTCAATAAATCGGTTAAGACGTTTCATCGGCTCGCCGCGCCCCAGTTCGATGCGCACATCGTCGCTGGTGACCAACTGCCATGACCGCCGCGCCGTCATCGACGCTACCTTCAGGGTAAACTTGTTGGCTTTCAGCACGTCGCTCATGCTGTGGTAACCCGCCAACACCTCTTTCTCGCTGCCTTCTGGTCCATAGAGCATCGGCATCGCCGCTTTGCCAATATGGCTGGCCGGCACGCTGAAGGAGACGCCGTCCGCATCCACCATATGGAGATCGTTCCAGCGCGCCACCGGCACATACTCCACCAGATGGATCTTCAGCTCGTCGGGCCACTGCTTGCGCACGCTGACCTGTTTAATCCACGGCAGCCGTTCGATCTGCTGCTGGATAATGTCGACATCCTGCGACATAAAGGTGCCCGGCGCGCCCAGCGACAGAATCGCCTGGCGAATATCATCGTGCGTGGTGTAGTGAGTTTCGCCCGTCACCACCAGCCGGGAAAGCGGCAGGCGCGACGCGTCGTTCATCCACTTCAGCACCACCAGCCCGCCGAAAATCATAATGCCAATGACCATCAGCAAAAAGACGATGCCGAAAAGTCTGGCCCCGTTGCTGCGCCCCGTGCGCGTGCGCTCCTGGGGTTCGCGGTTCCGTGCGTTCAGTGCCGCCTGTGACATATCAGTCGGCCAGCTCCAGAATACGCGCCACCAGCTGGGAGAAGCGCATTCCCGCTTCCTTTGCCGCCATCGGCACCAGGCTGTGGCTGGTCATGCCCGGCGAGGTGTTCACCTCCAGCAGCTGGAAGTTGCCCTCGCCGTCGGTCATCACGTCGACGCGACCCCATCCGCTGCAGCCCAGCGCACGCCATGCATCCCAGACCAGACTCTGCAATTCCGCTTCTCGTTCCGCGCTCAATCCTGCAGGGCAGAAGTATTGAGTATCGTCAGAAATGTATTTTGCTTCATAGTCATAAAACTCGCTGGCGGTCTGAATGCGTATTGCAGGCAGAATTTGATCGCCCACAATGCCCACCGTGTACTCCGCGCCGCTAAGAAACGCCTCGATCAGCACGTCGTCGTCATGACGGAAGGCTTCGTCCAGCGCGGCCGGCAATGCCTCCGCCGCGTTGACGCGGCTGATGCCGACGCTGGAGCCTTCGCAGCTCGGTTTGACGAACAGCGGCAGGCCGAGCGCGGCAATGGCGTCGCGCGTTTCCGCCGTCAGGCCCGCCTGATACTGCTGACGCGTCAGCCAGACAAAGCGTCCTGACGGCAGGCCGCGACCCTGCCACAGCAGTTTGGTGCGCAGCTTGTCCATGGTGATGGCCGACGCCATCACGTCGCTGCCGGTATAGGGCAGCTGTAAGAATTCCAGCACCGCCTGCAGCGTGCCATCTTCGCCGCCGCGCCCGTGCAGCGCGATGAAGGCGGCGTCGAAGCCCTGCTCTTTCAGCGTCAGCACCGACACGTCGCGCGTATCAATCGGGTGCGCGTTAACCCCGGCTTCACGCAGTCCGGCCAGCACCGCGCTGCCGGACATCAGCGAAACATCGCGCTCCGCCGAGGTGCCGCCCATCAGGACGGCGACTTTATTAGCCATGACGATCCTCCGCTTTACGCTCGGGCTGCAGTTTGCACTCCGCCAGCTTGCGCGCCACTTTGCCGACGTTGCCCGCGCCCTGCACCAGAATCAGGTCGTTGCCCGACAGCAGCGGCGCCAGCATTTCCGGCAGCGCGTCATGCTCCGGCACCAGCACCGGATCGACCTTGCCGCGGCCGCGAATCGAGCGGCACAAGGCGCGGCTGTCCGCGCCGGGGATCGCCGTTTCGCCCGCCGAGTAGACATCCAGCATCAGCAAGACGTCGACCTGCGACAGCACGTTGGCGAAGTCGTCGAACAGATCGCGCGTGCGCGTGTAGCGGTGCGGCTGAAACACCATTACCAGTTTTTTATCCGGCCAGCCGGCGCGCGCCGCCTTGATGGTGGCGTCGACCTCGGTCGGATGATGGCCGTAATCGTCCACCAGCATCGCCGTGCCCGGATTGCCGTTGACCGGCTCGGTCGGGTATTCGCCCAGCAGGTCGAAGCGGCGTCCGGTGCCCTGGAAGCTCTCCAGCGCGGCGAGGATGGCGTTGTCGTCAATGCCCTCTTCGCTCGCCACCGCCACCGCCGCCGCGGCGTTAAGCGCGTTATGGCGGCCCGGCGCGTTCAGCGTCACCTGCAGGCGTGGCCTGTCGTGACGCACCAGCGTAAAGTGCCCCTGCGCGCCGCGCTGCTCGTAGTGCTCGATGCGCACGTCGGCGTCGTCGCTGAAGCCGTAGGTGGTGATGTGACGACCCACGCGTGGGATCAGATCGCGGATCACCACGTCGTCGATGCACATCACCGCACGACCGTAAAACGGCAGGTTGTGCAGAAAATTGATAAAGGTCTGTTTCAGGTTCTCGAAGTCGCCCTGGTAGGTGTCCATGTGGTCAGCTTCGATATTGGTCACCACCGCCACCATCGGCTGCAGATGCAGGAAAGAGGCGTCGCTCTCGTCCGCTTCGGCAATCAGGTAGCGGCTGCTGCCGAGACGCGCGTGCGTGCCCGCCGCCTTCACCAGCCCGCCGTTGACGAAGGTAGGATCGAGCCCGCCTTCAGCATAGATGCTCGACACCATCGCGGTGGTGGTGGTTTTGCCGTGCGTGCCGGCAATGGCGATGCCGTGACGAAAACGCATCAGCTCCGCCAGCATTTCGGCGCGACGGATCACGGGAATACGCTGTTCGCGCGCCGCGACCAGTTCCGGGTTGTCCTGCGCCACCGCGCTGGAGACCACCACCACGCTGGCGTCGGTGACGTTTTCCGGGCGATGGTTGAAATAGATGGTGGCGCCCAGCGCCGCCAGATGCTGCGTTACCGCGTTCGGCGCCAGATCGGAGCCGCTGATGTGGTAACCCTCATTCGCCAACACTTCGGCAATACCGCCCATGCCGGCACCGCCGATGCCGACAAAGTGAATGTGCCGGACGCGACGCATCTCGGGCACAATGGAGCGCAGTTTTGCCAGTTGTTGTGTATTCATCGTTCTCAGTTACCTGTCATCTTAATGCGTGCCCTTTGCGGCACCGGTCAGCCATGCTGACCCGATTATTCATTTCGCGGCGCGCGCCACTTCCCGCGCGACCCGTTCGGTCGCATCGGGGATCGCCACCTGGCGGGCTTTTTCCGCCATGCTCAACAGCGTGGGGCGATCCCAGCGGCGCAGCGTCTCCGCCACGGCATCCGCGGTAAACTGCGGCTGCTCAAAAATTTTGGCTGCGCCCGCTTTCTCCAGCGGCAGCGCATTCCAGTACTGCTGACGATCTTTATGCTGAAAAGGCACGAAAATCGCCGGCAGGCCGGCGGCGGCGATTTCGCTGACGGTCAGCGCGCCGGAGCGGCAAACCACCACGTCCGCCCAGGCGTAGGCGGCGGCCATATCATCGATAAACTCCGTGACCTTGTGCTGCGTCTGCCCGCGCTGCTGATACGCCCCGAGCACCTCCTGCAGCGCGCCTTTGCCGGTCTGATGCCACAGCGTGATGCTGTCGCCCAGCGCGGCCGCCACCTGCGGCAGCGTCTGGTTCAGCACGCGCGCGCCCTGGCTGCCGCCGACCACCAGCACGCGGATCGGACCGCTGCGGTTGGTCAGACGCGCCTCCGGCAGCGGCAGCGCCAGCACGTCGGTGCGCACCGGATTCCCCACCACGTCCGCATGGGGAAAGGCGCCGGGAAACGCCTGCATCACCTTGCTGGCGATCTTTGCCAGCCACTTGTTGGTCAGGCCGGCGATGCCGTTCTGCTCGTGCAGCACCACCGGGATACCGCAGCTCCAGGCTGCCAGGCCGCCGGGACCAGACACGTAGCCGCCCATGCCCAGCACCACGTCCGGCTGCCAGGCGCGCATAATGGCGCGCGCCTGCCGCCAGGCGTTGAAAATACGCATCGGCGCCAGCAGCAGCGCCTTAATGCCTTTGCCGCGCAGCCCGCTGATGCGGATAAAGTCAATCTCAATGCCGTGCTTCGGCACCAGATCCGCTTCCATTCTGTCGGCTGTGCCGAGCCAGCGAACCTGCCACCCCTGCTCCATCAGATGATGGGCGACGGCCAGACCGGGGAAAACATGCCCGCCGGTTCCGCCCGCCATCACCATCAAACGCTTCCCACTCATCGGGCACCTCGGGTAAACGCCTGCGCTTTGGTCAGGCGCGTTTCATAATCAATACGCAGCAAAAACACGATGGCGGTCGACATAATCAGCAAACTGGAGCCGCCGTAGCTGATCAGCGGCAGCGTCAGGCCTTTGGTCGGCAGCATACCCGCCGCCGCGCCGACGTTGACCAGCGCCTGAAAGCTGAACCATACGCCGATAGAGCAGGCGAGAAAGCCAGAAAAGCGCTGGTCGATCTCCAGTGCGCGGCGACCAATCGACATCGCACGAAAAGCCACGAAGAATACCATCAACAAGGCCAAAACCACACCGATATAACCCAGTTCCTCACCGATGATTGAGAAGATAAAGTCGGTGTGCGCCTCCGGCAGATACTCCAGTTTTTGCACCGAGTTGCCGAGCCCCTGCCCCCAGAATTCGCCGCGGCCGAAGGCCATCAGCGACTGGGTCAGCTGGTAACCGCTGCCGAAGGGATCTTCCCAGGGATTCCAGAACGAGGTGACGCGACGCATACGGTAGGGTTCGGCGATAATCAGCAGCACCACGGCGAAGATGCCCGAGCCGATGATCGCCAGGAACTGCCACAGCTTTGCGCCCGCCAGGAAGAGCATCGCCAGGGTAGTGACGAACAGCACCACCACGGTGCCGAGGTCAGGCTGCGCCAGCAGCAGCACCGCCAGCACCACCATCACACCCATCGGTTTGCAGAAGCCCCAGAAGTTGTTGCGCACCTCTTCCACCTTTCGCACCAGATAGCTGGCGAGATAGCAGAAGAGCGACAGCTTCGACAGTTCCGCCGGCTGAATACGCAGCGGGCCGAGGGCGATCCAGCGCGAGGCGCCGTTAACCGAACTGCCGACCACCAGCACGATAAGCAGCATCACCACCGTGGCCAGCAGCATTGCGTTGCTGTAGCGCTGCCAGAAATCCATCGGCACGCGCAGCGTGACCAGCGCGATGCCAAGCCCCAGCACGATATAAAAGGCGTCGCGCTTGGCAAAGTAGAAGGGATCGTCGTTGAGACGCTGGCCGACCGGCATCGAGGCCGAGGTCACCATCACGAAGCCGACGATCGCCAGGCCAAAGGTGAGCCACAGCAGCGTGCGGTCATAGAGCACCAGCGCAGAGTCGTCGCTTTCGCGCGCGCCCATCACCCAGTCCTTCAGGCGCGTGGCGATAAAGGTGAAGAGTCCGACAATCAGTCCGCCGCCAGGAATACGCATCAGCCTAACTCCTTCGCCAGCTGCGCGAAGCGGTCGCCGCGCTGTTCAAAATTGCGAAACTGATCGAGGCTGGCGCAGGCGGGTGACAGCAGCACCATATCGCCAGGCTGAACCTGCGGCGCGATAAGCGCCATCGCCTGATCCATCGTCTCGGTGCGCACGGCGTTGTCGGGACGCAGCGCCGCCAGCGCGTCGCCGTCACGGCCGAAGCAGTAGAGGCGAACCTTCTCGTTCTGCACGTAGCGCGCCAGCGGAGTGAAATCCGCAGATTTGCCGTCGCCGCCCAGCAGCAGCCAGAGTCGGCCGTTCACCTGCAGACCGTTCAGGGCCGCTTCGGTGCTGCCGACGTTGGTAGCTTTAGAGTCGTTGATCCAGCGTACGCCGTTGGCCTCGTGCGCCAGCTGGAAACGGTGCGCCAGTCCGGTAAAGCTGGTCAGCGCCGCCAGGCTGGAGGCGCGCGGCAGCCCGACGGCGTCCGCCAGCGCCAGTGCCGCCAGCGCGTTGGTGTAGTTATGCTGGCCCACCAGCTTCATCTCATCGGTGTTCAGCACCTTCTCACCCTTCACGCGCAGCCAGGTCGCGCCCTGCTGGCGGTTGAGGTGGTAGTCGCCGAAATCGACGCCGAAGCTGACGCAGCGCGCGTCGGCGCCGCGCACCGGCATGGTCATCCCATCGTCGGCGTTCACCACGCAGACGCGCGCGTTTTCATAGATGCGCAGCTTCGCGGCGCGATACTGCTGCATGCCGAGCGGATAGCGATCCATATGATCTTCGGTGACGTTGAGAATGGTCGCCGCCGCCGCTTTCAGGCTAAAGGTGGTTTCCAGCTGGAAGCTGGAGAGCTCCAGCACGTAAAGCTGCGCGGGCGACTTCAGCAGCGACAGCGCCGGCAAACCGATATTGCCGCCGACGCCCACCTGCCAGCCAGCGGCGCGCGCCATTTCGCCCACTAACGTGGTGACCGTGCTTTTACCGTTGGATCCGGTGATCGCCACGATCGGCGCCTGCGCCTCGCGGCAGAACAGTTCGATGTCGCCGACGATCTCCACGCCTGCGTCCGCCGCCTCGCTGAGCGCGGGATGCGCCAGCGCCATGCCCGGACTGGCGACGATCAGATCCGCCGCCAGCAGCCAGTCGCTGTTCAGCCCGCCAGTGTAGCGCTCAACCTGCGCAGGCAGTTTGTCGAGCCCCGGCGGCGACACACGGGTATCCATCACGCGCGGCGTCACGCCTTGCGCTAAAAAGAAATCAACACAGGAGAGACCGGTCAGGCCCAGCCCGATAATGACGACTTTTCTGCCCCGATAGTCAGCCATAATTAGCGCACCTTCAGCGTAGCCAGGCCAATCAGCACCAGCATCAGCGAAATAATCCAGAAGCGCACGATGACGCGCGGCTCCGGCCAGCCTTTCAGTTCATAGTGATGGTGGATCGGCGCCATGCGGAAAATACGCTGACCGCGCAGCTTGAACGATCCCACCTGCAGGATCACCGACAGCGTCTCGACGACAAAAACGCCGCCCATGATCACCAGCAGGAACTCCTGACGCAGCAGCACGGCCAGCGTGCCGAGCGCGCCACCCAGCGCCAGCGATCCGACGTCGCCCATAAAGACCTGCGCCGGATAGGTGTTGAACCACAGGAAGCCGAGCCCTGCCCCGACGATGGCGGTGCAGACGATCACCAGCTCGCCCGCGTGGCGCAGATAGGGAATATGCAGGTATTCAGCGAACTTCACGTTGCCGGTCGCCCAGGCGACCAGCGCGAAGCCTGCCGCGACAAACACGGTCGGCATAATCGCCAGGCCGTCAAGACCGTCAGTCAGGTTGACCGCGTTGCCGGTGCCGACAATCACGAAGTAGGCCAGTACCACGTAAAACAGCCCCAGCTGCGGCATGATGTCTTTAAAGAAGGGCACCACCAGCTGCGTGGCGGGCGTGCCGTTGCCGGCGGCGTAGAGCGCGAACGCCACGCCGAGCGAGATCACCGACATCCAGAAATATTTCCAGCGCGCGATCAGCCCTTTGGTGTCTTTGCGCACCACTTTGCGGTAGTCGTCGACAAAGCCGATTACGCCAAAGCCCACCAGCACCACCAGCACGCACCAGACATAGGGGTTAGAAGGATAGGCCCACATCAGCACCGACACGGTGATAGAGGTGAGGATCATAATGCCGCCCATGGTCGGCGTGCCGCGCTTGCTGAAGTGCGACTCCGGGCCGTCGTTGCGCACCACCTGGCCGATCTGCAGCTTCTGCAGCCAGGCGATCAGGCGCGGCCCCATCCATAAAGAGATAAATAACGCGGTCAGCAGGCTGACAATGGCGCGAAACGTCAAATACGAAAAGACGTTGAAGCCGGAATAAAAAGCGACCAGATGTTCGGCCAGCCAGACTAACATGTTCCCATCTCCTGTAGGTTCTGCACGACCTGCTCCATGGCAGCACTCCGCGAACCTTTAATCAAAACGGTTAATTCCCGATGTTCGGACAACAGCGTCCGTAAACGTTCCGTCAGCGCGGTTTTGTTGCTGAAATGTTCGCCAACGCCGCTGCTTTCGCTGATATGCGCGCTCAACAGGCCGACGCTCAGCACGCGATCGACGCCTGCGGCTTTCGCCGCCAGGCCGACTTCGCGATGGCACTGCTCCGCCTCTTCGCCCAGCTCCGCCATATCACCGACCACCATCACGCGGTAGCCGGGCATTTCGCCCAGTACCTGCGCGGCGGCGGTCATCGAGCCGACGTTGGCGTTGTAGCTGTCGTCAAGCAGCAGCTGATGTTCGGCCAGGCGAATGGGGAACAGTCGGCCAGGCACCGCCTGCAGGTTTTTCAGGCCGCTTTGAATAGCGCTGAGCGGCGCATCCACCGAGAGCGCCAGCGCCGCAGCGGCCAGCGCGTTGGCGATGTTGTGGCGGCCCGGCAGCGGCAGCGTAATGGCGATGTCGCCCGCTGGCGTTTGCATAGTGAAATGGGTGCCGTCGACGCTGAGTCGGATATCGCGCGCCGCGAAGTCGCTGTCGGTGGCCTGCGGCGAAAAGCGCCAGACGCGTTTGCCGTGCAGATTCGTCTGCCAGTGCGGCCAGTCGTTGCTGTCGGCGTTAAGAATAGCGGTGCCGTTAGCCGGCAGACCGTTGAAGATCTCCCCTTTCGCCTTCGCCACGCCCGCCAGCGAGCCGAAGCCTTCCAGATGCGCCGCCGCCAGGTTATTCACCAGCGCGCTCTCAGGGCGCGTCAGCTCGGTGGTATAGGCGATTTCACCCTGATGATTCGCGCCCAGCTCGATCACCGCATACTGATGCTGCGGCGTCAGGCGCAGCAGCGTCATCGGCACGCCGAAGTCGTTATTGAGATTGCCCGCGGTGTAGAGCGTCTCGCCGCACTGGCGCAGAATGGCCGCGGTCATCTCTTTGACCGAGGTTTTGCCGGAGGAGCCGGTCAGCGCCACCACGCGCGCTTTCGCCTGCTGGCGCACCCAGGCGGCCAGCTTGCCGAAGGCGATGCGCGTGTCAGTGACCACCACCTGCGGCACGGAGACAGGTAAATACTTACTCACCAGCAGCGCCTGTGCGCCGCTGGCGATAGCCTCAGCGGCAAAGTCATGGGCGTCGAAGCGCTCGCCGACCAGCGCGACGAACAGGCTACCCTGCGTCACCTTGCGCGTGTCGGTGGTCACGTCGTTCAGGGTCAGGTCGCTGCCGTGCAGCGCGCCGCCGCTGATTTCAGCCAGAGTGGTAAGGGAAACCGGGATCATGCCGTGACTCCTAATAACGCGGCAACCGTGGCGCGGTCGGAGTAATCCAGACGACGCTGCCCCACGATTTGATAATCTTCATGACCTTTGCCCGCCACCAGCACGATGTCGTCAGGCTGCGCCTGCAAAACGGCATGCGTGACCGCCTGCGCACGACCCGCCATGACGCGCGCGCGATGCGGCTCAAGCAGTCCGGTCAGAATGTCGTTGACGATAGCCTGCGGATCTTCGCTGCGCGGGTTGTCGTCGGTAATCACCACCACGTCGGCGAACTGCTCGGCAATGGCGCCCATCAGCGGACGTTTGCCTTTGTCGCGGTCGCCGCCGCAGCCGAACAGGCACCACAGCTTGCCTTT
>Ga0157362_1000624_pt1 | contig 12605 bp, 14 predicted proteins | sample AttlaeALBM3_FD_111480 | JGI IMG/M metagenome (GOLD analysis project Ga0157362, IMG submission 111480) | Fungus gardens microbial communities from leaf cutter ant in Ribeirão Preto, State of São Paulo, Brazil - Atta laevigata ALBM3 | ecosystem: Host-associated > Fungi > Mycelium > Unclassified ... | reverse complement strand
GGCAGTAGTGTCACAATGCGAGACGAACACACGTCTTAGAGATCCTATTATGGTAAGATCTATCTCAAGTGGATTCATGAATACTTTATTATCATTTCTTTCAGTCTTTTGAGCTGTACCCCATTATTTCCCCTATTCCCAAGCTCTCTTTTTTATTTGATCATCTCCCCAGTGCCTACTTGTTAGCACACAACTGTGAAATATCTAGGGGATCTTTTATATTCCCATTTGTTATCACTCTTGTTCTGTGATCAATTCCCTTTGATCCCCATCACTGCCTTCTCCCTTGCTAATCTCCTGTTGGGGCAATCTCTGCACTGATGTCCTATCCCTTCACACTCAAAGCACCTCATCCCATTCTCCTGCGCATTTCTCCTTATGGAGTGCACTGGTTCTTTCTGTGGTTGCACCTTCTGTGGTACCATCACCCACACTACTCTTTCTCTTCCTTTCTTTCTCCCCTTTGGGCACTCCTTCTACCAGTGTCCTTCTTCTTTACACTTAAAACAACATATTGCTTTTCCTTCCTCTTTTCTATCCCTTTTCTGTCTTCTTATTTCTACTCCACACCTTATTACTCTACTCAATACCACTTCAAATCTATTTTAAGGAATTGATGTCCTCTTTTCTTCTTTTCTTCTGTTCCTGCAGTTACAGACCAGGTGCCCAAATTTCTTATACTTGTAACACAGCTTTCCCGGTCTTCCTTCTAATTCTACCCTTAATTTAGCAAGGGTGCACTTTTGGATAAGCATGCTGCTCATGAGAGAATTGTATTGCATGAGAGACATTATGATAACATTTCAAATGGTACAGATTTAATGGTGATCTTACTAGTTACTACATCTGTTGGGGCACAAGATCTTCACCCAACCAGATACCTACTGCCTTACTGACTACTGCCCTAATTGTAAGACTTTAGCCAAGACAACTTAAATCCACTTCAAGTCCAAGTTAACAAGGAGAACTCAATAGAGTTCCCATTTGATTTTCTACACTACTTATACAATTTACTATGATGGCTGTGCAACATTCTCCCATAGTCCTTATGTTATTCCCATCATATGACTGCCTCATCATATATTGTGACTGTAACTTGTGACTATGACCCTTGTGATGTGACCAGTGTCACATGATATTTCCCATACTCCATAAGAAAAGAAAAGAAAAGAAATATAAATATTGACTTAGCTGTTTTGCCAAGTCATGACAACTATTACATAGTCTGTGCACTATTTTCCCACACTCATTATGTGATCTATCATGTAATATGACATTGTGACATCTGGTAACTGTGACTATGACACTTTCCCACACTTCTTCCTTGTATAGTAAGTCCAAAAGAAAATAAAATGAAAAGAAATATAAATAATGACTTAGCTATTTTGTGAAGTCATAACAAAGAGGGATATCCTTATATACTGGAGGGAGTGTAGGATGGTAGTGATTATGCAAGTAATAGATCAATAAAGAGCAAACAAAAGATACACAAACTAAGAATATTATTAGTTAAATATTAATAATGTCATAACTGTGGATGCAAGCATAATGACAACACCACTTCTTTCACTCTTACCTCCATCATTGATGGTAGCACCTGAGTGTAGTATAGCAAATTTCAATTTTATTATGTCTCCTATGAGTACTGTACATACAAATGAATGACCCAATGACATAGCAGTCAACATACTATGAGGTAGATCCCTGTCTCATGCTAGTGTTGGAGGACCTAGAAGTACCTCCCCATCTCCTATGGATTCCTCCCCCCCTTCGGAAATCAACTGCGTAGAATGTGTGCTTGCACAAAATAGCATGGATGTCAAATTCAATGACATGCCTTCTCTCGCTGCCAATGCAAAGCAACAGTCATGGGCTAACCAGGATAACAACAACTGCTCCTCCATCCCTCAAAACAATGTACCCCTCAATCAAAACAAGGCGCACACTCATGTCAATGGCACTAACCTGTCAGCTACCACCCCAAGTCTAGAACCTTCAGCCATTCCATATCAAGCTGATCACCCCATGGACCCTGCATTATGGGACAGTAATTTCAGCTCAATCTCCCTTTTTGGTACAATTGAGGTTTTAAGAGGAGATGCTAAAAACATTGCCTGCTCCCTTCAAAGAATAGCTAGCTACCTTTATTAAACAAAGACCCCTAGGGGAAAGAAACAGCTCAGACATCCCCCAAATCTCTGACTTTGGCTTTGCAGCATAGGACCTTATCTTGGCCATATATAACTCTGGATGGGACAGACTCCTAGCTGATGACAACTCTAGGACTTTTTGACAATGTGTGGTCTCACAGTTCAACAGGAGTGTCCCCACAATCTCAAAAACAAGCAATAAATCCAAATCTGCAAGTGTCTCTAAAACTCCACCTTTTATTCCACCCAGGCCTAGTGCAAATGTCATGGCCAAACACAGACAAAGCTTAAAGTCATTTGCTCAAGCAACAAAAGGCAGAGCCAAAGAAATTCTAAAGATTAAAGAGGCATTCCCCAAACTGTCTTCAAAAAAGATCATCAAAATCCACAACATTGCACAAGGTAATAGTCTGAACTCATGTCCTAAACTCAACATGACTACCAAAGGTCCTTCTAGGAAACAGGTCATTATACCAATGAGCCAGAACAACTCAAACATAGTCTTTTCACATGCTAACAAACATATTTTCAATATCAACAATCTTTTCAAGACCTCCAAATCCAAGGTTACAGCAGATTTCATCTGATCTGATGACAAGGGTATTGTCATTACCACTAATCAAGTAGCTTCAACATCGGATATGAAAATCATGGAAAACTATATCAAAGAATCTACTGACATCAATGTCAACAACATCTCTTCTCCGCGACTCCCCCAATCCAAATCATACCTGAAGATCCTGGGTATACCATATAACACCAACAGTGGATCCTCTATCACCTGTACCCAAATCAAAGAAGTCATCAAAAGAGTTCACTTATTCAATGACATTACACTAGCCTCAAGTCTGCATGTCATCAAAGCTTCTCCAAAATCTGACATGGCTGTCATCTGGATCAACATTTGGGACTCCCAAAATGGTACTAAAGCCAAGGGTCTAATTAACAGATGCTTTAATATAGGTTGGCATATTGCCACAATTTGAGGCACTAACATGAATCCTGGCATCCCTCAATGCAAAAACTACTGAAAATAGGACCACATCACCTTTACCTGTCATTTGCATGAATCAAAATGTCAGAAATGCAATGGTCCACATAAGGTTGAGCACCACAGAGACCTAGCATGGTGCTGCAAAGCAAACTTCAAATTTAACTTCCCAAGACTTGAAACAAAAGTAGGTGAATCCTGCCCTCACTCCCTCAGATGTATTAACTGCAAGGGTGAACATCCTGCCGATGATACTAAATGCCCTTTCTGGAAACACTACTTCAACCGCGAGTGGCATACAAAAAAAGCACAAAAAGCTCAAGAAATCAGGGCTAACTCAATCTGCCTCACTGGAGGCTATAATAAATTATGATTAAGCACAACCTTTGAATTTTCTCCCAGAATGTCAGAAAAAACAAAATCCTAACTAATACTATTTTAGAAACCCATAAAAGTACCTTTGAAATTATTCTTATCCAAGAGCCTCCTAGGTTCCTTATCAGACAAGTCCCCAGTTGTATGAACCCTCTGGGGGATCCCATCTTTGGAACGCCCAATCATTCTGAATGGTCTCTATTTATCCATCCTGACCTATCACAAGACAACTACCCTTGAGTAGCTATGTACATCAACAAGCATCTTTCTAAACTCCGATTTGCTCTGTGTTTGGACATAGTCAACCATCATGACATAAACCTCATAGCATTCCACAATAAAAAAGACACTAGCTTTATCATCAATGTGTACTCTGACAGTAACCAAACAGCCTTGTACTTTCTCTGCCTGAATCTCAGGGATATTGGTAATATTCTGCTTATGACAAGTGATTTTAACATCAGAGATAGCAACTGGGACCCTCAGTTTGGGCATCACTCTGTTCACACAGAAGACTTAATTTCAATTGTTGATAGTGTCAGACTCGAGTTATTCCCCCCATAAATCCAGGTCCTACTAGGTATGCTAACAACCCGCATGACACAAACTCTGTACTGGACCTTGTTTTTTTACCTCCTAACAATTCGGGTTTTGGACAACATTCCTTATACCCTGAGTTACAAAAACCCTCAGACCATGTTCCCCTCTCTATTGAAATAGGTATCAAAGAAACAAACATCAACATCAGCATTTTATCAATCAAGAAAGACAGCAACAAAGAAAAAGACTTCATCAAAGCACTAATAAGTGGCGTTGAGCAGCTGGACATGTTATGCATCAGAAGTAAAGAAGAGCTCCAGATTGTTGTCCTATGTCTAGCAGATATTTTCAAAAATGCATAGTCCTAGCATTCTAAAACAAGATGCATTACAAAACACTCCAAGGCATGGTAGAACTAGGATTGTACTGATGGCCTCAATAGATATAGAGCACAGGATGATCTCCTTAGCTGGAAGGCATACAAATCGACTTTGAAGGACACCAAGAGAAAGTTCTTTGATGACAAAATATACAAGATTGTGTCATCAAACAAGAGACCTTGGGATCTTATGAACTGGGTTAAAAAGAAGTCCCTTCCTGCCATAGAGACCATTTCATTCAACAACCACACTTGTAATACCCTGCCCGAGCTCTGGCACGCACTCCACAGTTCATACAACTCAGCTGAGAACAGACCTATCAACTCGGGGTTTCTTCATGATATACCACAAGCTGGAATCATTGACTGGCTCTCCTTTTCTAACCAAGAATTCAAGGATGCTATAGATAAGTACTCTTTGTCTTCCACACCTGGTCCAGATCACATCTCCTGGAGACATCTCAAACCTGTCATCCTTAACAATACATGTCTCAAAAAGATTGTGGTCATTGCTAATGCTTGTATCGCCTTAGAGTTTTAGCCCTCCCACTTCAAATCTATGGCAATGGTAGTCATTCCCAAGCCAAACAAGGACTCATATAGTATGCCCAAGTCCTTTCAACCAATCATCCTACTGAACATAACTGGAAAACTCATTGAAAAGGTTATAAGCAATTGTCTTTGGTTCCACATGGTATTAAGTGGCTTTCTAGACCCTAATCAGCTAGGTGGTATTAGACAATGTTCAACAACTGATGCAGGAGTATATCTCATACATCTTATTTGGACAGGTTGGCTTAAGTAATGCCATACGAGCATCCTGGCTTTTGATATTGCCCAAATTTTTTCCTTCCCTCAATTACTCTTTCCTTTCTGCATGTCTAAAGAAAGCAGGTCTTAACTCTAACATCATAGGGTTCTTTAACAGCTACCACTCTGATCAGTCAACAACCTATATGTGGAATAACTTCTCCTCCCCTTCATTTAACACCAATGTTGGAGTGGACCAAGGCTCAGCTCTATCACCTATCATATCTGCTATCTACCTGGCTCCAATCATAAAAACTTTCAAAAAAAGAATAAAAAATCTAAACAAAGAAATTCCAACTGATGTCTTATCCTTTGTAGACGATGGCCTTTTGATTTCACAAGAGAAGAGTTATTCCCTTTCTTCATCTTTTCTCCTTTGTAGTTACAACATTATGTCTAAACTTCTCATGGATGCTAGCCTTGTTATGGAACATAGCAAGTCTGAATATTTTCACTTCACAAGATCACGCCACCCTCCAAATCCATCCATCAACCTCTCTTCAGTAGGAGGCTCTATTCTTTGTCCCAAACCTATATGGTGGTATCTTGGCTTCTTCTTTGACCAAAAACTAAACTTTCACTACCATATACACTTTTATGCCACCAAGTGCTTCTCTACCCTCAATGCCATGAAAATGCTAGGAAACTTGTCAAGAGATCTTCTCCCCATCCAGAAACAACTCCTATACAGAACATGCATCCTACCAATTGCACTATATGGATTTCAACTGTGGTTCTTCAAAGGTGCCTCAACTTTAAAAAATCTTTCTGAACTAAAGAAAATACAGTGGAGAGCAGCAATCTGGATCACAGGTGCCTTTCACACTTCACTTACAGAGGGCATTAAAGCCATTGCAGGACTTGTCCCCATTGCCTCACGTCTGTGCAAACTTAATGGTAGACACCATCTCTGATATGCATCCATCCCCCTCTCCCATGCCATCAACTCGCTACTCAATGTGCAGCATGCTAAGAACTCTACCTCTCATAGATTTGCAACATCCAAGCTTATGGCTAAATAACAAATCAATCTCAAGAGCCCTATCAAGGATGTCAATGAACACCTTAATGGTATTGTTGAATGCTTTAACCCTTTTCATCCTATTTTCTCTCCTGATTCAAGAGTAGTTGATCACTTCTCTAGTAGAGTAAAGTTTCATTCTCCCCTATCATTGTCTGAGGATGACCTTCACCTTCATCTCCAAAAGCTCAACTATGTCTTCAATATATTGCAAGTCTCTTTGCACAGTTTAGCTGTCATTGCAGATAGTGGTGTCAAGAAGTCCCATGCCACTTCAGCAGTTGCCCACATTTGGGTCAACAACTCCAACATCAAGCAACTCCAAATGCATTCCACTCATGTCACACCTGACGAGGCAGAACTCATGGCCATCCAGATTGGTCTCATTTATGTCATGGAAATCAATGATATGCACAACATCATTGTCATCACCGATTCCATTTCCATGGCCCAAAAGATTCTTAAATCAAATATAAACCCTTTTCAAAACATAGTTATACCACTGGCAACAAAAATCAAATCATACCTCAGCAAAGATGCCAGAAACAACATCTACTTCTGGTACTGTCCCAGGAAAGCAAATTGGTCCCAACATAAACTCATTGATGACCAGGTGAAAGCAAGCAACTTTATCCTGACAATCCCGTGCAAACACTCTCATCTGTTCAGTAAAAAGAAAGAGTGCGACAATATTTTACAAGGCTGGCAAAAATCATTTTTGACAAGCCTAAAAAAGGGTCACTACTTTCTAAACTTTGAAGATGAGAAACAAATTACCATCAAACCCACCTATGCTAAGGGCAGTTCATGGCTCCCTTTTGTAGGTTTCACAAACTCTCTATGCACTTGCTTCACTCGTATGACTACTGGGCATGCCCCCATTGGAGAATACTGCCAAAGATTATTTCCCCAATCTCAAGTCAGCTCCCTATGTGGAGCTGAAATTCAAACCCACAAACACATTGTTATGGAATGCAATCTCTATGAGCCATCCACTCGCCCCTGCAATATCATTATCAATAGTTTTGTACACTTTTTGGCTGACAACCCAGCAGCCTTCAGCTTCAACAATGGCTAGAGCTTTTATGTGGCACGGCTCAAATGAGCAAATATACAGCCTTTGTTTCCTACTTTCTCCTCTGTCTCTTTCAGTTCTTTCATTCCTCATTGTAGTGCTTCTCTCGGTATTTAAGTAGGTACCCTGTATCTACCACAGCCTGCCTACGTGCCCTGTGTAATAAATTGTTGATTTAAAAAAAAAAAAAAGCACAATGACAATGGCAACAATAGCAAGCAAATTCAGTCTTGCTTGAGGCAATGACAGGCAGTACAGCAACTACAGACACAAAATAGAATAACAACATTGTTGACACAAGCAGAGCTTGTTTTATGACTAGCCAAGTCTTGCACATTTGTGTTGAGTTAAGAACAAGCAGCATAGAAATGGGGGAAACTTGTTGCAAACATGCAACATTCTTCATAACTATCTTGACTATTTATTCTACACAAAACAATAAGGAATCATATGCATTGTGCAGGCTTGTATGACATCCAAATTCCAACATTCTGATGATACCAGATACATCATACAGTGCCCTAATTATATTTCCTCAATTGGACTGTATTCAGTCAACTGAGTACATACAAAAGTAAAATCAGTCAGAAAGATTTATACAGACATGCATATATTCACTATGTAAATCTGCTAGGTCTAATTGTAGTTAGATATACAATGATGGATCTGTTTGTACCATGTATAAGCATCCATTTTACAGGACCAAGTCAGCTCTACAGCCATAACATCACCTTTGAGGTGAATATATATATTGCATGTTGCACAGTGTGTGTCACTCAAGATGCTTATGCAGCTGGAACTGAGATCCAGAGACGAAGACTGAATCTCAGGGATACAGGGTGGTTACCTAAATACCAGATTCTAGGCATGTGCATATTTACTATAGAATGTAAAAACTCCAACACAGTAGAGTACTCGTAGCTAGGGGAGACTGAAAGTGAATAAGCAGATGATCGAGAAATTTTATTGGGGACATAATGACTGTTGCGACACACTCTTGATTGCGGTCCCTCAACAACCTTCGAACAGACTGCAATCCTCCCTATCCACTAGTTAACTTCGCCCACACACTATTCCTTTCTCCTTTATATATGCCCCAGACATTGGGCTCTTTGTAGCCTCTGCATCTGAATACTACTAGTCTGCTTGTTGCGGACTAGAAATGCTAAATCCAAAAAAAAGACCAAGTCAGCTCAGGAATGACAGCACGTGACGAGATTTAAAATCTCAAACATTGTTGGTAAATTACTTGCGCCTCTTTTGTGGAACAGAGATCATGGTCGCTGTATTGGGTAGCGATGTTTATGTTTTGAACTCTACGTATGTACTGTGAACTTTTTTGGAGCCATTGTAGGAAAAAATATTCGACAGGTGATGTTATTTCACAGTGATAGACAGGACGAGATGGTGGTCCGAAAGAGGAAGCTTAAATGGAGGGCCTCATCATTGCTGCAGCAATCAATGAGGACAAGCGGTATCTGGTGACAGTAGGAGAGAACAAGATACGTTGTTGAGCCGTTTGTTGCTGTGAAGAATGATAAGCGGAGAGATGAACTTGGTATACTTGGACCACCCTCACCTCTACTCCACTGGGCGTGAGATCTCAAACAGTGTCCTGTGATGAATGCAGCATTCTATTGCGGACTAGTGTGGATAGCATTGCGTGGTCTCGGTCGGCCCAACTCACCAATATCATCATCCCTCCTCCACTATTTGCAAAAATCTCCTCTTAGCAGCCCAAACTCAACTTGATGGAAAAAAATAAAGAAATGGCTGATTGAGAACGTTCGTCTCAACAAACTCGGTGCTGACAACAAAGTACAGGAAGCAGCAACTATCACTGCTGCAGTCGAGAAGCCTGCCGAATCCTTATCGATGCAGTTAAATCCCCACAGGTTTCACCTTCTAGTGATGCAACCCATCCCTTTAGCAAAATCCTTCGCCATCTGCTCCTTTTTGCCTGTTGAAATACTACTCTTACCTCGTGGCGGTGAAAGGTTGAAATTCACTGGGTGAGGTAAAAAGAGGAGAGAGCTAGTATTAAGTTGGGGTTGGTGTTGTGTAAATCGAAACTGGCTGTGAATGATGTTTTTGTGGTGTCACACTCGTTTGCTGTACAGCTTACTTGAAGTAGCAGGTTTCAGATCACATCGCTCGCAAAGGTCCTCAAATGTGCCAACCTTATTACTTTGAAGGTGCAATGATGAAATTAGAACTAGTGTATGTATTGAATCCTTGTGTTGTTTTCATTTACTTTATCTTGTCATTCCTTGAGCTCAATGAACAGTACTCAGTTGTTTCGCCCATGATGCAATTATTATAAATCGTAAACATAACATGACTTGTTGTATGAATGACATTTGCAAGTTCTAGAACCAACTCGAAACCGCGTCTCCCCTTTCTCTCACACGTATTTCCCACTTTCTTGATCCCTTGTCCAATGCGAACACGATACTGGCTTTTGAGTGATGAAGGGAAAGAGACCAACAGTCTCCTTGACAGTCAAGCTCTGCAGATCCTGCTCAAGGGCTCTGTAGTATTTTTCGAGGTTTGGAATGGCTGTTTCAAAACCAAGAGCAATTGATGAGTTGATTGTATGATCAATAATGAACAGATATGTATTGATTCAAACTACCGTCACGATGTCAATCTATTCAACATATAATCATCATCATGATACATAAGGCAATCTGGTCCTACATCTGGGGCCAGCCCATACTTGAATCACGATTGATTTCAGAAGGGTAGCGACCTTCGCCTGACTTTCCACACCAATCAAAGTCGACGAGCATAGCGATATCATTTCCAACAAGGATGTTGGGTCGCCTGAGATCACCAAACACCAGCTGGTTTGAATGAATGATATCAATCGCATCCTTGACACGTTTACATTGTTGCTCAGTGAGGCGACCCAAAGGTGGCTTGAGATCGATCTAGTCCATCACTATCGTGAACCGTTTGCCATAGCGCACATTATTGTCAGTGCTAGAGTAGTGCAGTTTCAGGGCTGGACCTTGAGCAGCCAACAAGCGATGTGCATCCGCGTTGTATCGTTGAACAGACTTGACAATGATTGGGCTATCAGGCACATCATCGAGTGCTGTCGGGTACAGGAGTCTGTATTTGTTTTCAGGGGCAAGGCGAGACAAGTATGTGAACTTGGTTTGATCTGGTCCATATTCGGTAATAAAAGGGAGGCGCCTGACGTTTGAGCACGGCAGACCCAGTGCAAGAGTTTGGTGGTATTTTTCAAGGCTTTTAATTGCTGATTTAAGTGCTGTGAAAAATCGTGCCGCAAAAACCTGTTGTGTTGAATCAAAAGGATCGCCACCGAGCCAAATGTAGTCTGTCAAAGGTTGTATGATCGCCTTGTCGACAAAGACGCCACCAAGAACACATATTTATGGACCTGCAATTGCTAAGACAATGCTCAGGCAACAGGATTGGTTGATGAGGTCCTTCTCTATCTGAGATAACGTCAGCGAAAGATCACAATTTAATCAATTTGACTAACCAGGACTCTAGTATCTAATCATCAAATAGACTGTGAATTGACCGCATGACTGAATCATCACCCCATCAGATTCGACCATGTTTGCTCTTGTCAATGTGAACACTCGGCCAAGATGCATTCGTAGAGGCTCTTCTAATGCGCTAGCTCGCTTATTCTTGTCCCTGTACAGATTGGAAAAGACATCAAAATACGATCCATTGCATCGTATGTTGCATCAGCGTAGAAAGGTTTTGTATTTTCCATTGTGTCATGAAACTCGTTGAACACCGGGTGGTATAAACCCACGGGTTCGGCGTGGCAGTCCCATGGGCAACCATTACAAACTGTCTGCCTTGTCGTTCTGATTGTTCTTTAATAAAATTTGCCACTTTCGCGCCAGAAGGGCCATCACAAATAGCCGAAATGTAGATGTTGCGGGCTTGGAGGTAATGGTCAGCGAGCCTGATCATACAGTGAGAAAATTCCGACTCTCACCCTTGATAAAATTGGTCGAAGGGCTCCTCTTCGAGCTTTTACTTCTTAGATCTTAAATTTGTCGCAGCCAGAGAGCGCAATTGAGAACAAATAAAGTTTAAAATTGCACCAAGAACTTGGACCAGCAACACCTCCTTTTTACCAAGCTCGAGATCTGCAATTTCTGCACCGCTGGCAAGCTTGACGACCTGTTTCTTATTATGAAAATTGAAAATCAATTTCTAGAAGGTAATCCTGCAGCTCATCATCGTCTTGAGTGGACAACAACGTAGGTTCCTTGCACCGACAAACAATTAGATCGACAGTCTCGACATTCTCCAGATGGGAATTCTCATTGTTGAAGAGCAGACACCAGACCTCAGTCGTTACGGTTGTGAATGAAAAGTTGTTACAGTAACGTCACGTCATTCCTGTCACGGCAGACAAGCAGCTGTCAATTGATGACTGGGTGACTTCCCATAGGTCGTGACGTTACTGTAACAACTTCTCATCCGATCTGGTATCTCCTCTTCAACGATGAGAAAGAATTACTTAGTACACCCCTTGTAGCACAAGTCCCACATCTTGGTGGTCTGAAGATAGCCATCGAGGAACAATTTTCCAAACTGAATGTCAAAGCTCATCATTTAGTTGTTTGGCAGTGCAAGGAACCTACATTCTTGTCCACTGAAGACGAGGATAAGCTACATGAGTATATTTAGAAATTAATTTTAACAATAGAGAACAAGTTATCAAACTTAACAGCGGAGCTAAAGTGGCGTCTCTTGGGCTTGGCGAAGACGAAGTGTTGCTGGTCCAAGTTCCTAGCATGCAGGACCAATTACCACCATTGAGAACATTCGCCAGATGCCTGGGAGATTGGCTCACCAATAATCCCACTACAGCACCCTCCTTGGCGGGTGAATTAAGAAACTTGCTCAAATGCCAGGTCAAACCTGAGAAGATGATCTTTTATGGTCACCCCTACTCTGCCTTCTGGGCAATCCCTTCTACGTTGCTATGCCCACAATTTTCCCAGTTCATAATTGATCTTGACTCTTGTACACCTTCAACTTATGACATTGAACTTTTCCACAAGCTCTGCCAACAGATGTCGGATCTATTTGATGATGAACGCCATAGGAATGAGCAATTCATCACCCTCAAGAATGAATACGGTTTCAGTGACCTCTCACGGAAGCTCATATCGAACTATCCTACTGATGGAGTGTTCGATACATATATTGATGAGGTCCACAAGCACGTCACTTATTGTATCCTCGAAGTCAAAAACGAG
>Ga0157362_1000622_pt1 | contig 12614 bp, 7 predicted proteins | sample AttlaeALBM3_FD_111480 | JGI IMG/M metagenome (GOLD analysis project Ga0157362, IMG submission 111480) | Fungus gardens microbial communities from leaf cutter ant in Ribeirão Preto, State of São Paulo, Brazil - Atta laevigata ALBM3 | ecosystem: Host-associated > Fungi > Mycelium > Unclassified ... | reverse complement strand
AAGGAGATTTAATTCATAAATTAAGGTATCTTAATACATTTTCTGAAAAATTTTCATTACTTACGTAAATATAAAATTAGTACATGTACGTATAAATTCTGACCACGAGAGATAATAACCACCGAACAAGAAAAAGAAATATAAATTAATTAATAAGATTTAGAGACGCGAATAACGGACTAGGTGGCAATAGCCGCAGATTCAATTATTACTGATTTACCTCCAGTTTGGCCTATATAATTATTCGCGGTTGTTTCCATTAGCAGCTGTGAGATTTACGAGATTTCACTGTTGGAAAGAAAGCATTACACCATTAGGAATTCAATTAATGCACTTCGCTCATTCGGTACAGCGGATCGTGCGCATTTATCCTCCAAGGCCGAATATTATATATAATCTGATTAGCAAAGACTTAGGTTCGCACGGCTATTTGCTGCACGCGCTGTCACAGACATATACTATTCTCCGTGACTCATGTAAGACTCAATTTTGTGCGCGGTCCCCTGAACGAATACCGTGGGCGAACGTGGCGTAATGTAATATGAATAAATCAAATTTATCTAACCTATTTTGGTTAATTTGATTCACTTATATATTATCGATTTTATTCTAATAACGTAAATAAAACATTATAAATAAATGAAATGTATTAGATAGTTTGTTAAATGAGAACATTATGAGATACATTTTCCTTAAGAACTATTCAATTTTGCTTTAATAGTTTTCTTTTGTTATTCGATCTTGCAAAATAATCAGAAGGAACATTTTTAATAAATCAATAAGCAATGATTAGAAATGTACTCATTGATAGTAGAATCTTTGATAGCGATGCAAGTATGAGTACTTTGCAAATCCTCGAGTCTGAGATCATCTCACTTTCGACGTCCCTTAACGATATACATCATACGACATAGTCTAAACGCGGGTGTGCGGAATCTGTTCTGACAGCGGGGTTCAGAAATCGGCGATAAAATTGATGTAAACAGCCACTTGGCACGCTCTTCGCGCCGATGGTTGCTCCCAGGAGGGCTTCTTCTGGCGTCTCCATCTCTTTCTTATTCTTCTCACCATCACATGCCTTTCTCTTACTTTCTCTCCCCTTCTTTCTCTCTCTCTCTCCCCCATGTAAGCTACATGGTACGATGCTACCCTTTTGTGAAGAGAAGAGAGCGCGGATACGAATACGTAAGAACCGATGGTGCCGCACGAAGGCGACGAGAGGCAACGGCGGGCGGCTATTGCATGAAGGTAACGGGGGTGGACGGGCGGGAGGGAGATAGGTTAAGAGAGAACCGAGAGAAGCGCAAGGAGCAGCCATAAACAGCTTGTTGCTTCCGCGAAACTGCCAAGGCTCCTACGGTGTGGCTCGAATGCACGCGGACTCCGGTCTCGATTATACCACCTATCCAACAGAATAGCTCAGCTAGGCGTAGGAATAGGTATGCGTAGAATGTGAAAGATTATCTCGTGAGAGTGAGAACCCTGCTGGAAGTAGGCCCCAGACTATCTGTGGCTTAAGAGATAACCGACTTACTACTGTAAGATCGTTTTATTCTTAATCATTTTGTTTTTATTGTTAACACAATCTTTAGAGTCTGACCGAAACGAACACTTATTACGTATTAATTTCGAGTGAAATAGCTCTTCTTCATAAATGTTAATTTTATTATGTGTAATTTTATTGTTTAATATTATTTATATTTTATTGTGTAATATTATTGTTTCAATAATTAAATTATGATATTTATGAAGAAGAAGTACAATACTTACATTCTTTGGCCAAAATTGACACATAACCGAAATTTCGGTTTTTGATTTCGGTCGAAATTTAATTAGTATTTCAATAAATTATGATATTTATGAAGAAGAAATATATGTCTATATATATAGTCTTTATAAGGTCTCTATGTTTTAATTTTGGTTTCGATTTTAGTTGAAACTGACATGTAATCAAGTGTTTCGGTTCAGTTTCGGCAAAAAAAAGTTTCGGTCGGATTCTAACGATTTTCTATTATCGCTGCCCGATCAATGATCGTAAGTGTCAGAAATCAATACAATTAAATTTTAATTAGTCAGGAAGGTTCGCGTCAAGTAGAATGTTTGTCAAGTAGAATAATATAGATTAGAAACTTTGCAGCAACGTTCTACATTACATTACAAATAACGGATTATATTGTATTTTACCGACAATCTACCAAATGATTATAAGTCAATAAAATTTTTATTTGTAAAATAGAGCGATAGAAAGATATATTTTTGCAAATATAATGATTCCTTACTATGATTTTTTTATGTGCAATAATCTTTTATAATTTTTTGTGGTGCAACTTTTATTACGTTGAGTGAACTCACAAAGTGTTTATAATTATTAAAATAATGTTATAGTAATCATATAGCAATGCAGGAAATTAAAACTCAAGTAAATGAGAAGATTAAAGGAATGAAATTGAAATGTCAATGTTAATTACTAAACATAAAACATGCGAAACTGATATAAGTCGTAGATCAAAAATCTATTGCACGAAACAAATCTTTGTCAATCAACGCAGTGTCACCGGAAACTGTAATTATTGCATAATTGTTGCCTTTAACAATGTGCATGACGTAAACAAGAGCACCATTTTCCAAAGCCGGCACTCCGTGATAGTTTTACGTTGCAGAACCCACGACGGCGGTCGATGGAACGTATACGTAATTACCGAGCGTGTGCCGTGGCGTACCAGGTACACGAGAAACTAATAGTCGCCGAGTCGTAACAACTGTCATTAACAGTCATTAACAACGCATCGCTACCTTAAAAGATCAGCGAAAATGAAAGGAGGGAGAAGAAAAGGGAAAGAAATGGGAGCGCGACATTTAATCAGCGAGAGAAATCAGTATTGTGATGATCATGATCAGCTGTGTTTCGCACTAATATCTCTATTTTGCAATAATTATCACATATATCGCATCAAGAGAAATAATTACGATTACATATTGATTATTTTTCTATGATAAGAATAAAAAAAAGAATAGTAGAGAATGATGTGCTTAGAATAAGGGAAAGGAAAATACTGTTCGTAATATTTAAATATCGATATATTTCTTTACTAATTTTATACATATTAATTTAAAATTAATCACTATTACTTTTATTTATATAATTTATTATTATTTATAAATAATATTACTAGTAATTTAATTATTACTAGTAATTTAATTATTACTAGTAATTTAATTATGCGGAAACACAGACATGTTTTAAGTTAAGTTGTCGAGAATGTATGAAGAATAATATTTCAATCAATCGCTATAGAATTACGATAGTCAAACGTTTTACATAATAAAAATCATACCGCTAATTATATCTACAACTGATAAGACAACGATTTCGGATTTATTTATCAAGTTCTTATAATTTGTTAATTAAATTTTTAACTTTTTTAGTTCAGTTTAATTTGATGTATTGGACAATGTGTGTGACATTTTGATCCTTTGTCAAAAAATTTGACTATTTCTTTCAAACGTTTGAACTTTGCCTAATAAGCCATAATGAAAGCCATTGCCTAATATTCAAACGCGATATTATGTCATTAGACATATTTTTGTCATAATTTCAAATATAAAGTGCGACTTTTTCCTGTAATAATGAAATTTATTCTTTCTCTTTCTCGTTTTCTTTCTCTTCTTGTCTTCTAATAAGTAATAAAATTGATTTACATTCTTATCTCTTGGATTTTTAGAATTTCTTTTTTTAAGAATCTTATTTAGATTATTGTATTTTAATGAAAATATTTTCGGATTATAATTTCCTGGAGATGCGATTTGCAGCATAACTTTTCATTAAAATGAAATCTGTAAAAAGATCGAAGTAAAAGAGAGATCATTTACAAGTAAAATGAAAAGGAAAACAATTTCCTTGCAAAACTGGTGCGCACAATCATTTACTGGATTCAGCTAATTTGACAGAAAGGACATAAAACGGTACAATGCGCTGCCGGAAGAAGGTCGGTCAAGTACCGAGACCTTAAACTCTTGAATCTTGGCACGAATCTTCGTAGTCAAGATTGCTTGTATATAAAGGCGCGATGCCTGTAACATCGAGTAAAGGGAGAGCATGTAAACAGCAGTCGTCGACATTGGATCCAACAAACTTTCGTTGCGAGGTAGAAGATTTGAAAAAGATTTTCGCGCAAAATATCGATGGATTGTTTCTCAGTCTATCTATCATATCATTCGCGGATGATGTTTCTCATATAAGAATGAGAACTCCCGGCGAAATAATATAATCGACACGCCGCGCCACGATTATGCGGCTGGTGATTATTGCGAATTCTCTCCACCGTCGGAGGATTCTCCTGGTTTCGAGTCTTCGGGAACACAGAGAGAATTGGTTCGCGAGACGCGATGGGGAGGGGGAGAAAGAGAGATGAGGGGGAGATTCGCGCAACATCGGATTACGGGAAGGCATGTAATCGGCCGCAGGCCTAGCCGCCTAGTCGGAACGGACGAACTTCTCCGCGAGAAGGAACCGCGAGGAGGAGTGCGAGGAGCCGGTCAGGAAGCATGGGTTGTGCGAGGGGGTGGTTAAGGAGAGCGGGTGGACGCTCAAGAGAGGTTTGGTAACGCGGGTCGAGTACGAGAGCTCCGCAGGCAGAGAAGAAGAGGGAGGCGGGGGTGAGCGCGCGCCAAGGGTTCTGAGATACTAACCCTTGGCCAAGCCGCACCCCGAGGTCCAGAATAATCTACAATCCATATCAGTCTTAGGTAGTCCACCCTGCCGTCCTAACCTCCCCCTTCCTGTCCCTCCTCACGTCCCGTCCCACCGTCCTGCAACCACCTTTAGCAATGAGAGAGCGTCTCGTCCCTCGTCTCTCACCTCCACGGCTCCGTTCGCGCGTCCTTTTCTCTCTCACCATTCTCCGTACAGCATCTCCCTCCGTCCCTTCGAGTATTCCCGTTCTCCCCCTCCCCCTCCCTCCCGCTTCTGCCTTCAGTTGCTCTCTCCGTCTTAGCCGCAACCCTTGCCGGGACCAGCCGGCTAGTCAATACCCCACACGTTCCGTCCTTATACGTGCTGGTGTCGGCTCCTTCTATGTATGGACCCTAAACCATCTCCCTATCCAGTCCACCGCCGGGCTGGCTCCTTAACGATGGAACTATACGCGTCTCCCGTCGACTCCCTTCTATCCCCGGACACCCGCCGCCGCGGATCGCCGTCGTACGATAAATTCGCTTGGCAACCTGGCGGTCTGCTGACGCGAGTCATTGGATACACAACGATACATATCTACATTGGCGAATCACAAGGTGACGGACGAGGTGCGAGAGTCAATATCCGAAAATGTTGTTGGTCGATGGAAGCGCGAACTTCCGCGACATTGCGAGACGCGAAAATGAAATTCGAGATGGATCAATCCTTTCGAAAAACGAGTGTGGTTCTATATTATGTTCGTGATTCTTTTTTATTAGGTATAGTTGTTAGGTACGTTCTACTTCACGTTCACAACACTCGCAAATATTATTTGATTCTTGTTTAACTTTTTTTAATTAGCAGGAACGAAATGATGCTCGCAAAACGCTAAGTGAAACGTATTCATCATGGGATGTTTCTTTATTTCATATTTTGAATTTAGATCGTGATTGTTATGATAGAGGAGAGGATTAGAGAAATATCAATATTGAGAAGATTCCTTGTTTTTTAACCATTTCAATCGTAGCTTCTTGTACTTTAGAAAAACACATTAGAGCATATAAACGCGCTTCTGAGGAGCGAAAATAAATTTGCATGGATGATCTATTTTGACCGGCAGAATCCATCGGTGAGAGGTATATATAGAACGAGGTGTCTATTCCGAGGTAATGCGGAACGCCCGAAGTCACGAATGTACATACAGGAATATCGCGGAGGAGTCGGTCTAGAAATGGACGATTAGGTTATCCGAGTTAAACGGGCAAACGACTGTCCTGCATTATTAAAGAGCTTTCGGTGGAAGGCGGCGAAGACGCGAGAGAGAGAGAGAGAGAGAGAGAGAGAGAGAGAGAGAGAGAGAGAGAGAGAGACGGAGAACGAGCGGTGGATCTAGCATGGAGAGCTGAGTAGACGAGGTATTTATTATGGCACCACTTCCTGGCACAGCTATTTCAGTCTTCATTCATACTTAGAGGCAACGACGGGGATTCAGCTCGCTCGCGCGAGGCGCTACATAGGAATAGTTAGACTCATTCAGGTCTTCGACGCTCGGGGTTGCTCGAAGAGGGTTCATTCAGTCTATATATGTTCGATTATGTCTTTCGTCGAATCTGACCATACGAAAAAGTGAGTTAGCCTTTAATTGGTGATGCAAAATCGATATTTCTTTGAATTTATATTTAATTCAACAACAAAGCACCTTGTATTATTCGTTTAATTTCGATAAAAATAAATAAATACTCATTTTTATGTGTTACATACAATACATTTCAAGTATTTCTAACGATCCATTCAAATTTTTGTGTTAATTGAATACAAGATGAATATGTTAGAAAGTAACAAATATCTCATAAATAAATTAACATAAAGAATATGTACTGATACAATTTGCAAGTTGTGATAGCATACTTTTTTCAATAAAATTAAAGTTTATAGTATGTTAAATTAACATGTATTTTATTTATTTGTCTTATAATATTTACATTTTAAAATATATTATTTTATGTTATTTATTTATTTACTTATAAATTATGTTATTTTCACATTAAAAATATTGAATATTTAACATTTATTAAACTAATATAATAACATTATATTAAATTAACACTTGAATATGTTAAAAATTCAACATATTTTAATAAATTTGAGTCGGATCGGTTTCAACACAAATACAAAAAAGTTCTTTATTGTGTATGTTTTTATATAAATATATCTTCAGATTCGTTCAGAATTTAGTCAGATATCAATGATGATGTTTAAAAAAATTATAACACTAATTGCAAACGCAATATGTGTTGACTTTGATTTGAATAACAATTAAAATTATTTATTAAATAATTGATTTCTCGAGATTAACACTGATTACTAGCATACTTATATATAAGAAAGATAAAAGACAGAAGCTGGATTGCTATAAAAGTTAATATCAGAGTTGTGAAAATCAATAACGGGAGACAGAGATCGGTACGAGAGTAACTGCAAGTTGTAGACCGCAAACTTGCACGATACCATTGACTAACTCTTTGATTGCCTCTTATAATCCAGCTTATTATCCGGAAAACTGTTCCTAATCTTGATAATTCTAACCTCGACAATTCTCCTTTTCACTTTAATCAATTCTTCTCTAGCCAGAATATAGTATTAAATATAGTATTGTATGATATAATTATGGAATTCTATTCTATATATAAACTCATCAATTCCCGAGAAAATTCATAATGATCAAACATTACCTGTATATGTACCAAGCAAGAACTTTTCTATGTCTCCGAGAAAGGATTATATGACTCTTTCAACAAAAAAGAATGAACATGTAATTGTTAATTTATTTTATTTTATACTTTTAACACATTTATTGTTATTTGATTAGTATGATGATATATGCACTTGTTTGAATTTTGTTTAACCTTTATTAGTTTAAATATATTTGTAGTTTTATATTATCTTCCACTGGATAACTTTTAAATTATTATTTTATTTATTATTTGACTGTGAAGAAAATTCTATGAATTGATGCTATCCTTTCATTATTTTATAATAAGATTTACTTTAATTTTTTATCTACACTCGATAGCTGCTACTGGTCCTCTTTTTTTATTGTAACATTAATCTTGTATATTATAACAAAATAAAACTTAATACTAATGTATAATTATTTAATTCAATCTGTTAACACATTTCATACTAATTTGAAGTGATTTGATCATCACGCTGTGAGACACATAGGTTTTTATTTGCGTTTGTTATATTTGTTAAAAAATATATATCTTATAATAGTTAAAAAAATACAAACATTATCACTAGTACAAAATCTAAAGTACCAATATTGCAGTATATGCACAATATAAAAAATTATTTTATAATTATGTTTCTTTTTATAATCAAAATATCAAATATTCTGAATAGAAAGTCTAGTGTGGATCATCGATGCAATCATGGTATGGAACATGTTTACTAAATCATTATTGAAAGAAAAAAACTTATGTTATATTTCTCCGTGATCTGTTATAGAAAGACAATACAGAAAAGTCCCGAGTTTCTCACATATACGAGAGCAACTTGAAAAGTTTCTTAAGTCTAAAAGAAAACAACATTTTTTCGAAAAAATTTTATTTTATTTTTCAATATAATCCCCTTTTAAGTTCTCCCTTTTTAAATTAATACACTTAATCCAGAAGTGCTCCAATTTTTTTAAGCCGCCCAAAAAAAAAGTACAATGATTGAAACTCTGCAAAATAATTTGTGGTGGCAATGACTTCCTCATTTGAGGTGAATTTCTTTCCTCCGAGCCAAATTTTCAGATTTGGGAACAAAAAGAAATTGCATGGGGTTAAATCTGAAGAGTACGGTGGGTGGGACAGCAATTCGTACTGTTCGATCAATTGCGAATAAATGAATACGAACTCTTTTATCCATTGTTAAAAAATGTTTGACTTGATTGATAACTCGTAATTAAATGATTAATGGACGCAATTGCCTGAAAATTTGACAACAACCATAAAAGATGGTGTACCTATCGGCCATGTTGTATCCTTTTTTGAGATATGTGCGCCATTTTTGTGTAACTTAAAAAACTTTCCCCTTATATATATGAAAGCTTCTTCTAATAAGTCGCTTTATTTTTGGGCGAATTGTTTTGATTTGTTTAGAACTTCTTTTCTTTGAAAGTACAAAAAAGGAATATGATAAAAATGCATAGGATACAGTTAACGCAGGAGAGCCTTGAAGATATTTTTAAGAATCGCTTCTGTCCTATTTATTCCTTCCTTCCTTCCTCTTTATCTTTTTCATCATCCATCTTTTCTCGTTGTTTTTTGTCGGTCTTTCGTTTAGCTTACTGAAACGATGAGCACTTGGCGTTCGGTTATCGGTAAGGAACGTTACGAACACTAATGACTCGAGCGATTGGACCTTCAGAGAAACGTAGAGAAACGTTGTCTTGTCTTCTCAGAATTCTGCGTGCGCGTCGTTCATCTGTACGATTCTCGTCACTTTATGTCTCATAATTATTGCTTCTCCGAGCCTGCTTTGTACTATTTTTGCCCAACCACAATTCCCGCTTTCTCATTTAAATACACATTCTATCGTTTCCATTTTCATCCATATACGCATATTCCGCGTCTTGGGACAGTAAGCTGAAAATAATTTTGTAAGAAAAGTTGCTGCTGCAATGCACATATTTCGCTCGTAATCTTCCAAAGCTCCGGGAAAGGATACGAAAAAGGTTCCGTTAAACGAGAAGCTCACCCATTATATTTGAATTTTTTGTATTATCATCACACACACACACATAATAACATTGTCGATAACAGTAAGAAAATAGAAAGTTTGCTGTTAGACGAGCGTACTAAAATAAAAATTATGCACTAATTGGAAAAGTCATTATACATCAAATTGTCATCAGTGGTTCAATATATGTATTAAAGTACTTTATTAGTAAGGAAAGTGTCCAATTACGGTTTTAATGAAATTTTATATATATGCATAGACTAGGTGAAGAAATAAATTTAGAAATTATCAATTTGAAGCACTTCAAAAAGCAGTTTAAAGTGTAAAATTATAAGTATTACGATCGCTTATAAAAGGCTATAATGCTTATAAATATATTACTCTACTACTACTAGCAAAATTAAACAATTATTTAAAATAAACATTAAAAAGGTTAAAATTTAAAATTACATATCTTTGCAAAAAATAGTCGCAGAGCGACTAATATCAAATGCTTTCAAAAAAGCATTTTAAAGCTTGAAACTTTAACTTTTGAATGCTTTAAACTATCACGCATCTTTACAACGATTTTATTACAAACGTTAATATAAAATAATATTTGAGAAATTGAAAAATATTCTTGTATTCTTGGTTTCGTCCTTGTTTTTATGTATTTCTGTATACCTGTGATCCTGTATTCGTCTTAGTTTTTTTAAGAAAGTATCTCGTCCGGTAAAGTATTTACTGTTGGATCGTGAGACGGAATTGCTGAATCGTGAAAAACGATTCGGCGAGAAGAGAGTCCAATTGCAGAATAGTTAAATACCGAAGACATAATGCGAGCTTTTCTTTCCAATCGCTGGTAATTGCACCCGCAATACTGGCGAGCGCTTTGCAAATATTTGAATTATGTATTGCAACGAGTGCGCGAATCACTCCGGAAGAAATCAATTATTGTCGCGAGACATGTCGCAAATGGATCGTGGTTAATGTTAACGTGAGATCGATTACGTGACTATCAATAATTTGTATTTGAATAATCTTCATGTAAGTTCTTTTTTGCAGGATACAAGAATTACATCGTAGCAAAATTTTGAAAGCTATACTTGTTCAGCGTATCTTGCTAGAAAAGTTTAAATATCTTTGAATATCTGGCTACAACACCGATTTATTTATTTAGATTAATATGGAACTAGCATAAGAGTTTTTATGACATTGGAAACTACACTTGTCTCACAACAGAAATAATTTATTAGTTTAGAAACACATAAACGATATAGGATAGACATGGATTTATGATAGTTTTAGTAATATGAAAATACTAACATTGATAAAATGCTTTAAAACATGTACAAAAAATGCCGACAAGAAACATTAATAGAATGCTTTAGTAAAGAATATCGATATAAGGATTTTCAATTTTCGAATTTTGGACCCCCTATGAATTTATACATGCTTATATGTACTATGAAAGAATGGTACATCTCGTTTCTCAGAAGAGAGATGCTGATGCATGCGCACGGATATATTTCCAATATGTTACAATAGACAGGTAAAATTATAGAAAAAAACTTCTATGAAAAATCTTTTGTGTGCGTCATGTATGCCATACGTGATAGGTAGAAAGACTGCAAATATCCGGTCACATAAGTTAAAATTCATGGTACATCAGCATGTTTCACACTAGAGAGCTTGTTAATCACACAATCCGTCACAGTGTACTCAGCGGGGTATCTGTCTACTTATGGAAAATGTATTTACGAGATACGAAAGTTCAAAATGTAACAAAAACTATATATCTTAAAGATATACTTTTGTAACGTTCTATATATCTTAAAGATATACCTTTTGTACTAAAATTATGTCACTCGAGTTTTAAATGTTTAGTTTTTGAAATATTTAAATTCCGCGGATTTTTTATTACAGGGCGATATTAAAATCTATGGCTTGTTCGTAAAAAGTAGAAATTCAAGAAAATCTTCTCTGTAAGAAAATTTTTGAGAGTCATTAAGAAGCTTCTTTTAAGACTAAAGATACGTCAAACATTAATTTTATGTTTAATTTAATTTAATGAATAAAGCGTAATTTGTATTTCATATGAAAAAATAATAAATACTAATATCTCAGAAAATAGATATTTCTGGAACTACATAGTAACACAAAGAATTTTATTAAAATATAAAAACGCCTTCTTTAATTAATTATTAATTTTTTATTCTAACTTATACTTTCTATATTTTTGTTTGTTATAAAAAATTCTGAAATGTCTACATGTTTTTGTTAAATTTTGTGTATGCATTATGTATTTGTCGGTATTTTCATATTACTAAAGGTGTCATAAATCTTTGCTTACCTTATATTGTCTAGATGTTTCTAAACTTATAAATTGTTTCTATTATGAGGCATGTGTGTAATTTTCAATGCCATAAACCTATGCTAAGCTCATATTAATCTAAGTAAATAAATGTTTCGATTTTATATAAGCAGAAACATATGAGGTATAGAAATATAAAAGATATAAGTTGTAAATAACTGACCATCTTTTTTTTCTTCAAAAGTGATCCGACCCTTTCCAATGTGTCAAAAAAGATAATTTGTCAAAATGCTTGTTGTGTTGAATGTTACCTATGCTCTAGTTAACTGTTTTAACTTTTAAAACTAATACTTATACAATGATTTTATTTCCTTTACTACTTGAATCAGTCCCGAGTTAATTTTCATCAAATTAACAAAAATAATTTTTATACATATATTTTAATATCTTTAGAAAGTATTTGCAAGATCGTATATATATTTAAAAAATACATATATAAATGTTATAACTATTTACTTGAAGCTTTTAGTTTTTCGAAGAAAAAAAATGCGCAAAATTCAAGTGATTCAATCGTGTACTAAGACTTAAGTACATATTAAAATAATCGACAACACGAATTCCGATTGTCGATCTGTTATTTGAAAAACAAATAATCGTGTGTATGTAGTGAGTTATAGAAAGGTGCAACACTTTTTTGCGATTCGTTTCGCTACTTAATCTTGCTTTAGAGGTCGAACGTAAATGATTAGAGCCATAAGTAAGAACTAATCGTTCCGATTGTAACTGCATTCCGAAACCCATCGAAAGAAGTGTTGCAATCTTTCTTGACTCACTGTACATCATATCTATACATATATACAATATATATATATATATATATATATATTGTATATATATATATAAAACATAATAAATAATTTT
>Ga0157362_1000621_pt1 | contig 12614 bp, 8 predicted proteins | sample AttlaeALBM3_FD_111480 | JGI IMG/M metagenome (GOLD analysis project Ga0157362, IMG submission 111480) | Fungus gardens microbial communities from leaf cutter ant in Ribeirão Preto, State of São Paulo, Brazil - Atta laevigata ALBM3 | ecosystem: Host-associated > Fungi > Mycelium > Unclassified ... | reverse complement strand
AAAATATTATATATAAAATATATATAAAATATATTTTTTGTCTTGCTGATGGACAACTCTATATATATTAGGTGCAGTAAAAAGAAATCCATTATTTTTGCATGAAATTGAATGGCATGAAAAATAATGGATTTTTTTTTACTACACCTAATATATATATAGGATAGGAGAAGACGAAAATGTACAGATAAAAAGTAATCGATGTATAAAGTAAAGAGTTTTGTCGGTTTATACACTGGAAAAAATCTGTTTGCTTAAATTGATAGATTCAACCAATTTTGTTAAAAAAATAAATCGAATCAGACTATTTTTAGAAATTACTAGATAAGCATGGTTAATAATTTATCACATAAAATTTAATAATATCTAAATTCATTTAGGTCGGCATAATCTTTTAGTAAAATAAATTATAATTAGTTTAGAGTAAATTTAATTAAAGGTTTTATAGAGAAAAAGTCATTCAAAAATATTAAGTAAATTCTTACAGTTAAGCTTATTAAACGACTTAATAAAATCAAATTAAATCATGAAACTAGCAATTTTGTTCTCAATCAAATCATCAAAAATGTATTCTATCATGTATATCTCATCGTTACGATTAACACATTTTGAATGTCGCAATCGTACTTACGCAATCGTAACTTACGCAACAATGAATTGGCAACTTATGCGTCATCAATCGCGTGTCAAATTCGCATAGCATCAATTGCAGTTGCGAGATAATTCTGTCTCGCGATAACCGTTTCTACGAGTAGCAATCATACTTTTACAGCACAGACAGTCTATGTGCGCGCTGTGGATTTGCAATGGTAATGCTTTGCTAAAAATTTCATCGGGTCGTTTTAGACATCGTTTGACATATTTTATTGCTTTTGCACTGCGTGCGCGCGCGCGTTTAATGATCAACGGTCGCATCTGCGTGTGGCGTATCTTTACACTTATATTTTTTCCTTTATATTTTTATCGTCATTTTTGCCTTTTTGGCGCGTTGTTTATAGTTAAACTGTACTACTGATGTAACACGTGTTGTTATTCCATTTGTTCTCTCCTTCTGATCTTGCTATATTTCTTATTAATAATAATATTCCTTTTCCCGGCTTTACGCGTTTTCGTGATACATGACATTTCAAAACTAATGAAAGTTTATTAATTACGGATTATGAATTGCTTCTACATAATTGATAATCAATTTTGCGTTATTGTGATATTTTCTTTAATCAAAATTGTTGCTGTCCGTTACTTTGATTGTATTCATAAGTAGTAACTTTTTGTTGAATATTTTTGATAAATACATAAAATCAACTTTTTATGAAAAATTTTACATAATTTTTCATAAGTTGATTGCTAATATATAATAGCTTTTGTATACTCAATTTCGTAATATTTAATCATATATATGAATATTCACAGATATATATACGCATGTATAATTATGTTATTTTTTTATATTTTTCTTGTCTCACTCGTAATATTATTTATAAGATATAAAATTCTTTCTATTCATTATAACTATAGTGCGGATGTTGGGCATACACGCGCGTGATCCTGGGCCATGCACGGAGAACAGTGTTGCAATAAAGGTCTAGATATAACAAAATAACTCCATTTTTATCTACTAACCACATCAATAATATTAAGCTCTTATTGAATTACAGATTTATCATTAGGTACAAAATCGCGATCGAAGTAGCCAATAGGAAAGTTGTCAACATTTCGGTTTAAATAAAAGACTTTGCTACTTTGGTATATTTAGACCGGTATTCATAGTCGATTCTTATTTCAAGACCATCTTAAGTAATGTCTTAAGACGTTAATGCGGCCCTTTGATTGATTCATAACGTAATTCGTGAAGTAATATCTTAAGACTGAACTTAAGATGGTCTTGAATATAAGAATCGACTATGAATACCATCCTTAGATTAGAGCTTATGTTGCAAGACTTATGCAAACTCACGCATGCGCGCTAGCATAATGACTACGCTCAGTGATGTACATATTTTACTATTATATGATATTATCGTTATGCCCCTCTTATAAAAGTATAGAATGTGATAATAATGCATCAGAGATTTTATGCAATCAAGTGGATAAGATTGAATCAATCTTGTAGACAAGAGAAAGAAAACATACATAATAAATTCTGAAAAGCCTTCTCAGAACTGCTGCATGCGAGTGAATCGAATGCTCGCTGAAATGAGATAGCAACATTTCTCGAAGAGACTCGAAGCCCGCCAAATGCATCCGATCTAATATATCTATCCGAATATATCTATCTCGGTTGATGCACGGCCTACTCAATGTAAACTAAGCGAAGATTTTTTTCTGTATTTTTCTATATTTTTTTATTTGAAATCGTATGAGGATGCTTTTTTTTAAAATGCCGAAATCAAGAGGAAAAAAGTGGCCTTACCCTAAACCTTAACAAAAATATTTATAATGTTTTTACAAAATTGGACTTTATTATAGCGCTGTTCTACCAACTTGTATAAGTTGCTTAAGTATCTCCCCGACTATAACTGATCTTTCTCTTATTTTAACTTTTATTTAAAAAAAGTTTCTTTAGTGAGATAAATTTTCTAATCTCGAGATTTTTTTCGCAGTTGATTTGTTCGGTTTTTTTTTAATCTTTTATATTGTCAATTGATCCATTATTATTAGTTGTAATTGTCTTATTATTATATTTCCAGATCATCGGAATGTTAAATGTTACTTGGGTCATGGCGGACTTCTCGGTCTCTCGGAGAGTGTTTATGTAGGTCTACCAATGATCTTAGTGCCGATATACGGTGATCAGTTTCACAATTCTGCTGCTGCAGAGACCAGAGGTGCCGCGGTGGTAGTTGCATACGATGATTTAACCGAAGAAACATTAAGAAGTGCTCTGGACAAAGTTTTTAATGATACCAGGTATGCCTTTTCTTTTTGTTTTAATCCTAAAATGAGAAACTTGTTTCTTACACAGAAAAAAACATTTTGTTGAAATATTTAGTTAGATATAAATCTGAAAACAGTTTTGTTGAAAACTATCAAAATAAGATGGCTTAAGTTGGTTGCTAGAATATCAATATTTTTTGCAGCATTGCTTATTATACTTGAGACTTCATAATTATATTTTTTGATCCAACAAAGTCGTTTTTTAGGCACTGCTAAAAAAGGTATTAAAAAGAAATTTAATGTACTTTTAAATTACACAAGTACATTAAATTTAATATAACTAAAATATATATTTGTGTACATTTACATAAAATTTAATGTCGTTTACATAAAATTTTTATGAAATTTAGTGACATGACATTCCAACATAGAGTGAAAGTATATCAGTGTACACATGCAAGGAATGTAATGTACGTGTATATGAAATTTAATAATCTATATACGAAGTTTACTGCAAATATAATGTACGTGCACGTTACATTCAATGGGAATGATTCACTTACACACTTATCTCCCATACAGCACAAAAATATTACGTTGCAGCAACATTGCAAAAATATTATGAAATGATATTATTGTTGCAATATTTCAGCAACATTGCAGCAACGTAAAAATGTCCGTTTTAAAAATATTGATATGTAATGTTGCAGCAATATTACAACATAATGTATATGCAATAATATTAGGTTTTGCGCAGAGTGGAGGAATACTTGCAGTATTATTGCAGAAACATTGTAATAATGTAGCAACATTGCTATAATATTACAATGTTACTGCAATATTTATTATAAGATTTTTTACTATATAAATTTAAATATAAAAAATTAGGAGTTAAATGTAACATACAATGAATACAAACAAAGAATTACTTCATAATTAATTATCTATTTATATTTTATAGGCGTATTCCGATATACACTGCCAGTACTGAAAATCTACAGTATATGTAACGTGAACTATAAATTTTCAGTATTGGCTGTGCATGGATTCTGAACACGCCTATAAAATATAAAGATATAATAATTAATTATTATGTCTTTTTGAAATCATATTTTATTTATATTCATTGTATGTTACATTTAACTCCTACTTCTAATTTTTTATATTATACGTCTTATATCTTATTATTGTATCCATTGTGCATTATCCTTATTTCTAATTGTTTTATGTCTATAAATTATAAGCACAATTCCTATAAATTATAGACATTGACTACGTTTACTTATGCCCATTTCCATTAATGTAGATTAACTTTAATCTCGGTTCAACTTACTCTTCGTCTTTTTCTAATCTTTAGAATTAGAAAAAGACAAAGATAAGTTAAACTGAGATTAAAATTAATCTATATTGGTAGAAATGAACATTCAGGTTTAATAATATTCGTAATTAGAAACTAACCATTCATTCCATTTTTCAGAGGAATATAATTATGAAATTGGTCAGTTTCATAACTACAGATGTTATGAAATCCGATTAAGTGTACCGTGTAAACGTGATCATTAATTCCTATTCTTTCATGTCCAAGTCTTTACTTTATTGGATTATCACACAAATCAATATATACAAGTCTTAACACTCAAAGTGAACTTTCTAACAGAGGCATAAATCGACACAATAACAAGAGTTATTCTTATCTTTGTTTCTTGACTGATTTTTGAACAAGGACAGGATGACTCTTGTGTTAATTTGTGTCTCTTGCTGGAAATATTTTAAAAGAATTGCTACAACATTACTGAAATAATATTACAAAAAGAAATCTTCGCAATGTTTCTGCAACATTGTATTGCAATATGCAACATTGAAATGTTGCAGCAATGTTGCTACAAGTTTCTGTGTTGTACGGGATAGCAATTGCTAATCACAGCAACTGCTGCGTAGGGAGTTTTTATTTTTTTTTTCTAGCATTATGATTAGTTTGTGTGCAAGTGTGCAATTGATACACTCACAATTTAAAGGATAGGATCGTATGTAAAAAACGATGGCATTACTAATAATGTAATTTTTTCAAGCGTTACAGTTTAAGTCAATCACTTTTGATTATTAACATAATAGTTTACCTAGCTTATTCGTGACAATAGGGAGTTTTTGTAATATCATTTATCCAAATACGGTGAATGCTAAGGTCAGGTTATCTTCTTCTTAATAACTAGACAATCTTAAATATAAGAATCGATTATGAACGATTACCGATCTGCTTCGCGTCGTAAAATTGGTACTGAATCTTTTCGAAAGAGAAACATAAAATGCCTTCCAACAAGCGACACAAATGACATAATGGATCATTACATCCTTGTTGTTTGCCAATGTTACACAAAGATGATATGATTATTGTGTTGCATTGTGTCACTTGTTGAAAGACACACAAAGTGTGTTAAAAAAGGAAAGATTCAATTTCATGACGCGAAGCAAATCGATATTCATAGTCGATTCTTACATTTAAGACTGTCTTAAGTACAATTTTAAGATGTTATAAGTCAATCCGAGGACTAACTTAATATCTTAAGGCATTATTATATAGACAGTTTTAAAATAAAAATGGATTATGAATATCGCCCCATATTTAGCGTTTCACAGCAGCCTTAGTTTCTTATCGACATTCATAGACAGAGATAGCGGAGATTTACAGAGAGATGCTTGCAAATGCACACATCATGTTATCTCTTCCACCATGCTTTAGTGTTCATCGTATCTGGATTCATATTATTGCAAAAATTCTCTATTAATTATAAGGTAACTGGGTTTTTATTTGCGTTACTTTTGAAGTTAGAGAAGTAGAATTTAATATTCGAATAGAATACATAACAATGAAAAGAACAATAAAAAGGAATAGAAAGATTATTTATTTTTCTTTCTTTGAAAAAAGAATAAAAGAAGTATGCAGGCTCAAAATACAATTCATCAAAATATTTTCTGCTTTCAGTTACCATGAGAATGTCCAACGGCTTTCGAAAGCTTACCGTGATCGACCTGTTACGCCGATGGAGACGGCGATATGGTGGACGGAATATATCGCCCGGGGCAATGGCAGATTTTACTTCCGTAGCGACAGCACAGGTTTATCTTGGTACCAGCGTCATCTTGTTGATGTAACACTTGTTTTGATTATTGTCTTCATGATATTCATATACATCCTCTTCCGATTGATCAAACTGCTATTGACGTTGCTCAGATTCTTCAAAAGAAATCAGGTCGAGGAGAAGAGAAAGTTGAAGAAGGACAACTGATTATGTTGTATCATTGTGAAATATCGGCTGCGTTCAGCAGAGGAAGCAGCTTTGCAACTGTTGTAAAATTTTTCAATATAATTGGTTTATATATTTAGATCTATAAGGAATCAAAAGCAAGAATCATATTGAAAAATTTTACAACAATTGCAAAACTGCTTTCTCTACTGAACGCAGCCAATTGTGTCGATAAGAAAGCGATTTTTTGAGATAAAAAATAGAAGAGAACGTGGTCTTTCACATCAAATTATGGGCGAATTTTGAATGGAAATGGAATGATATTCAAATTTCGAATAGAAATAAATCGATTAATGTGAAAAATCTGTTTGGTAGAAAATTTGTTGGAGGAAATAAAATCTTGCGATCGTTTGTCATTAGTCCTCCTATAGTAAAAGGGATCAGATGTGACCTTCCATTTTGCAAAGCTCATGCGCAATTTAACAGAGAAAGGAGTTTTATGATATATTATTTACTTTTTTGTGTTACTTATTTCGTTGTATTGATTAGAAGAGAGAAAGGATATATAATAGAAAAAAAAGAAATTTTATGATATAGTATTTACTTTTTTCACTTATTTCGTTGTATTGATTAGAAGAGATATATTGAGATGAAATATGAACAAAACGACATCAGAGTTACTTAAAAGTTCTCAATCCAAGAATAATTAGGTACAGTTACAGGGAAAAAAAAATCGTATATTTCTCTGCTGTTACAAACATGATTTCGAGAAGAATAATAATGGGCGCTGCGCGTATTTTTGAATTAGCGTCACCTATCACCTAACGGTGATAGTTCATTAACACGTATCAATCGCGCGAATACAAAACCATATGGGAAGGCTCTATTTTCTGCAATCCTTTTCTGGATATCTTGAAAATTCACTTTACTATATACTATAGAAGGTTTAACTTTCATTCGTACATTTTCAAAGACGCCCGACTCGAATATCATCCCAAGTAGATTTTTATGCTTTTTCGATATTTCTATACATAAAGTTAATTGAGAAACACGTTATAGTTCGCGTATGATTTCTTCTGCGGAAAGTGCAGCCGAACCGGCATGGGGCAAAGTTGTTTAATCTCTGGATAGTTTTTTATGATATCTAAATATAAAAGTTAACTAGAACGCGTTTGAATAGCGCATACATGGTGTAAAATTTATAGTTTAGTTTCTGATTTTTAATTTTTTCACTTTACGAAAAAGTCGAAATTATCCTTTATATTCTGTAGACTTACATCATATAAAGCGCGTTGTCTCTTTGTTTCTACATTTCCTATAATCGAAGTTAAAGTTTATTTATCGCAGTGTATAATGTAATGAAATTAATTAACGTAGGAAAAGTTATATTATAAGATATAAAGTTATTTATTATGCATTTCGCGGGTTTCCTCCGTGTCTAGATCCATTCTTGGAATGCCAACGTTTCATGAAGTCCATTTCATCAGAGCGAGGAGCAGCCTGATACTGCTATATTTATTTTTTTTCAAGAAAATACATAATTTTTATATTTTATGAATGTATATTACGTTTATCTATATGTAAATAAATAAATAGTTTAATAAATAAATAGTTACAATAATATGTGCACTGTATATTTATTATGATCCCTGGCTGATAGAAAACAATTTTAAAAATTCTATCGAAATAAATCATGCCTTTTGTTTGTGCTTTTCATAAGCATAATGACTTATTATTAGTATATTACCGATAAAGTTTAATGTAGATTTTTTTACATATTCCACATACCTTGTGTCGCAAATAAAATATAATTTATATAAATACTCTATATATCTACCATTTGATCGTTCCTTGAAAAGCTGATTCGAAGATTCAACCTTAACAGAGTACGAAATAAATGTCTCGAATCTAAAGTCAATTGACTTATGATCTACGGCTTGTACTGTTTTATTTTTCTGGCAGCTTTTAAAAAAGTAATGGAAAAGTAATAAATAATTATTTTCTCAAATAATGGTAACTGTAACGAATTACTTTTAAAAATTGGTAATTAGTAATGGTTAACTTGTTACTTTTCCTACTCGGTAACGAGTAACTTGTTACTTTTAAAAAGTAACTTTTCATTTCCTTAAATAGTATGTATTAATAGTATGTATTAATAGTATTAATTTAATCTAGTTTTAAACAATTAATTATTTAAAAAGTTGATATATTCATCATTTTTATTTTATATTTATCTTCATGTTTGGAGCAAAAGTATCATTTTCAATAAGATTAAATACTTAAAACTTAGCACAAAAAAAGTTGTATGTCAATCAATTCATTTTCAAATGCAAAAGGAACTCTTTTCAGAATTTCGTAAAAAGAATTCTTTTTGTATCTAAAAATAAATTCTAAATTAATGACACAACAACTAAATTTTTTAAAATTCTTTTAGAATTCTCTGTGCTATCTGGAAAATTATTTCTTTTCATGTTTATAAAAAGTCATTTTCTATGTCTTTGACTTTCTTTTTCTTTCCTATTCTCATAAGTTAAGAATATCTGGTATCTATTCTTCAAAAGAATTCCCTTTAGAGTTCTCTTTAGAGAATTCCCTTTAAGAAAATTCTTTTGATATATATTTAGAACAGATGATATATATATATATAGAAAATTCTTAAGCTAAAAGTACAATTTTTTCGCTGTGGTCTATTAGAAAAGAAAAGAAGTTATCGTTAGAGTAATACATAGTAATACATATCGTTAGAGTAATTCAGCGATGCGCGATACTGTAAAAAGATGGAACTGGAAAAAGTTTAAAAAAGAAGCAGTGTTTCCAGATTTTACTGAACCATTTTTAATTTCACGATATTTTTCTGCGATAACGAATGATAATTTTAATTTAATATGAATTAATTCTAATGAACAATAAGCGAGTATCGGTATTTCTGTTTATCGATGAAAAACTAACAGACGTGCAACGAATCTATAATATTGAAATCCAAATAAAGAGTAAAATAACTGTTGCAAATATCTTATGTATTTGCATACCAGTGCAACAAAACATAAATATTATTCGTAAAAGATGTTCTTCCAATCTAGATAAAACAAACAGTCGCCATATCTTAAAACTCGTGTTTATGTGACGATTTATATTTGTTATATTTTTGTAAGTTTTTGTAAGTTATCTTGCTGGGAATCATATTTCATCGCAATTTAATCAACAACGTCGTCAATGAATGAGGGGCAAAAATTAAATAATGTTTAACAAAAACCATTGAATTACAATATTTCAGTCCTTTTTCCGTATAAATATTTAAATATTATTTTTGATGATATTTAATTAGCTTTCGCTTTCTCTCTCTTCGTTCATAATCAATGATTTATCAATGTCATTAATTAATCTTGTGCTTCCGTACGCGATCACGTCACCGTTGGTCTCTTATTCGAAGTTTTTACGAGCAGCACCCGGGCGGAAGTGCCGATGGAATATTCCGGCAAGTATAATACACGTTTATGACGCGAGGGGGAAAACCGCGAGGCGCGCACCACGAATCATCGTCTACCTATTGTTTTATTATAGACGACAGGATAAGGTTGGTTCCGGGGATAGTAGGGCGGCATGGTAATCTTTCTCTAGCAGCGTGAAATATGCATCTACAATTGCGAGCTTCACGGTACGCCAGGGATTATATTCTCAGCAGTCATACTTGTAGTTCTATTATATATGACGAGAGAAAGGTATTTCCCCTACGAAGAGCTTTTTCGGCTCTTTCATTCCTTTTTTTGTACAAAGTTTGAACTTGAAAGTCTTTGAAAGTCTTCTGTCATAATGTTCCTTTCTTATACATTGGAAATATTTTTAATACAAATTTTAATTTTGCGAGCTGACGGACTACAGTTCTTCTTTTGTCAAGATATATTGTATATCGTACCATGATTTCAATGATCCCATATGGCAAAATCAAGGCTTAAACATACAGAATAATTATCAATCCTTTAATTTGTCCGTAATAATTTATTAAAATTACATAATAAATTAAAATGTAATTTAACCTATTATGATATTGCATAATATACAGTAAATGCATAAAGTATTATAGAGATTTTTATAAAAATGCCCTATTTGTAAAAAATAAATATTAATTAGCAAATTAATTATTAATAAAAAATGTGTTAAAATATCCTAATGTAAACAAAAGAGCTTTGCAAAAATAACTATATTTACCAGCTTTTCTCATCAAATACTTTTTATGTAAGTATATACGCTTTTATATACTATCATATAAAATATATTGAAGTAAGAGAAGCGCGCGCGCGTGTATACAACAAGAGGATCTATAAAGAATTTTGAATTAAGGGCTTGCTGTCATTTCGCCATGTCAGTGCATCATAGCTGCTTTTGGTAATCGTGAATCAAGTTTGCTTTTCACAACAGAGAAATCCACGGGAAATTTGATTATACTATCATCATGTGTTGTATGCAGCAATCTATGAAAATAGGATTTTTCGAAATTATACGGCCTGATCCTTCGATTTAAAAACGACATTTTCGACGATCATCTTCTTGACGCGAGCATACAACCACGTCTGCATATATACTTTGACCATTTTACATCATATCATTCAAATATAGAGCATGCATTATTTTTACAGTGTGATAGTCCCGTTTTCTTGAAATTCTTCCGTAATGTCCGATGAATTTTGATATTTTGTATTAGAAGAAAAAAATTACTATTTGTTAAGTGTGTTGATATAAAAGAAGATATCAATTAAAAATATCCCCATTTATTATTGAACGTCCTTTAATTTGAATTGTATATAATTCAACAAATATTAATTTTTGAACTTTGAATCTTTTACATTTATACTCATACAGAAAAAAACATAGTGATAGCAATTATACTAATAATAATTTTATATTATATAGAATTAATATACAGAGTGTCTTAAACTTTTTCTGTTTGTGGATAGACCTGACTAAACGGAAAGTCCTCAATTTTGCAATTTTCGAAATTCTTTTTTTTTACTTAAACAGAATATCTAAAATCGATATGTCTAAAAGTTCTTAAAAAAACATCTTTCAGATATTTCACAAAAAACTTTAAAAGATATTTTGAAGTTGTCTTATGCGTCGATTTACTTACTTAGCAATTTTTTAGAAATTAATATTCCGTTAACTTGCGAAAATTACAAAATGGTATAGGACTTTTCGATTTAATCCGATTTATCTGCCCACAAACAGTTTGGAATATCAAAAAATTTGAAATATATCTCTTTATGTATAGTTAAGTAAGTTATATTGCAACCATAAAATAGTTTATTCAAATATGTACATTAACTCTACGTATAAAATTTATACAGTTGTTACTTACGTAATTGACAGCACTGTCTTTTTCTTTGAGAGAAAGATTGACATTGATAAAAAAAAGCCGTGAAAATTACTAGATGATTTTACGGAATTTTTGCGACTGACAATTCAACGACCGCAAGTATCGTGACATTATTCGTATATATTCTACATGTTTTATCAAGTAACGAGACAGTGGCTGTCTATATTGAGATGTTATTTCAAACATGCATTCCCAGCGTCGACCTTTTCACTTTGACGATAACAGCGACGACGAGGGACGACCAGAGGAAATTTCTCATGGGCTGGATATTGGTTTCTCCGCAGTACACGAATAATTCCACTCTTGACAATATGTAGAACAGCCTTCAATAGAACTTCGCGGGAAAGGGGGATGCCAGGAAACATCGCGTTCCTCGAATTTCGTGCTTCCTTCTGAATTCCGGAATGGATTGCATTCTGTTCCTTGCAACCATCCTACCTAACATACTTGGTTGTCGGATTTCTCGTCCTCTTCGTGTCGTTATACGTCCTTTGTACGCTTGTCCTTTCGCATCTTTTAATGTTCTCTCTCTCAAAAGGCTTCGGTTTCCACACATTCGATTTAGGACAGGGTGAAGAACGATTCTCTAGCAGCTATCCTACTTCTCGACGAATTATAATATAATATCTCGTTATTTTCGTTATTTCGAGACATACAGAGCGGAGCCTTGGACAGTCCCGATTTCGACGATGTGGTTGTTCAAATGGTTGTTTTCCATTGTAGTAAATGAAGGATGCGTCGGCAAACTGGCATTGAATATACCTATGCATTGAATATACTTGTGCGCGTCGCGCGCAGCGCGCGCGAGATTTATCGTATTACTCGTGTTCTCTTGTACTCCTTCTCTCACCTTGTTGTCATTACCACTTGCGTTTGTTTCTATCGCCATTCGGATCTCGGATCCGAATACGATCACGCTCCAAAATAATTCGAGAGTAGCGCTGAAAACGAGACAGAACGTAATAGCGTGCAAGATGCATTATGCATACTTGTTCTAAAAAGGCATTCGTGAATAATCCAGCAACGAAATATTAAAAATGTAATGACGAGATTAAAATACAAAAATTTCTTACAATTAGTAGCATATCCTGATATGTAATCTTACATAAAAATGAAATTTCATTTTT
>Ga0157362_1000620_pt1 | contig 12616 bp, 5 predicted proteins | sample AttlaeALBM3_FD_111480 | JGI IMG/M metagenome (GOLD analysis project Ga0157362, IMG submission 111480) | Fungus gardens microbial communities from leaf cutter ant in Ribeirão Preto, State of São Paulo, Brazil - Atta laevigata ALBM3 | ecosystem: Host-associated > Fungi > Mycelium > Unclassified ... | reverse complement strand
TCTGATCATTTTTCGCGATGACATGCAATCAGTGTGCGTTTTCATACGCGGTGCTTTCCCGCCAACCATTCTTAACGCCTATATATAAAAAAAATGAATCAATTATATTTTACACTATCCGATAAATTTAAACTCTTTTTCCAGATCACGAATAGGATAAAGTGAATTTTTGTCGCTGAAAATGAATATGTAAATGAAACTGTTTTATTATGTTTTTAAGAAAATTGAATCTAAAAATGAAAAAAATGGTATTTTTTGGTACTTTTAAGTTAAAATATCTCAAAAACATAATGTGATAGAGTAATTTTATTTGTCACGTTTTCGAGATACTTTAGCTGAAAAAGTTTAATTTTTTCAAACAGTTTTTCAAACAGATGTATTTATATATAATTATTTTTAAAAAATGTAATTTAATCAGCAAAAATAATTAAAATTAAAAAAAATAATTAATAGAACTATTACTTGAATTATTTTTTATATAGTTTTTAATAGAAAATTTTATTTCCTTCACTTAAAAGACTATGCCCAGTTTGAGCCCCGACTGAACAGCATTGAGAGCTAGCTAGGATTGTAGAGCATAAAAAAAAGGATTAAAGAATTCCATATGCACAACTTTGTAAAATGAATTCCTTGAGTGCTACAGCTGTTCAGTTCGCTTTTACCATTATTTGTGTATCATGACTGGTTTTATTCGATTTTTCAAATCATCTGGAATATGTCCAATCTTGACAAAGACAACTAAATCTTTTTTGAACCTCAAATGAATAATTATAAGTGAGATATTTTAATCGATAAAGAGGAGGGAGAGACATTCAAAGTATGAAACAGAAGGTTTTAATTGCCTAATTGAAATGTGATCAATATATGGACCTTATCTCTTTTCAGCTTCCTCATTGAAACTCTCTAAAAGTAAAAAAACATCATTAACTGTTCTTGCTGGCATATGGATGTCTTCGGCAAAGAATTAGGCATCCCAAATACCATATAACTGTCAACTGGATGAACTGTACCAAACACATTTTAGATATTCTATGTCTTTGATACAATCCGTTATCGCCGTCACCGCGGGGGGGTGTTCTGGACACAGAGAAATTGGATAAGACTAGTGATACGTTTTTCATTACCCGAAAGAGAAGGTTTAAATCGTTAATATGTATAAAACTGAGACAATTGTTTCAATAATTTATTAGTTAATATAAACTTCCAAAGCTTCATGGACATATTGACTTCTCGTTTGAGATGAGTTGTTGGGATATGGTTTTTTTTCTTATTGACTCAATTTTAATTTTATATATGTTAGGATCCACTTCAGTTGGGAACCTGTTAGTGATTCATATTTGACGGAAAATTCAATGAATTAGGATTTGAAATATGTATTGCTGAAGAGGATTCTAAAGAGAGCCGAAACGTTCAAAATAAAGAAGATTACACACAAGTGATTAATAGTATATAGAATTTAATCATTGGCACCTTCATCATTGGCACCTATAACTCTTAGTAGCCCTGTATAGATTGTTTATTTTTATTTTTAAGATTTTAAGTCTGTACAATTTGACTGTCCTATAAAGTTGGGCTTATGGAATTTTTGATTCTCTTTTGATACTTTAAAATTTTAAGCAAATTTTTGTCTCCAAGTGTCATCTCCATCATCTGGGACTTAAATTCTCCTATAAAACTGGGCATAGTCCTTTATATTGTCCATTTTGATTATATGTGAATATTAATAATTTCTATTACTGTGAAAATAGATAGTTTCCGTTTTTTCGAGAAAATTATTTTCAATATTGTTTTAAAATATCTGAAGTAAACTTTGTATCTAATATGCCTTATCAACAATGTGAACAAAATTTTAGGAGTAAGAGTGAGTAATATTATAATCTTGTTTATCAAAAACAATCTTTGATTATTGAGTGATATAAAATGTAGTTTTAAATTAGAAGATAAAGTCATTTATTCTAATTATTTAATCAAATTATTTCTTTAAATAAAATTTATTAGACTTTTTTATTTATATATAATAAAATTTATTAGACATACATTAAACATATTATTAAACATATTAATTTTAATTTATTAATTTATTAAACATATTATGTTTTTTATGTGATATTTTTATAGAGTCAAAAATCTGAATACTCACTTCAACCAGCAGCTTCGCACATTTAACATCTGTAATCAAAGGTACAGAATAATCAGCTGCTAGTCTTCTCGTTCGATAACCATGCGTCATAAAATTTGAAACACGCCGGGCTCCACCGTTTCTCATCGGTAGATTGATCACGAGATCGAACTGCTTTTTCGACAAGAAATCGGCGAGATGCCGAAGTTGGCTCGGGCTAGAATCCTCGTTCACGGCGATGTTCTCAAATGTCCATTGCACCGGTTCGACCTGCATTACAAAAATTTGTTACGTAACATAAAGTTACAACAATTATCTACAATTATAAATGTTCAAAATTTATAGTGGAAACAAGGGATATCTAAGGAAAAAGCACATTAACTGAAGTACAGATTTACGCAAAATACAAACGAAAATAATAAAAATATATATTAAAGGGATCCTAAAATAAAGCATTTAATAATTCTGAAATATCTTAAATTTGAATTAGCTTAATTTATAAAATTATAAAATTTTTATAGGATTAAAATATGCACAAAAACAGCTACTGCAAATATTATCTTCGTATAAAAAAACGAAAAGAAATTAAAAAAATATTAGTTATTTCTAGCACGTTATTTTTAGCAGTTATTATCTGACGACAATATTTGCTTAATATAATTATTGCTTAATATAAAAATTCTATAATTTAATTATTTTTATAAAATGAAATGGTCTCGACATAGAGATCGGAAAATACCGTGCAATTGAAACTAATCGTAAGATTAAAAGTCTAGAAAGAAGATTGTTTAGAATTACGCTTTATAAATGTGAATAGAGGTAAAGAGTAGTAAAGATGAATAATATTGCATGCAGCAGTAAGTGATGTCTAAGTCTACTTTAATATAGAACTGAAGATTATATGAGCAAAACAAAAATTTAATATTATTCTAGACTCTTTTATAAATTTTGCATTAGATTTCTTTATGACATACACAGACATAATTATACATAAAATATTCAAAATTATGCAAATATATTTGGATATCTCATAAAAAAATTTAAATAATTTCAGATAATAATTAATTTCCACCACTGTACGCTGTTATCGTTGAAATAGATATCGATCGATAGAGATTACATTCATTGGTTTATCGTAATATTCTAAACGACCTAGAAACGATTGATATCTTTTTTCATCTCTTAGAAAAACAAATATGCTGCCTGTTTTTAGAGCAATCGAATATATTCGTCAAGTATTCAACAATACCAATCTTTAACCACGCATCACAATGCGCCGAAATCAATCTACAAATGGTCTCTGTTTCATGCACAGATTAGATAACGACGGAAGTTTTTATTCGCGATATTGCCATCTTTTATTCACGTTATATGATGTCAGACGAATCAAACGTTACCATGCGCAATGTGTGGTCTTATACGAAGCAATACCACAAAATTCGATTGCGTTTCAAAAGAAGATCATAGACGGAGTCATCGTGGATCTGTATACTTATATAATATATTATGATAATTTATAATATATTATGATAATTTGTGAGAATTACCTTAGCAACTTTAGTATGATGATGTTAATAAGAAGCTTCTTTTACTATTGCGACAGCTATTATTGCAATGTTTTCTGTAATCTCTTGCACGCACGTATTGTATATTGGGTAATAATACAAGAAAAAAATGATTACATACAACTGATTACATACTCGGAGAGAGATTACATTAAGTAATCACATCTACGATGTTACCATAACTTTAATCATTATATCAATAACTTTCTTTTTTCGTAATAATTATTGCAGCTTATTGTTTGTAATGTACAAGATTGACACATATATTTTAATCTTTTTATTAATATTTTGCATTACATTTAATTATACTTGTCATTAATTACAGACTAAATATTAAAAATAAAACTTTATTTATTTAATTAAAACAAGCTTTATTTTAATAGGTTAGTAGGTATTATTGATAAAACGCGGCATTACTGATAAAAGTTATTTGTTTAGACAAGGATTAGACGCGATAATTAGATCTAGGAAGTAACATTAGAAAAAGAAAAACATTGAAAGGATATGTAGAAAAAATAATAAAGGTTATTCTAAATAGTGTTTCAATGGCTAACATTTGTATCTATAATTATATATGATCCTATGATAAGTGATATGAAACTGAATATTAGGGAATTGGGTAGAATACCGAAGCTTTATCTTGCCCAATGCCATCGCAATCTTCATATTACATCGGGCTTGTTTGTCAATGCCCAATAGTAAACGGGCGATTAAAAGCGCCCGTGCTCGATAACGTGCGTAACGATAGCTATTTATCGATTTCGATAGCCCGCGAGAGGACTACTGCCTCATCAGTCATCGACGTGTCCTCACGCGTGTACGCACAATGCTGCGTTCTCATTTTCGCTGACCTTGAAACTAGAATGAAGAAATGTGTCGGTGACCTGTAATAAACCGCTAAGTAACCTATTGTAGTGTACCGCGACCGATCCTGAGGACGCGCGCCCTACGTGGAGACACTCCACGTGGCCGTCTCTCCCTCGTGTGTGTACACTTTGTTATGTCATTATGCGAAAAAGGACAATGGGAATAGTGCAATCATTGATTGATTCCTTCAATCATAAGTCTGATTCCCAGTTGAGAAATAACAACGGATCCAAATCAAAGAACGTAGCCAAGGTGGAGGAATATGAAGATGTGGAATTGATACAAATGAAGATGGCCATCATAAACGATCCTAACAGTTTCATTCTAAACAATCTCATGATGTGTATCCAGTTCTTCGAGAATTATGAGGAGTAAGCACTCCTGTTCCAATGCTTTTTCATGATTCATTGCAGTTGCGGAAAATAATAATTACTATCGAGTGTAAATTTGGAAAAGAAATTTGGAAAATGGGATAATAGTATTCAACTGCTGTTAGTATATTAATAAGTGATCCCGATAATAAATCTTATTCAACATGATGAAGCTTAGTGTCATTAAATAAATATTTGCATATTCAAGTTATTACTATTAATAACACATTAGAAAAACCGTAATAGTGAAATTAAGTCAATTAGAGATTACCGTATCATGTGTATGTATCATCCATATCATATTCAGAAATTTACTGGAAAATTAGGAATTATTTCGCTGATTACATACTGACTTAAGAAGTATCAACTATTATCTTGATTTAATCTAATCTATAAATCCTCAACACATATGAAAAATATTCCTCGGCGCTCAAGAAGTACTCATGAATTCTTTACATTACTTTTGCTTTTCAATATAATAAATCTCAATCAATTTGCAATCAATTTGCAATATAATAAATCTCTTTGGCATTGTGTACACAATCAGGCGTGCTTCCACAATATAAGGAATCATCTTTTCATTTGCACAATAAAGATCTATAGTATAAAGTAATGTTGCAATATAGATCTTTGTTGCAAAACAAAATAAAAAGATATTTTTTCTTATAATGGAAACGCATATGATGAAAAAGCGTTGTGTCTAATACGAGATTTATTATGTGACAAATTAAAAAGCAAAAATGCAAAGAATTCAGAGTACACATTATTTTGTAATTAACATTACATTAATTTAAATGAATATTGAATGGATTTATTAGAGAGTGCTAGTTCATATTATATTTAATTAAATATTAGAGGAAAGCCCTTTATAATGAGATAGGCGCCTAATATGAGATAACGGCGTTTCCGCTAATTAATAATGCTGTCTATTGGTTTCACCAATGAATTTATTGTTCTTGAATTGAAAACTATTTAATGGAAAATTCATGATTAAATCATGCCTGTAGTTGCAAAAAAAGATTTTAGAATTTGGATGTCTTCGAGTTTCATTGAGATGAGTTTTTAAATCTTGTTTATTATTGAATAAGTAAATATTTGACAATAAATTTTTCATGTACTTTTGTTAATGAAATAAAATTGGACTAAAAAAATATACGTGATATGTTGAATTGCTTAATTAATTAGATTTGATAATCGTAAAATCGTAAGATGAAAATCGTAATATGATATATCCACGGTATTTTTAATATGAAATAACCTATGCTCCTCTGTCATAGTGAAAATAGTTGCTAAAGTATAAAAATTATTGTACAAAAATAAAAAGGACAATTGGAATAAACATCGAGTGCTTGTTTCTGCGATGCTTGAGTCCAACTATTTGAAGACGAGTCAGCTAGATACAATGCATCGCATACTCATTTTGTACGCGCACTGGTTGTTTATTTGTATTTTAGAAACATTAAATAAAGTTTTTTAATTGCAATACTGATATACTTCGCGTTTTATTATCGATTTTTCGGGACATCTCATATTAGGAGCACAATTTTTTTACATTTCTTTAATTTATAAAAAAAATTAAATTTGAATTAAATTTTACATAATTTTATCTTAAAATTACTAAATTCCCTTCAAAAATAACCTATTATTTTTTAAAATTCTGTCCATAGATTTCTAATATTTACTCAAAATGAACTCGGAATATATTTCATAATATAGGAGTCTTTCCTCTATACTATAATATTTATATATTTTTATTATTTTCATATTCTAATATCAATAATTATTTTTGAAAAGTCTTTTGAATATTATTTATTTTTATTTTTATATGTTTATGTTTTAATTAATTAAAGTAAAACAATTAATGTAAAAAATATAAAGCGTAGAGAAAAGTTTTAGTGAATCATATATATTACATAAATGTAGTTAGACATAATAATAATAAATGTCAGAAAACTAATTATCGGAAAACTGCTTTTACAGAGATATAATTCAAATTAAAGAGACTTTGGTACCAATTTACGAAAGCAAATTAAATAAAGTGCTCCCATCTCAAAAGCACGTTCTACTGCCGGACATTCTTCAGGAGCATATTTCCCATAACATTGCTTTTACATCAAAAAGACAAACCGGTGATCTCATTATCGAATCACTGCATCCTATCCGCATTTATATTGTGCATGATAATATTGAAATTACAGAGCGACATTACTTATCAGAGTATAGTAGCCTAAATAATGGGATTACATACAATATGATGGTGCAACCAAGTGAAAATCCCGGTAAGTAAATTTGTTTTGACTTATAAAATATTTCAGATTGTCTTTGTTTCTTTTCGCAATGTATTCCTAGCTCAATTTGAAGTAAATTTGTTTTTAACAAAAATGTAATTAATTAATAAAATGTAATTTCTAAATTGTAGAAAGATTCTGTTTAAAACTAAAAATTCTCGCGAAGAAAGTTTTAAATAGAAAATAAAAATATAAAACTTTATTCCACAATTCAATTCGGAGACAAATTTAAACATTTTAAATTAAAATTATGTTTCTATATAATTATACATTAATTTTAACGAATTTATTTTTCAAATTATCATTAAGTTTAAACTTGCAACTATTTTGATAAAATTTAGACCTTAATAAGAATTAAAACTTTCATCGAAATATACGACGGCGAGAGTATTTATGGCCATAATTCGAACATATTGGCTGCGTTCAGCAGACTCAATAATTGAATGAGCGCTTGCTGCTATTGTATTCTTTTAGATCTAAAATATAAATTTTGATTGGATAATCTAAAAGAATGCATCAATAACAGCAAACGCTCATTCAACTTTTGAGTTGGCTAAATGCGCTCAATGCTTCCACATCATATAAAAAAAAGAAATTCCAAAATTCTTCAATTTTCAAAAAATATCATTTAATACAATCTTTTTTAGTAAATTTCAATTTATTAAAAAAGATAGCGTTAAATAATAATTTTTTTTAATAAGAAATTTTTTTAAATAGATTTAGTAGAGCATTCGACTAAAATAATAAATATTCTGTCTGTAGGATACGTGCGATTGCGACGTCTAGATGAAACGCCGTATGCAAGTAACTCCTGCAAGGAAGAAAACAACGATCCTTCTTTAACAGTGGATGATGACGAAATATATGATGGTGACGGCGAGAGCATTTATGGTCGTAATTCGAACATGATACATCACACAAGAGTCACACCGCACCACTCTAGAAAGAGAGGTTTCCAAACTTCTTCAATTTTTAGTGTCAAATCTTTGCCCAATCTTCATGACAAGACAATATACGAGGATCAAGTATCCCTTTCCGTAAAAAGTATTTATGAAACCCGACCCAGTCGTAATTTCAAAACTGAGTCTGACTTTGAGCATAGATCCTCGATAGAGAATCGAAGAAATCATGGTCAGAAAACATGGTTGAAAAATGAACTGGAGGCCAGAAAAGAAAGTTACCAACGTTATTCTCAATCCGGCGTGGCGAAACAGAAAGTTTGCAGGCCAGCAAGCATCACGAGTTCCGGTTACCGATCCGAAGCTTGCGACAGTGATAGCGACTGGAGTTATCAATCTCCGTTAAAATCCATCTTGCAAACAACTCATAATGTGAATCATAACAAGAATACGGATGCATCAACGAAGATCTATTCGAATGCGATGATTCCGACGCAGTGTTTTAAAAAGTTGAGGATCAGCAACGATGGCAAGATTTACATGTTACAACGAGAGAGGAAACCGCAGAATTGCAAGCAATTTCGCCTCATGTTGGCCGACAGACAATACGACTCCTATGTCTTCTATACCAGCAGTAAAGTGTTCATGAGTTACTTCGTCGATCTCTTCGTGGATCAATTAGCGGAGCCATTGGGTTTCAAACAAGAAGATCTGAATCATGTAGAAGAGTCGATTATCTACTGTGACAAAGTGATCGACTCGCATAATTTGAGGTTGCGCAGACTCGAGTCCTACGAGATCTCACCAACGATATGGCTACAGTGGCCGGAATATGCACAGGAATGGCTAGACAGACCAAGGAGCACGTGGCCTGATTACAATGATATCAATAAAGTAAAAGATTTTGGTTGCTACGTAGTGCCCGAAGACTCTCTACCGAGAAAAAGAAATTTGTCAAAAGAATTGTCTTGGCAACAAAATGCCAACACAACTATTCACCAGGAAATCGAGTGGCAATTGGCATTTCCAGCCGCGGAACGATATCTAGAGACTTGCATGACGCGCTCACAAGTGCAAGTGTATTTGATCGCGCTGATGCTCCATAAAACCTTCTTAAGACAGATCCAGGATTCGACAACTGGCTTAACGACTTCTCACATTAGGAATAAGCTATTCTGGTTGATCGAAGAAAACGATCGACCTTTCAAATGGCCTGACAATCGGACTGGCGACTGTCTAATCAAATTGTTAGATAGTCTTTATCGCTGCCTCAGCCAGAACGAACCAACTCTATTGGACTATTTCCTCCGTGACAAAAATGTGTTTAACAAAGTGCCCGCTAATCTTCTGTTGCACAGTCAGAAGCAATTGAAGAGAATAATTGAGAACCCTGTCATGTATGTGTTCCATGCGATGGAGAACATCAAGTATAGCAACAAATTTTTTCCGCGATTAAATTTCACGAAGCTGTTCAACATACTGACGGTAAAACCGTGGTTGGCTATGAATCCAGCTCTAGATATGTATTTGTCGCCGTCAAAGAGCGACGAGTCATACAGAGATGAGATCTATAACAAATCTGGTGGATTTTGGAATAAGACTCGAAAGAAGAATTTGCGTAACTACAGCGCACCAATAGCTGCGCCAATAGACGTGAGGAAAACACTAATCACTCCGCGCAAGGCCACTGATTGTATCGTCGAGATCTCGGTGAGTTCCTTAAGAGATAAGATTATTGGCGTTCATAATGAACAATCCACCGCAACAAATTACTGTCATAATTGATTGTGCCAAACAAAAAAAAAGTGAAATCCATCCATGATGCTACACAACTTGTGTCGGGAATCTAATCTTATCTCGGTTACTTCGAGATTAGCAGATCAAGAATCATGGTTAACTCACATTCCTGTCTTGTTTTTTCTTTGTTTTTTCCAGGAACGATGTGCCAAATTAGAAGGTATAAGGCTGGCTGCTTTGTTGGACTTCTTCGTCACGCATTTTGTTAAAATGGCCGAGTGCTGTCACAGGTATCGGGCTTATCAACAGAAAGAGGTTTATCTCGATCAAGCTGATAGATTGTCGATCATCCTATCAGAGATGAGCAAGTATAAGGACGATGCTAAAGCTTATCGCAAGAAGATCTATGCTCTGAGGATGAAACCGATGATGAATTCAACGATTATATCACAGAATGAGCCGCCGGAAACTCCTGAGAGGAATCAAAAACCTATATTCAGCAGCACCCTGAAAGATCGTTTTACGCGACAATTTGATGAAGTCATGATACTGTCAAAGAACGAGCAACCGCAATCTAGTCACCAAGATCACACGAATAAGATAACGATTATCTCCGAAATAGGATTAATGAACGAGGGAAACGCGGATACTGCAAGCGCGATTACGAGCGAGGATGAAAATCCTTACACTTCGAGAAAGCCTATATCAAAGGATCAGGGTGATGACTCAAAAACGATACAAAAAGTGGTCTCTCTAGCAGACAATCTAAACGAAACGACGTTTATATGATACGTACGTTTAGGAATAGAGCATGAATGATCTGTCGAAAAAAAGAAGCAAAATAGAAATACATCTTTGTATTCAACGCTCGTAGCAAATTTCCATAGAACAGATTATTCCAGCAACATTGCAATGTTCCAGCAATATTGGAGTAACGTTAGACGTGTTCAGCAGATTCAACAGTTAAGTTGTTTACTGTTATTTGTGTAATTTTTTAGATCTAAAGGTCTAATTGAATAATCTAGAAGAATACATCAATAACAGCAAGAGTTGAACTGTTGAGTCTGCTGAACGCGCTCATTGTAAGAATGTTGCTGCAAGCTTTTGTGTTATATGGATATAGAATGGTATTTATGTTTCGAGATTGGTCGATAATTAATTTAGTAAGTAATCGAGGAAGACTGAGCATGCTTATCGCATGCTTGCGAATTGTCGATATTCAATCATCGCGTTACGCAAGAGCGCATATATTTATGTATAGTAATTATTAGTAATTAACTCTTTCTCTCCGTCCGCAAACTGATCATTTAACTCATATATTAAAATCTTTATTTAATAAAAATTGAAATTTATCTAAAAATGAAGGAAAAATTGAAATTTAATTTAAAATTTATAATTTAATAGGAAGGGAATAGGACACTGCCTTTTTTTTTATTTCGGAAAAGTTTAAAAGTGAAATTTTGTTTGTATCAAATAAGATCCAGGTTGCAGGAGAGTTAAAATAATTTATGAAAATAATTAATTCCTCTGAAGTCACAATTTAACTATTGTATCTCACATATCATATTAATTTTTTTTTTTTGAACATTTTATATGTTTGACAAAATTTATATATGAATTTAATGATTTCATTACTTTCATTATTTCATCATCATTAATATCATTATCTTTATATCTATTGTTATTAAATCCCTTATTTGATCGCAAACGATATCTCTTCACTGAAATATTCATTCTCAAAATCATGCATCATATTTCACTAAATAACTCAAATTGTAATAATTTAAATTGTAAAAATTCAACAAGTTTAATCGAGGTATGTACGTTTCTCGTAAATACTTATCGTAAATATTTTTCTAATCATTTCTTAAATATATGTAAATATTATTCTTTCCATATACGTTATCAGTGAGTGATAAATATTATATCCAAAACAAAACAATATAGAACAATCATTGAATAATTTTTTGTTTACCTCGACACCATGCTCTGTATAAAAGTCGGCAGTTCCCATGCTGGCATATAATTTGTATCCCATGTTTTTTAGATTTCTGATAGATCCTAGCAACTCCATTTTATGCTAAAAACAAATCATTATTTTTATATCTTATATATATATATATATATTCTTTTTATTAAAACAATTTTAATTCTTTAAAGATTTTAATTATTTCAATTTCCTTTTTTATCAATATTATTGAGAAATATTAATATCAATATTATAAATTTTTAGTTTCCATCTCCAAAATGGTACTCTTCTTATGAAGTATTATAATAGTATAGTTAGTTATCATTTATATAAAGATAGTTCTTTCACAATGTAATTACCTTAAAACTTCCTACGGAGAGTAAAATACCTCTTTGGGGTATATGAAAACCGGTGCTCATCATGCCTTTTAGATAAGCTTCGTAACGATTCTCACCGAAACAAGCTACTTCTCCAGTAGACACCATCTCGACACCCAACGTTACATCAGCGCCTTCAATTAAGTCAATAGCAATATTTAGTCAATATCAATATTTAAATAATTTTTTTAAAACTATATAAATCGATTATAATAGTATAATACTAATAATATTCTATTTAAATTTTAAACATTTCTTAAAATTTGAATTTAAGTAATCTAAAAGAGATTAAAGCAAAGTTAATTATTAAAAAAAAATAGGTTTATCGTAAAAAAGTATAAAATAAAAAAATATTATAGAACTTGCATGTAGCATATATTGTTACCATTGAAGTATAAATAAATTTTCCGTATATATAGTATAT